>Ga0247783_1000262_pt1 | contig 15746 bp, 13 predicted proteins | sample UWRJL064202C5_FD_179911 | JGI IMG/M metagenome (GOLD analysis project Ga0247783, IMG submission 179911) | Plant litter microbial communities from Arlington Agricultural Research Station in Wisconsin, United States - UWRJ-L064-202C-5 | ecosystem: Environmental > Terrestrial > Plant litter >...
TTGTGCACGACCGAGCAGGTCGACCGCGGCAGAGTTCACCTGATTGGCTTTTCGATCGGTGGCCACTTGGCCGTGCGGGCGATGCGCGACGCGGCGCGCCTGCAGCCGAGGCCACCCTCCCTGACGCTGCTCGCTTCGGTCAATGACATCACCATGGTTCCGCGCTCCTTCTACGATAAGTTGGATCCAGGTGACGACTTCCAGACCAGCACGTTCCTGGCAGAAATTCCGGCGCCGGTGCTGGTCGTGCAGGGCACGAAAGACGAAGCGCTCGGGGGGCCCGAGCAGGGCCGCGCCATCGCCGCAGCGCTCGGAGCTCGCGCCCAGTACCTCGAGCTCCCCGGAGTCGGTCACGTCGCACTGATGGCGAATGATGCGGCGCTTGCCGCCGTGCGTGAATTCATCGACGCTCGCGCCAAGTAGTCCCCTCGGCACGTGCAGAAACTCTGGAGGATTCATGCGTAATTTCAACTTCCAGAACCCGACACGGATCCTGTTTGGCCGCGGCCAAATCGAGCACCTCGCCGAGGAGATCCCGGCCGATGCGCGCATTCTGCTCGTAGCCGGCGGCGGCTCGATTCGAAAAAATGGCGTCCTCGAACAGGTCAAGACGGCGCTCGAGGGTCGAACGCTGCACGAGTTTTGGGGGGTCGAACCCAACCCGGACATCGCCGCATTATTGCCGGCCTTGGAGATCGTGCGCGCGCAGTCGATCGACTTCGTATTGGCGGTCGGGGGCGGCTCGGTGATCGACGGCGCGAAGCTGATCGCCGCTGCTGCGCGCAGCAACGTCGAGCCTTGGGCCATTCTCGCCAAGGGCGCGCGCGTGACCGACGCGCTGCCGCTCGGGGTCGTGCTCACGCTGCCTGCCACGGGTTCGGAGTCGAACGGCGCGGCCGCGATCGGCAACCGAGCGACCGGACAAAAGTTGGTCTTCGTGAGCCCCCTGTGTTTCCCACGCTTCGCCGTGCTCGACCCGGAGGTCACCTTCTCGCTACCCCCGCGACAAGTGTCGAACGGTATTGCGGACGCGTTCGTGCATGTGCTCGAGCAGTATCTGACCTACCCCGTGGGCGGCGTGCTCACAGATCGTTTGGCCGAGGCGCTGTTGATCACTCTCAGGGAGCAAGGTCAGCTCGCGCTCCGCGAGCCCACCAACTACGAAGTCCGGGCCAACCTGATGTGGGCTGCCAGCCTTTCGCTCAACGGCTTGATCGGACAAGGCGTGCCGCAGGACTGGACGACGCACCACATTGGTCACGAACTGACCGCTCTCTTCGGCCTCGATCACGCGCGTAGCCTGGCCGTGGTGCTGCCGGCCGTGCTCGAAGCTCGGCGCCAACAGAAGGCCGAAAAAATCCTGCAATTCGGCGCCCGCGTCTTCGGCATCAGTGGCTCGAGCGATGCCGAAATGATCGACGCCACGATCGCCCAAACCGTCGCCTTCTTCGAGTCCCTCGATATCCCCACACGCCTCTCTGCGCACGGCATCACCGAAGCTGCCATCCCGCAAGTCGTCGCCAACCTCAAAGCCAACCGCCGCCTGCGCATGGGCGAGCGCTTGGACATCACCCCGGAGGCGGTGGGAAAGATCCTCGCGCTCGCGCTCTAGTCGACGCGAACGGAGTCAGCGAGAGTGGGCGCTCGAGCTAGTCCGAGCGCTGCAGTGCGCAGGACAGGTGGCGCTCGATGTGAGGCAGAACCTCACTCGCCCGTTCGGAAACCAAATCGTGGGTTCCGCCGGAGACGACGACCAGTTCGGCATTCGGCAGCAACTCCGCAAGGCGGCGACCGACAGCGACGGGGCTGAGCGGATCGTCCTCTGCCCAAAGCAGCAGCACCGGCGCGGAAACTTGCTGCAAGCGCGGCGCGAGATCGTCCTGGGCATCCACGAACCAGCGCGGGGCGTCGGGGTGATGTCGCTCGAACTCAGGACGCCAGTCGAGCGCGCCCAGGGTACGCACATCGATGCCGCCTGAAGTCACCGAAAGAACCAGCGCGCGGATCCTCTCCGGCACCATCAGCGCCGCTCGCAGTGCGATGAGCCCGCCCATCGACTGTGCGAAGAGCACGGCCGGACCCGTGATCTCCGCGACGACTCGCGTGACGAGCTCGGAAATCCCGCTCACGGACGGATCCGCCGGCGCGCCAGCAAAGCCGGGCCAGCTGAAATGCTGCCGGCGCCCCGTGTGCGAGAGTCCGGCAGAGACGGGCTGCCAGAGCGTCGTGTCGCCGCCCGCGCCGGGCAAGAACAGCAACGCTTCCGAATCGCCGTGCAACGCGTCGACCACGCATTGCCTCTAGCATTTCCGGGCTGAGTCCGCTCGCACCGCTCGCCGACGGGCTCCCTCAGCGCGTGACCGTCATGCGCATGAACCCAGCACAGCTACGTTGCGGGCCGACGCGCTTCGCGACACCGGAAAGCGGTGCGAGCGCCCCCTCATCCGTCCTCTCGCACGCGCTGCACCAGGGCGTACACCTCTCGGCGTGGCAGGGCCGTGTCTTCGCCGAGCTCGGCGACCACGGTCTTTACCGTCGCGCCTTCGGCCAGCCGTGCTCGCGCGCGCGTCTCGAGCGCGCCCCGATCGATGGCTTCGTCGCCAGGCTCTTCGGCGGCGGCGATCACGAGCGTGATTTCGCCCCGCCATTCGCCTTCGCGGGCGGAAAGCTCCGCGATGGTGGAGGGCGTAATTTCTTCGTGCAGCTTGCTAATCTCGCGGCACAAGGTGCAGGCGCGATCGGGGATGCGTTCGCACAGCTCGCGCAGGGTGGCGGCGATGCGTTGCGGGGATTCGAAGATCAGCACCGGGTCGAGGCTCTTTTCGACGCGGCTGAGGGCATCTTTGCGTTTTCGGCCGTGGCGCGGCAAGAAGCCCAAGAAGACGAAGCTGGCGTCGACCAGGCCCGAGGCGCCGACGGCGGCGGTGACGGCGCTCGGACCCGGGATGGGGCAGACGGTGATGCCGCGCGCGTGGGCAGAGCGGACCAGGGCGGTGCCCGGATCGCTGACCGAGGGCATGCCCGCGTCGGTGACGAGCGCGAGATCTTCGCCGGCTTCGAGCAAGAGCAAGAGCTCTTCGATTTTGCGTGGGCTGGCGTTGGCGTCGAGCGCGTGCAACGTGCGTTCGAGGATCGCAAAATGCGTGAGTAGCTGGCGTGTGCGGCGCGTGTCTTCCGCGGCGACGTGCCTGGTTTGCTTGAGCGTTTCCAGGGCGCGCAGCGTGATGTCGCCGAGGTTGCCGATCGGCGTGCCGACCAGGTAGAGCGTGCCTGCCAAAGCGCGTGCCGACTGGCTCAGCTGCCGTTGCCGCCGACGCCCACTGCGTCACCGAAATTTTGGCGGAGGTGATCACGCAGCTTGCCCATCAGGCGCGCCTCGAGTTGTCGCACTCGCTCGCGCGAGACTCCGAACTGGTCGCCGAGCTCTTGCAAGGTGAGAGGCTCGTCCGCGACCACGCGCTTGTCGAAGATGTCGACGTCCTTGCCGCCGAGCGTTTTCCTGAATTCGTCCAACTGGACGCGGAGCAACTCGGAAAACTCCGAACCTTCGGCGATTTGATCGGGCGTGGCATTGCTCGATGGCATCAGCTCGAGGCGCGTCGTGGAGCGGCCGTCGGCTTCGTTGACCGTTGCGTCCAAGGACGCGTCGGCGCGCGCCAAGCGGCGATCCATCTCCGTGACTTCCGACTCGGCGACGTTCAGGCGCTTGGCGATCTCGGCGTGGCTGGGCTCGATGCCCATCGCCGTCAGACGCGCCTTTTCCTTGTTCAAATTGAAGAACAATTTTCGTTGCGCCTGCGTGGTCCCCACTTTCACCAAGCGCCAATTGTTGAGGATGAAGCGCAGCATGTAGGCGCGGATCCACCACGCCGCGTAGCTCGAGAGCTTCACGCCGCGGTACGGGTCGTAGCGCTTCACGGCTTGCATCAAGCCGATGTTGCCCTCCTGTACCAGGTCCATCATGTTGCGATACGCACGCCGGTACTCGTAGGCGATCTTCACGACCAGGCGCAGGTTGGCGGTCACCAGGCGCGCGGCGACGTCGCGGTCCTCGGTCTTCTGATACTGGACGGCTAGCTTGTGCTCTTCGTCGGCCGAGAGCAGCGGGTGCCGTTGCACCTCGCGCATGTACGCCTGCAGTGCGTCGAAGCGGGCCAGGCCTCGCTCGTCCGGGTCGCCCTCCGGCTCGCGCTCCTGTCCGTCGCTGGCCAGGGGCTCCTCCCCGGGCTCCGGCTCTTCGTCGACTTCGGCTTCGTCGGAGTCGACGACTTCGGCCTCGGTGTCGAAAACTTCGCGCTCGTCGCCGAGCACTTCCGGATCGTGGTCGTCGGAGTCCCCGCTCGGCTCCTCGCTGGGTTCTTCGGCGCTCGCGGCGCCGTGCGCGGGTGCCGACGGGTCGGCACGCCGGCGAGGGCTGGCTGCCCGTGGGGCGGCACGCGGTTTGGCGCGTTTCTTTGCGTCTGCTTTGGCTGTCACGTTGGTGCTCGGGGCCGCTCCGGGGCGCGTGCGTGCGACCTGGCAACCGCGGCAGAGCGTGTGCCGCTCGCCCCGCGTCGTCAAGGGAACGCGGGGGATCTCGCGGGTTTTCGCGCCGCGGCGGCGACGCGATTCGCTAGCCAGGAAAAAGTGTGGGAGACTTTTCCTGAAATCTTGGTTGAGGGGCCAATGAAATCTATTTCTATTTCCAGTAATGTCACGCGACGTGCCGAAGAGCTTCGAGCCTTCGTCGACCCGAACGCGAGCGAGCTTCACCATGCCGAGACCGAGCGCATGGCTTCACTCGGCACCCTGGCTGCGGGCGTAGCGCACGAGATCAACAATCCGCTTTCCTATGTGCTGGGGAGCCTGGATCTCGGCCTGCGCGAGCTGCACGGTCTTCAGCTCTTGCTGCAAGGTCACCGGCACGAAGAGTTGGAGCACGTTTCAGGCGCCGTCGCGGCACTGGACAGCGCCCGTGAAGGTGCTGAACGCGTGCGCAATATCGTCCGTGACCTGATGGACTTCTCGCGTGCGACGCCCGGGGACGGTGGCGCCGTCGACGTCGAGGCGATTTTGGATGCGACGATCCGCATCGCCTGGAACGAGGTGAGGCATCGCGCGCGCCTGATCAAACGCTATGCCGGGATTTCCCGGGTGATTGGCGATGAGGCACGGCTCGGCCAGGTATTTCTCAACTTGATCATGAACGCCGCGCAGGCGATCGAGGGCGACCCGTCGGTGAACGAGATCGTGATCAGCACCAGCGCCGAGCATGGGCGCGCGGTGATCGAGATTTCCGACACCGGTGGCGGGATTCGCGAGCAAGATCTGGCGCACATTTTCGAGCCATTTTTCACGACCAAGGCGGCCGGCGCGGGCACGGGTCTGGGGCTGGCCATTTGCCGGGGCATCATGAACGAGCTGGACGGCGAGATCTCCGTGTCGAGCGAGCCTGGTCGTGGTAGCAGTTTCAGAGTGGTCTTGCCCTTCGCTTCAGAGGAGAGCGCGTCGCCGCGGGCTGTGGTCGAAGTTCCGCCCGAGGAGCAACCGGCGCCGTCGCGTATTCTGATCATCGACGACGAACCGCTGCTCGGACAAACGCTGCTGTACGCGTTCAAGGGGCGTCACGACGTCAGCATTTGCACCAGCGGTCGCGAGGCACTCAGCCGGCTCGAGACGGATTCGGAGTTCGATCTCGTGCTCTGTGATCTGATGATGCCAGACGTGAATGGCGCTGCGGTGTATGCATCCGTCGAGCGTGATTACCCGGAGCTGGCGCAGCGCTTCGTGTTCATGACCGGCGGCGCGTTCACCTCGCGCGCGCGCGAGTTTCTCTCGCAACATCCCGGCGCCCAACTGGAGAAGCCCTTCAACATCTCCGACATCGAAAAGATCTTGGGGCAGTTTGCGGCGTCCGCGGCAGCGGTTTCCACGCAGGCGCGTTAGCGCATTGGCTCGCGAGCTGCTCGCGAGCTGCTGGCTAGTGGCGTAGCGAGACTTTGTGTCCGGGGACTGGCGTCTCCCCGAGCAGCACGAAGCTATCGAAGCTGGCCTTCTGCAACGTCTTCGCCGAGGCGGCCAAATCATAGGCCAGGCCCCACTCCACGCTCGGTCCGACCGAGACGAACAGCGTGCTCGAATGCTTGCAGCCCTTGGCGAAGCGCTCGATGTTGTCGCCGGTCATGCTCAGATCGGGCCCGGCCATGCCTTTGCCGTGCTTGGTGGCGACGCCGCCCGAGAGCTTCCAGACGGCGGTGCCCCGATCTTCGAGCACCATCGCGACCACGCTGCAGTCCGGCGTAGCCTTGAGCGATAGCTCTGGGCTGAACGGCAGGCTCGGGGCGAACTCCTTGCGAGTTTCGGTCTTGAGAACGACGTGTCTAGCGCCTAGCTTTCCGAGTTCGTCGACGAACGCGACCACCCAGGGCAGCTTCGCGCTGCGGTCGACGATCAGCGTCGCGTCGTTGCCGCTGACGTACTTCTCGGTAGGTTTGAGCAAGTTGATCAAGTTCGTGCGCCCGTCGCGTTGATCGAGCAAGGCGCGCTCGAAGCCGACCTTGGCGCTGAGCGTGTCGATCTCGAACGTGGGGGGGCCGGCCGGCTTGGGTGCTTCGGTCGCGCTGGGGGGGGCGACGGTCGCCTCCGGCTTGGGCGGCGCCGGTTTGGGCGCTTCATCGCAGGCGCCGAGCGCCGCCAGAGCGAGCCCAAGCCCCCAGCAAGCCCGGAAATTCATCGCAAATCCTCGCACGTGCTGGCGCTCGACGAGAGCGTGATCGATTTGACGCAGCGACCGGTGCTGGACCCGACCGGGATGTCACAGACGTTGGTCGTGCAGTCGTGATCTTCGACGCAGCTCGCGGCATCGACGCGCATCACACACTTGGCGCTATCCGCGTCGCACTCCAGCCCAGTCGCGCACTCGAAGGTTGCATCGCAGGCCTTGCCGACGGCCTTACTCTGCACGCAGTTCTCGTCCGTTCCGCAGTAAAAGCCCGGGTTGCAGGCTGCGTCCGGCGCGGCGCACGAAGTGCCGTTCTCCACCAGGACCGGAATCTGGCAGCTGCCTTCGCCGCTCTTCAGCACACACAGGTAGTTTTTCAGTGTATCGCAGTCGTCGTCGCGGCCGCAGCTTTCGCCCTCGCCCTGCAGGCCTTTGATCAGCTGGTTGCAGGGCTCGCCACGGTGGCGCACGGTCGCGACCTCCTCCGCGCTCAACACGCCGTCGGCGTAAGCGGCCCCGACGGCGCGCAGGCATTGCATGGCCTTCTGCGAGCTGTAGCCCTTGCTCGGCAAGAGCCCCACGCAGAACGCTTGCTGGCTCGCCACACAACTCTCGGTCAGCAGGGTGTCGACCTTGTCCGCTCCCGAACAGGCGAGCACGACTTTGGACGAACAGGCCTGCCGACCCCAGTTCTCACAGAAGGTGCTCACGGTACCGTTCGGGTCGGGTAAGGATTCCGTACTCGAACAGGCCGCCAACAAACACAGCAAAACGAAGCTAAATTTCAGGCCCTGACCCATCATCCGCGGACGATACACGACCCCCGCTGCGGCCCGAAGTCTTTGGCAGCCCGCTCGCGAGGGTCGGGGGTAGACTGGGAAGACCGATGGTGACGGCTAGCCTGGCTCCAATTTCCCCGAGTAAGGAAATTCCAACAAGGCTGCAAGCTGTCCGGTTCTGGTTGGTGGCGCTGCTCGCGGTTTTGGTCACGGGCGTGGGGGTAGGAGCGACCGCGGCGGTGCTTGCGGTGCGTGCCGGCTTGCCGGTGGATCGCGCGCTCGCGTTGGTCACCGACCCGTACTCGTCGCCACTCGTGACCAGCTCGGCCTGGATCGCGGCCTCGATAGCAGTGAACGAACTGGCCGTGGCGATCACGCTTTCGCTATGGGTCGTGCGCTACCGTCCTCACATTGGTCACGTGTTCCCGATCGGTCACCCGACGTTGCGCACGATCTGCGCAGGGCTGCTGATCGTGTTCGGCTTCGGCCCACTGGCGGAGCTTGCGGGCGAACTCGCGTTTCGCTTCTTGGGCCGTGACATCAACGCCGAACGCTTGGTCGTGGCCGTTTCGCAAAATGGCACGAATGCCGGCCTGGTCGGCGTGCTGTTCGCCGCCGCCGTGCTGCCGGCAGTGGTCGAAGAGCTGATGTTCCGCGGGCTGATCACGCGCGCCTTCGAGAAGCGATCGCACGCGGAAATGGTGCTCGTGCCCAGCCTTTTGTTCGGGCTGTTCCACCTCGAGCCCACGCAGATCGCCGGTACCGTGGTGTTGGGCATCGCGTTCGGCTTGACGCGGCTATACAGCGGGTCGCTCGTGCCTTCGATCATCGGACACGCGGCGTACAACGCGATGGTGATCTTGTCCGTGCGCTTTCTCGGCCGAATCGGCGATCATGGGCTGCATTTTGGGCGCGTTGCGGCAGGTTTGGGCGTAGCGGCGCTGGGTACGCTCTTGATGGTGAGCTCGCCGGCGAAGCTGATCCCGGCGCTTCGTCATCGGAGCTAGCTTTCATGTTCACGCGTCGGCGCTGGCTCGCATCGGTACTTTCGCTCGCGGCCCGGCCTGCGCACGCGGGTGAGGGAGCCACGCTGATTGCGCGCGAGCTCAGTGTGCGAAATTCCGGCAAATTCGGCAAAAAATGCCTATTGCTGCGGCCCGCGCGGGTGCCCGAGACCGACCCGCTGCCGCTGGTCGTGTTGTTTCACGGGCTGGGTGAAACCGGCACTGAAGCGCTCGGCATTCGCGCTTGGTACGATCGCTATGGCTTGCCGCAAGCGTATGCGCGGCTGAGCGCGCCACCGGTGGTGCGCAGCTTGCCCCGTGAGCGCTACCTGGCGGACGCTCGTCTACTCGAGCTCAATCGCGAGCTCAGCGTGCGCCCCTTCGAGGACGTGGCATTGGTCTGTCCGTTCACACCCAACGTGTTCAAGCAGCACCCGAGCGCGCCGTTTCTGGATCGCTACGCCGACTACGTGGAGCAGGCGCTGTTGCCCGCCGTGCGCGCGGCGACGCCCGTTCTTTCGCCAGCCCCGCGCGCGGGGCTGGCCGGGGTGTCGCTGGGCGGTTACGTTGCGCTGGAGGTGTTTTTGCGGAAATACCAGCTATTCTCAGCGCTTGGCTGTGTGCAGGCGGCGCTCAGCGGCGCCGCCGTCGAGCACTACGCGGAACGCTTGGCCGCGCTCGCAGCGGATGGCCCGCGTGCCATTCAACTCGTGACCTCGAGCTTCGACCCATTTCGAGACGCGACCCTGCGGCTCGCGCAGCGCCTAGCGGCACACGGCGTGAGCGCGGCGCTCGAGACACCCGCGGGTCCCCACGATCAGCGATTCTTGCGCGAAGTCGGTACGCTCGAAATGCTGCTCTTCCAAGCGCGTGCCGTGCACGCTAGCGTCACGCCGTGATTGGACGCGTCGCGCGGCGAGTTCTCGGCAGTGCGGCCGGCGCGGTGGACCGTGCGGCAACGCTCGCGGTGCAAGCGCGCAACAACGTTCGGCGCAGCGTCGCGAACGCGCCGCACAACGAGGGCGAGCCGCGCGCCACGCTGCTGCAAGGCTTCGCCGCTTCCTATCCCGAGTCGCTCGGGGATGATTTTTTCCTACCGCCTCGGCCCATTTCACCCGTCCTGCGCGAGCTGCCGAGCGACCTCGGCTTCGCCCCATCGGGGACCGCGACGCGCGTCGCTCGAGCGTGGGATGTGTCGTGGGCTAGCGATTATCGCCCTTTCCTGCCGGCAATCAGCGAGCGCTACCTGCGCACGCCCGAGAACCACGCGGCCGGGGTTCGGCTTTTGGAATCCGGCGAGAGGCGTCCGGTGGCCATCCTGATCCACGGCTACATGGCGGGCAGCTATCAGGTGGAGCAGCGTGTCTGGCCCCTGCAACGGCTCCTGCGCAGCGGTTACGACGTGGCCCTGTTCACGTTGCCGTTTCACGGTGTACGCGCTAACGCGGCGCGCCGCGGCGCACCCGAGTTTCCCGGCCGGGATCCGCGCTTCAGCAACGAGGGCTTTCGGCAGGTCATTGCCGACCTGCGAAATTTCGTACGCTGGCTCGGCGAACGAGGCCACCCCGAGGTCGGGGTGATGGGCATGAGCCTCGGCGGCTATACTGCGGCGCTGCTGGCCACCGTCGAGGCAGGGCTCTCGTTTTGCGTGCCCGTGATCCCGCTCGCCTCCTTGGCCGACTTCGTGCGTGAGCAAGGGGAACTCAGCGGCGCGCCGGAAGCGGAGGCTCGGGAGCATGCCTTGCTGGAACGCATCTATCGCGTGGTGAGCCCGCTCGAGCGCAAACCGCTGATCGACCCCGCCCGCACCCTGGTGGTCGCCGCCAAGGCCGACCGCATCACCCCGGTTGCTCACGCCCGCAAGCTTTCGGCCCACTTCGGCTCGCAACTCGTGTCCTGGCATGGCGGTCATCTGCTGCAGCTCGGCCGAAACGCGGCCTTCCGCCGTGTCGAAATTCTGCTGCGCGAGCTACGGGGACGGCCGATTTAGCGGGGTTCCGCCAGGCGACGGTCCGAAACATTGGACATCGCGCCGCCTCCGGGCGGCGTTGGCCGCCCGGGCCAGCGAAGTCCACTTGGCTCTTCGCCTCGATTGAGGTTAGAGGAGCTCATGCGCGGCTACTATCGGCACACAAAAATCATTGCGACCGTCGGACCTGCCACTGACAGCGAAGAAAAGCTCGGGCAGCTCATCACCTCCGGGGTCGACGTGCTCCGACTCAACATGGCACACGGCTCGGGCGACTGGGCCAAGACCCTGATCGAGCGCGTGCGCAGAGTGTCGAAAGCGGTCGGCCGTCACGTCGCAGTGATGATGGACGTCAAGGGCCCGGAGATCCGCACTGGTGTGGTCGAGACCCCGATCGAACTCTCCGTCGGCGATCAATTCGAATTTTATACGGACGTGCCCACTCCGGGCATGCGTGGCGTGTCGGTCAACTACCCGGGCTTGCCCACGGACGTCTCGGTTGGGGCGACGATTCTGGTCGACAGCGGCCTGATGCGCCTGCAGGTGCAAGATCTGGATGCGACGCACGTGCGCTGTAAGGTGCTCACCTCGGGCAAGCTCGGCTCGCGTCGTCACGTCAATCTGCCGGGCATGATGGTGAATCTGCCTTCGTTGACGGAGAAGGACGAGCGGGACCTGCGCGCCGGCATCGAAGCGGGCATCGATTTCGTCGCGCTGTCATTCGTGCGCAAGAGCGACGACATCCTGCTGCTCCGGGACTTCTTGACCAGCCTGGGCTCGAAGGCGCGCATCATCGCCAAGATCGAAGATCAGAGTGGCGTGCGCAACATGCACAGCATCATCAAAGTCACCGACGCGGTGATGGTGGCGCGCGGCGATTTGGGGATCGAAATCGACTACCACACGCTGCCCTTGGTGCAGACGCAGATGGTGGACTTGTGCCTGAAAGAGGGCAAGCCGGTGATTATCGCCACGCATTTGCTGGAGTCGATGATCAGCGCGGCCATGCCAACGCGCGCGGAAATCTCCGATATTTCCACGGCCGTGCGTGAACGCGCAGACGCCGTGATGCTGTCCGGCGAGACGACCACGGGGCAATATCCGCTCGAGTGCGTCGATGTGATGAAGAACATCGTGGCCAGCATCGAGCCAACCGAAAAGCGCCCGTTCAACGAGACGATCGAGCTCGAACAACCGAAATCGAAGATGCTGCGCGCCGCGACCGTGCTGGCGCGCGAGCTGGGCGAGTCGGGTATCGTGGTCTTCACCCGCAGCGGCTCACTGGCTTACACGTTGGCCGCGCTGCGCGCCGTCGGCGTGCCGATCTACGCCTTTACCGACGACGCAGAGACGTTCCGCCACATGCTCTTGCCGTGGGGCGTCGAACCATTCTTGCTGCCTTTCAGCGACGATCCGGAAGAAACGGTCAAGAATGCCTTGGCGACCCTGAAGCGCCAAGATTGGGCGGACGACGACACGTGGCTGGTGGTGATCACCAACGTGCTGGCCGAGGGGCGTATCGTCGACGCGCTGCAGCTGCGCCAAGTCAACGCCGGTCCGCCCAACAGCCGCCGCGACTGAGCGAGCGCTGCCAAGCATTTGCCGCTCGGCGCACGACGCGCCGAGCGCAAATCAACGGCTGGGCGCGACGCGGGCGCAGCGCGGGTGATCGACGATCACGGTCACGCCGCGGTTGCTGGGCACCAGCCTGTTCCAGAGCGCGGTGATTTCACGGTGGCCGGTGAACAGGTCGACGTGCTCGCCTTTGACGCGCACGCCGCGGTCTTGAGCGATGAAGCAGCCGTCGTGCAGCGCGCTGCGCGCGGGATCGCGCGCGATCCCGTCGTATTCGGGGATGTAAACCGGCGTGTCGAGCGGGATCAAATCGCTGTCGACGGCGACCGTGAGCAGCGGCGTGATCGGCCGACCCGTCGCGCCGCGGCCCCAGGGGTAGACTTTCGCGTCCAGCTGGTCGAAGCAGATGTGCTGCCCGGTGCGCGGGCAGAGTTCGGCGCACTCACAATCGCGCTTGGCGAAGCTGACCGTACTGCCGCTCGAGAGGGTGCCGCTGCCTTGCACGCACACGGACTCATAGAACCCGCGCGCCACGCTCTTGATGGTCTTGCAGCGAGGATCCTTGAGCGCCACGGATTCGCCGCTGAAGTCCGACTCGCTGGGAAAGTCGTAGTACGTGTTGCGGAAGGTTCCCACGACTCGCCCGCCGGGCGGTCGCGTAGCGAGTCGCGCGGCTGCTGCGCCGTTACCCGCTGTCGAGGCGACGGGCGACGGCGTGAATGGAACGAAGCCGTCGTCCGCCGTGGGCGCGTCACGGATGACTTGCGAGCGCACGGCTGGAGGAGGTTGCGCTTTGGGATCGTTCACGCTCGTGCGCACGGCGCTGCTCGTTGGCGGCGGGTCGTCGCCCCAGGCACCGGTGGACAAGGGCTGGTTCATCCAGGCGCTGCCCGCGGTGGTGCACGAACCCGTGCCCAGCGCGAACAGCAGCCAGGCCGAACGCCGAGCTCTCACTCCGGCACCGTGCCGGAGCGGTTCTCGTGCTGGGGATCGCATTGATCGAGCGCGTTGTTGGTGATTTGCGCCTGCAATGAAAGCGTGTGCGCGATCAAGTGATCGCGCACCATTTGCGGGGCCTGAAGCTCTGCCAAGGTTTCCTTCAGGATTTGCAGGCGGCGCATGAATTGTCCGCCGGTGATGCGATGCGCGCGGTGGGCCTCGTCGAGCGCGCGACCCGTGTACGCTACGGGCGCGCCCAAGTGGCGTGCGGCAAACTCGTATTCCTTGGCTTTGACGCGCTCGCGATCGGCCGCGCGGAACAGGTAGCCGATCATCAGGTCGTCGAACATGCGGTCGACGAAGCGAGCAATGAGCGCGCGCAGCGCGGGCTCTCCGCCGAGTTCGTCGAACAGAGTCATCTGCTGCATATGGAGCGGTGTAGCGCGATTTCCGTGCCCTGGCATTAGCTTGTTCCCGCGCAGGGAGCGGCGGGCGACTCGCCCGGCACTAGCGTGGACTGTTCAGTCGACTGACGCGCAGCTTGGCTGGATAGTTGGCAGGATCGAGCTGCAGTGCCTCCCGCCACTCGATCTCGGCCGCATCGGCCTCGCCCTTTTGAGACAAAACGTCGCCCAGTGCCACGCGCGCGGCAGCATCGCGCGGCGCGACCGACACCGAGTGATTCGCCCAACGCAAGGCAGAGGGCACGTCGCCGAGCTTGAGCAGCGCATCGGCGAGTCCGTTGCTGGCCGTCACGTTGTCGCCGTCCAGCACCACTCCGCGTCGGAAGAAGCGCTCCGCCCGCGCGTAGTCTCGGCGCTTCATCGAGGCTTGGGCTTCACGCACGCTGCTGAACGACAAAGCCTTGGTCTGCTGCGGATCGCTGCTCGGCTCGAGGCGCAGCGAAGCAAGCCAAGCGCTCTTGGCTCCTTCGTAGTCACCCATGCGCGCCAAGCCGTCGCCCAAAATGCCCTGCCCGCGCACGCTCGAAGCATCGAGCAAGAGGCCCTTCTTGGCCCATTCCACGGCCTTTGCACCGTCTCGACGGAGCAGCATCAATTGCGCGAGTTCCAGCGGGAGCGCGGGATTGCTTTGGTTCCAGAGCACGGCCTTGCACAGCGCGGCCTGCGCGGCGTCGATGTCGCCCTGCACGAGCGCGCGATTCGCCTCGCGCACTTGGCCGTAGGCCGCGCCCGGGTATTCGCCAGCTTTGACTTTGGTCTCGCCGAACGACTCCTCACAACTCGGAGCGCTGCTGCCGCTCTCGTCCGGCGCGCCATTGGCTGGCGGCGCCGAATTTCGCGCGGCCTGCTCGCGGGTAGTCGCCAAATTCGCCTTCGGGCTGGGCCCGGCTGAAGCACTCGGGGGCGGGGCTTGGGGCAGATTGGGGACCGAGGCACTGCTCGAACTGGGCGGCAGTGAGCGCGTGTGGCGCGGTTTCGTGAGCAGACTGAGGGCGGCCACCACGAGCAAGCCTTGTAATGCCGCGAGCGCCACCAAGAACAGCGCAAGCGGCACACTGATGCCCGTGGGAGCTTGCGGCAAGGGCGCTGCGGGCGCGGCGACTTGTAGCGGACGCAGGCTGGTGCTGATCGGCAACTCCCCGGGCGGCGGACGCAGGCTGAACGCGGCCGTGGTCGGGATCGAGGGCGTGATGGGCGACGGCTCCGAATCGGCCATGTTGAGCGCGACGTCGACCGTCGCCATCACGTTGGTGACCGCGGGTTGACTGACGGGCGTGACGTGAACGCGCCCCGAACTCAGCGCCATGAAGGCCGAAAGCGCGAGCGCGCCTTCCCATTGTTGACTCGGCTCGAGCCGCGATTCACCGGCGGCACCCACCACCAAGCCATCGGAGATATCGATGCTCACGGTCGCGCGCGGATTGCTGACCGTGACACGCAGCGGTCGTGGACTCGTCGTCAGCGCGCGCAGGCAGCGCGCCGGGCCCGTGATCTCCAAGCGGGCATCGAAGCCGTCGCCGGTCTCGGCCCAAGCTTGCAAGGTGCGATCGGCCTCGGACAAGGCGGACAGCGCGGTCTCCAAGCGATCGATCGCCGGCACGGACAGCGCGTCCGACCAAATCTCGTCCCAGCGCACGACGAGCAAGGAGGCCCAGCGTAGACGCGTGTCGCGGCGCATGCGCCGCAGTAGCTCGTACCCCTGGCCCTTGACGTGCGCTTCCCCGATCAAGAGAATTTCGGGGTCGACCTGACGCAGTTTGGAGAAACGCACGTCCGTGGGGGCCAAATCGGTCACGACCACCGACACGCCGCGTGCGCGCAGCTCTTGGGCGACAGTGTCGGCTCGGCCCGTGTCGTCGTCGGCCAGTGCGACGCGCACGCCCTTCACGCTGACGCGCTCCGGTTCGCTCGAAGGCGCTGCAGAATCGAGCAAAGTGACCGTGCCGCCCGCGTGCTCCGCGAACTCGTACTGGAGCGGCTCGGCGTGTACGACGTGCGATTTCACTTGGCGCACGAAATCGTCGATGAACGCGGCCAGCGGCCGCCCGCTGCCGAGCACCAAGCGCACCGCGTCGTCGCTGCCCTTGGTGTGAACCGATAGGATCCCAGAGCGCAGCTCTTTGCTCAAAGCACCGACGAACTCGCTCAGCGTCGCCTCACCGACGACGCCCAGAGATTCTCCTCCTCGCTCGGGAATTTCCCGAGCAAGCTTAGCGACCTGTTCGGCGATCGCGTCGATGCTCGCGGACGGCGTGATCACCGCGGCGGCGCCATGACGGAACGCGCGCAGTCGCATGTCGAGCGCGGTGTTGTCGT
>Ga0247783_1000263_pt1 | contig 15743 bp, 20 predicted proteins | sample UWRJL064202C5_FD_179911 | JGI IMG/M metagenome (GOLD analysis project Ga0247783, IMG submission 179911) | Plant litter microbial communities from Arlington Agricultural Research Station in Wisconsin, United States - UWRJ-L064-202C-5 | ecosystem: Environmental > Terrestrial > Plant litter >...
ACGTAGCTACGCACACACGTGCGCCCGTAGAACGCTGTGCTGTCTTCACAGTATGCACCTTCCAGTGCAGCGGGCGGCACCAGTTCCTTGAGCGTGCTATTGACGCGCGAGAACAGGTCTCGGTTGTGCACGAGCTTATAGCCATCGGTCACCACGTTGAGCACACGCGGTTCACCCTGGTGATTGAGGCGCACCAGTGCACGGTGTGACTCGATGTCGTGTGGTTCCCCCGCACGTCCGATCCACGCGACGTTACGGACGCCGACCGGGAACATGATCGGGCTATCCGTGTTATCCGCGTCCACAAACGCGATGTGCTTGGCGCTCTTACCGGGCCTGTTCATCACTTAGTTCCTAGATTAGCGGGTCCACCGGCACACAGGTACATGAAGATGTCCCATGCCTTCCCCTGGTTGTCTTGTGGTCCATAGTGCACAGCGATCATCGCGATGGCATTACGGAGTCTGTCTAGCTTCTCATCCTGTGTAAGTGTATCCCACAGCTTAGTCTCTACCTTACTCGGACGCTTCATTGTCACTCTCCCATGCCTCAGCTTCGAGCGCGGCTGTTACTACGTTCTTCACGAGCCTGAAGATGCTAGGCTTCACGTTGTTGACGTACATATGCCACTCTGGCGTGCTCTCATCTATCGGTCGTCCGTCGCCTATCGTGTCCTCAAAGATACACCGGATGTACTCGTAGCACGCCTCATCTAGCATTCGCTTAGACGGCTTCCTACCCTTGCTCACCATCGACACACCTGTTCTCCTGTTGTTTGTACGTGCGCCCTGTTGCTATGGCGCTTACTGTCTCACGGCTCACACCATGTAAGTCCGCGATCTCCTGTTGCGTGCGTCCGCTAGCTAGCATGGCACGGATACGCGTCACTGCGACGACCGAGAGACCGAAACGCTCCCTGTCCATCATGTCACGCGCGTTCTCACGCTCTGTACCGATGCGCATGTGGTGCGGGTTGCAGCAGCCTATCGGGTGGCTCCCGTTGTCACACGCATGCAGCAGCAGTTGCTTGCGGTCTAGTTGCACACCGTGCACGAGTTCGTACACGATGCGATAGGCCATCGTGCGCCTGCCTCCATACGTGAAGTATGGACGCAGATCGCGCACTCGGCCTCCCCACGTGCCTATCCACGGCCAGCACGCGTCCATCCCACGCATCTCGATGTGCTTGAACACATCAGTTGCTTGGTTCTTGGGCATCTCCTGCTCCTGCATCACGGATCATGCGCACCACATCATCAGTGGGACGCACCACATACACCTCGTCTCCTTCGTCTACACGCGCTGTAACACGCTGCACTTGACCACTGTCATGCATCAGCAGGTATGTGCCCCACACGTAGTCGCGTGTGGACAGCCATACACGCCATGCGTGCTCTAGTCGCTCGATGCGCAGTAGTCGGGTGCCCGGTGGACACCCGACCACACTGTGCTCGTCTACAGGCGCGCCTTGCACGCGCGTTCCATCTCGGCCTCAGCAGCACCGAGGCTCGCGAACACAAGGGGCACATCCTTGTCATCGCGCAGCAGCTTACCGTTGAGGATCACACGGTGTGTGCCTGCCTCGTCCTTCGTGATACACGCGGTGAACATCGCTACCACCGTCGTGTTGTGTCGCACCGCATACACGTCGTGCACCTTGTGCATGAGCGTGCCGAAGCCCACTGTGTCATGCCACGTGTGCCACGCGTGCTCACCAGCCACGATCACACGTGCACGGCACATGTACACGGCCTCATACATGTGTAGCATGCTCGACACGTTGTCCATCGGCCTCTGTGCGTCGGTCATCGTGCTACACTCCGTGCGTGCGCATACGCGGCCTCGAGCTGCGTTGTGTCGAGCCTGTGATCCTCCGCGATGTGCAGCAGTCGTCCGTAGAGATGATCGATGATCCCTTCACTGCCTCCTGTGAGCATGGTGTCATGCGACAGTTGCAGTTCAGCAGCTAGCTCGGTGTTGTCATCGATCACACGACTGAACACACGCGCCCCATCCATGCTGCACACCAGTTCGATGGACTGCTCCTCCATGTCACGCGTGTAAGCATCGTTTGGGATACCGATCCCCATAGCGCACATCGTGCCGTTGTTCCCGCGATACGCACACACTGTGCGTCCATCATTAACTAGCGTCTGTGACCTCACACGCTGTGTGAACAGATGCCACGCCACGCGGTCGAGCATGTCTTGTGCGTCGGTGAACGGACGCGGCTCACCCACGTGCATAGCGTGTAGCATCTGTGCGTCGTCTACTGCATCGAGCGGCATGTTAGCCTCCATGTTAGCTGCTCCACCATGGAGCGGCTGGTTAGTGAGCACACGTATTCCGTTGTTAGCCACGGGTATTCCGTGGATAACATCCAGTGGCCGTTACACGACCATGTAAGGATTTACGGATCGGGGACTGGGCCGATGACCGGCCCAACGAGCGCACACACCATGCGCGCTGCGCTTGCTGCCTGTGTCCCTCATGACAGTAAGCAAGTATAACATGGATTGGGGCTTGTGTCAAGTGATAAGTGCGTGTGTTGCGCATGTGGACAGCGTAACGAGTGCGGGTGTGGTCGTAATTAGGCACACGTTGTGCAGCAATCCCAGCACGTTACTCCCCCCTCCCCAATGGTATTACGGGTGTCAGTGTGTCACGCATTCGGGCCGCTGTCTTGTGCGCTGCCTTGTGCGTCGCGTTGACGCTCTGCGACCTTGCCTTGCGACCTTACCTAGCTCGTGTCGCTAGTGCAACGTGTGTCGCGGGCACAAAAAAGCCCCCGCACCTTGTGAGTGCGAGGGCTGGTTGTGTGTCAGATGCTAGAGGCTTGCGAGCCTAGGGAACCGGGCGGCATACCATCTGTCTAAGCGCAGACAGATGCGCGCAACGTGGCGTAGGATGTTCATTCCTGCGGACCGTGGCGCAGGATGGCCTGTTGTTCCGCGTTCCAGAGTCGGACCGCGTCTGCCTTGCAGCGTTCCCAATCGTCTAGGTTAACGTCTGCGAGATCGGCGAGATCGGGATGTGTGCTTTCGTCCAACAGCACATGACGCGCAAGGCGCATGCTCGTATTTATTATGCGTTCCAGCGAATGGAGTAGAACGGTCCGTTCGGACATGGTGCGATGCTCCTAAAGAGAGGCCCCGCGCATTGCTGCGCGGGGCGTATCGTGTGTTGCGTTAAGCCGCAGCGCTGGTGGTAGCCTGCGCGGGGCGCGCAGTGTCACCGGGCTTCAAGTTGCGCGAGGCTTCCACCTTCGCGCGGTCTAGCTTAGCGGCCAGCTTGTCACGCTGTTCTGTCAGTGCAGCAATCGCGGTGCGCAGGCTATCCCAATCGGAAGCGGCGGGCAGTGTGTCAGCCACAACCATTGTATGAACCATGGCAGCGCAAGTCTTAATGACTTCCGCAACCGGCACCTTGCGCGTCGCATCTTGCATCGCAGACTTGTCAGCCTGCGCCTGCGCCTTCGCCTTAGCCGCAGACAATGGCGCGGCCTGTTCCTGTTGCTTGTTAGCCTGCTCGCGAGACGCAACCTTAGCAGCGAACGCGGCGATAGGTTCCGCGCCGTGCTTGTGCTTCGCAAGCTGCGCCACAAAGGCAACCGTCAAGGTCCAGTTAGCTTCGCGCAATTCGGTCGCCTTGCCGTGCTTAGCGAACAAGATGCATTCACCGTCGATGGGCAGACGTGTGGTGCCGTCGGGATACAGGTCTTCATCAAGGCGCCACGTGTCCTTGCCCCGCGTAGGAAGCAAGCACGCCAGCGGCGGCACGAACCGGTGCAACTCCGCGTTATAGTGTTCCGGCTTCACGCCGACACAGGATGCCGCAATCGCGAAGTCCACACCGCGCCGCACGCGTTCCGTCAGCTTGCGGTAATGCCGGTATGCGGGCACCGCGTCCTTGTCTTCCTTACCGTTCTTGCGCGACGGCGCGGATACCTTCGCGTCAGCAATCAAGCACTTGCACGCAAGCTCTTGAATGGCGGCAGTCTTCGCAGTGTCACCGAATGCGTTGGTCCACACGTTATCATGGCCAGTCTTCATGCCGTGTGCCTTGGCGTTCTCAACCACGAACACCATGACAGCATAGCCGATGGTCTGCGTGCTAAGCGTCAGGCCGGTATCGGCGCCCTTCGCCTGTTCCATGCCCCAATGGCCAAGTGCGGCCACGTTCGGGTTGTTCCGCACGATCTGTGCGACAATCGCATTCTCTGCGTCGTCGGCGCTGCCATTGTTGCCCTTAACGGCGCGCGGGTTTGTGTCGGTCATGTGTCTCGTTCCTTGCTTCACATACACGCGGTGCACTCGGCGCGCCGTGTTGTGATTGGTTGTGCCGGTGAACCATTCACCGAACACCATTACAGTAGCAGGTTGTTACGCTTGTGTCAAGTCGTGGTCGTAGTAACAGAACACGATAGGCTTGCGCTTGCCGACATGCTCTAGCAGCGTGACATGCCGCACGCTGCTGTCACCACACAGTATGTCATAGTGCGCCTGCGCATCGTGCGCATTAGCATGCGGAGTGCGCACCGTATGATCGCCGCTATCAAGCGGTATCACATACGTAACGCTATAGCCTCGGCTTGTGTTCATCGTGTTAGCCTCTGTTAGTTGCCCGCCGCTCCATGCTGCGGTGCAGTCTTGTCGCACACTGCACACACTGTGTCACGCGTTCACAACGCATAGCAGCACTGCACAACCCGACACAACGCAACACAGCATGCGGCATGCTCTGCGACACTGCCACGCGCAGGCTGTTACACGGCCATGTAACGCTCACCCTGTATAACTGACAGCCTAACACACCACATAACACACACTGACACAGCGAGTAGACACACTGACACGCACGCAACAGATGCAACGCATGGTGCAGGTAGCACGCAACTTATGCCATGCGTTCTACGCATACCGTCGGTTGTGTCGGGTTGTGTAATGACGCAACAGCCACGCACAAGCCCTAGGAGCGCCGTGTGGTGCCGTGTGTTGCGGGAGGTAGTGCGGTGACAGACTGCGATGCATGGCTCACAGCGCGTTCCTAGAGGCTCATACGTGTATCACACTTACGCAACGAGTTGCGTGACACAGCACACTGTCACACTGTTACACGCTCATATGTCACACTGCACACTGACACACAGACTGGCCGACACACTGCACACCATGCGCACACATGACACACCAGCACACTGCACACTGTGGCATCGACACGCATGCGGTTCGTTGCTTGTCCGTGGTAGACAGAGGCAGGCGGCACCCTCGCACCCTGCGACACAGCTACACAGCATGACGCATACCCTATGCCCTCGGTTCAAGCCCCCTATCCCCCCTCAATTCCCAAACCCGGGGTATGTATGTGAGCGGGATTGTGTAGGGCGCACCTCCGTCACACCCCCCTACGCCCCCCAGACCCGCACATCGTTACTTGGGCAGTGCGTACACGCCATATGCACAGTACAACAGGTGTATATGCAGTTGTACAGGTGTAACAACCAAGTATAAGGTGTGTATGCAGTGAAGTGGGCCTACGGATCGCCTCCTGTGGGGCACATATATAAGAGTGTTGCTCAGTTGTTGCGTCTATGCTACGCGTAGAGCGTAACCAGTCGCAGTTGGAGCCATAGAATGACGCAAGCTGCTGATAATACACCCAATACTGCGTCTACTGAGGTCGAGATCACACCGCAGGCGGTGTACGGGCCGGTTGTCGGGGGGTATACGGGACAAATCCCCTTCACCGGGTGGACTTCGGTCCTCGCACCGGGGTCATTGAGTGGTGGAGCGACCGCAGGCACCGTACAGTTCAACGGTATCACGCAACATGACGCTAAACTGGCGCATCTGCTGCGGACACCGGGTGGTCGTAGGCTCCGTCGCCTCATGAAGTCGCTCAATGGTGTAGCACCGGGGGCACTGGCGCAAGAATCGCGTGCTCGGGTGCAACATCAGCCGGGATCGCCCGGTGGAATGCAGATCGTGGAGCAGACCTACTACATCAACCGCAATACGACGGCTGCTGATGCATCCATGATCAATGCTATGCTCGATCGCACGGTATTCACGCCGGTTTACCCGATTGACGCAAGTGGTAACGGCGGTGGGAGCAAGTTGCAGTACAAGGGCATCGGCTAGAGGCATTCGAGGGACAATCGACGTATAGTTGAGGGTATCGCCATAATGGCGGCTCGCCTTCGGCTCGCCGCTTGGTATTGCGGCCAATACTCACACAGGAGTCGAATATGCCCGCTGCTTCACCGATGCCTACTGTAGAGAACTCAACTGGTGACAGTCCCAAGGAACTGATTGCGGCATACCTACAGAAGCAGGGAATGCCGCTCACCAATGCTAACTATGCACTCGCTCTCAAGGCGAACAGCGATAACCCCGGTACAATCGCTGGATTAGCGAACATGGAACCGGTTGTGTCTGCTGGTGATCCCGGTTTCGTGGGACCAGTCGCACCGCGTGGTGGCGGTGGTCGTCCTCTCCCAGTTCCACCAATCCCACCGCCGGGTGGTGCTCCGCCCATACGCACTGGTGAGACGGTGATCAGCACACCGCCAGAAGGTATGAGCCTGTCTGACATCGTAGCACTGATGCTCGGTGGTGGTGCAGCCGGTGCAGCACGCTGGCTCAAGCCTGCGACTCCTACACCAGATGGTAAGCTACCTGCTGCACCAATAGAAGGACAGCGTGCACTCCCTGCACCAGAGAAGCCACTGTTGCTTGAGGGACCGAGGCCCGGTGCAACGGGTGATGCACCGCCTATGGCAGGTGGTGCACCGCGTACAGTCGATGGTCCACCGCGTGCTGGGTATGCAGCACCGCCTATGGGTGGTCCTGCTCCTCCTCCTCCACCAAATCCCATTGCCGCAGCGATTGACAGGGCACTAGCACCGGCTGCTACTGCTGTTGCTCCTGCTACTGCTGGTGCACCACCGCTAGCAGACGCAGTACCGCCACCGACCCCGGCACCTGAACCGACAGTCGCAGAGCGGTTCCAGAAGAACATCGGTGGTGGTGGTGTAGGCGGTAAGAAGTCGCCTAAGGTACGCGCGAGGCTCTAATCATGAGTGCCGCACTGCCATCTGGTGTAACACCGCTTGTGCTTGCTGACGGACGTGTTGTGCTGCCCTCTGGTGTGGTGATACCGAGTGTAGCACAGCAGGCCGCTGAGACTGCGGATGCCGTAGCTCAGGTCGATACGGTACGCACGTTACCCAGAACAGACCGAGAACCACGCGATAGTGAAGAGGACGAACAACGGCTCGCTGAAGCAGTCGAGGTTCCTCCTCCCAACCTCGCATCTATACCTATGCGTCGCATCGGTGACTTACCCGATACTCCGCGCGTAATGAATGCGGTGAACGTGGTCATCGGATACTCGTTGTTCGGTATGAACGACGTAGACATCTGTGCCGCTACTAAGCTGACCCAAGACCAGTTGAATAAGCTGCGTGATGGGGAAGCATACACGCACATGCGTGATGTAATCGTGCGTGGTGTGCTCAATGCTGAAGCAAGTAGTGTCCGTGACCTGTTCGAGCAGCATTCTCGCCAAGCAACGATGGTGGTGGTCTCGTCGTTGCATCAGGGATCACGTGCAACTCGACTGAGTGCAGCGCGTGATCTACTAGATCGAGCAGGTCATCGACCCGCTGATGTAGTCGAGCACAGACACCGAATAGAAGGTGGACTAGTGATCGAGGTCGTGCGTAAGGACGAACGCGAGAACGCACCTACAATCGAGATGGAGGTTATGTGATGGTCGATAAGCCAACCGCGAAGACTACGGAAGTAGAGAATGACAACACGCCGCCGACTGGTCCGCAGTCCGGTCCACTGTCGCCGTTCGGTGGTAATCCGTCTCCTGCACTCGATGCGTATGTGAAGGGGATGACGGAAGGACTACCGAGCACTGATGAGACGCCGACCGATCCTGCTGCACCGATTGATCAGGCAGCGAAGCGCGACGATAAGCGCGGGGACAAGAAGTAATGTCGTTCCGTGCGTCTGTGTCCTACATCGCACCAGGGACACAGACGATTGCACTGCCCATGATGAGTGATCTCAGCGGCAATGCGGTTGGATCGTGGTGCTACCACTCGCACATGCGCATCTCACCGGGCACTGGCACGACGCAAGTGCTGATGACGGTGGATAGCCGACCGGGGTTCATCTACAGCATCGGTGCAACTCCCACAGGGAGTGTGTTCCCGATCCCAGTCGGTGCACGGTCTATCGTAGTGGCCCCGAGTGGTGGTGGCGCAGGAGTAGAACTCGGTAGTGATCGGTGAGTGGCACTGTTAAGCGCTATCGGATGGTGGATGGCGGTATGCAGTACCGCTTCCACCAGTCGATGGCTAAGGTGCAGTTCATCGGTGGGGGCTTCGGTAACGGTAAGACAGCAGCAGCGTGTGTGAAGGCGCTCAAGCTGTGTAAGGACTACCCAGGCTGCAACGGACTGATCGCACGTAGCACGTACCCTAAGCTGAATGACACCATACGCAGGGAGTTCCTGCTGTGGTGTCCCAAGTCATGGGTCAAGCGCCTCCCTACGAAGGACGACAACACGCTGGTGCTGAAGAACGGTAGTACGATCAACTTCCGCTACGTCGCACAGAAGGGTAAGGAGAGCGAGGAGAGCAAGAGTAACCTGCTGTCTGCGACATACGACTGGATCGTAGTCGATCAGATGGAGGACCCCGAGTTCTCGCACAAGGACTTCATGGACTTGCTCGGGCGACTACGCGGTAACACACCGTATGTCGGTGATGATCGCACCATGCCGCACTACGGTCCCCGATGGTTCATCGGGACGCTCAACCCCACACGCAACTGGTGCTACCGAGAGATCATCAAGCCACTGCACGACTTCCGTCGTGGTGTGATGAACAGCAAGCTGCTGTGTGAAGTAGACGACCAGGGTAAGCCTGTGCTCGATGCAGCAGGTAAGCCCACACCCATCATCGACCTGTTCGAGGGTAGCACGTATGAGAACGTGGAGAACGTGGGTGAGGACTACATCCGCACGATGCTCGCGACGTATACGGGCAGCATGCGGGATCGGTTCGTCTTCGGTAAGTGGGGCGCACTCTCCGGTCTTGTGTATCCACAGTTCGATGAGGGAGTGCATCTGCTTAGCTCTGACACAGTCGATCACTATCTGCACCAACTGCGAGTGTCCGGTTTCGAGCCGACAATCGTGGAGGGTTACGACCACGGTCTCAGTAGACACTCATGCTACGGTCTATTCTTCGCTGATGATGAGGGCAACGTGTTCCTGTTGGATGGCTTTCGTCTGGCCGGTCAGACGATTGCATCTAGTGCGGCGCGTATTAAGCAGGTGCGACTTGCACACGACATCATCGGTGATGAGTGCGCACCCATCTTCGCTGACCCCGACGTGTTCCGTCGTAAGTCAGGAAGTGCGTCTAGCGTCGGGATTACAGTAGCGGGGATGTTCAACGAGGAAGGCGTGCGCATGCAGCGCGGTAACAACGACATCGAGAGTGGGATTGCTAAGAACTGGCAGTACCTCTCGCTGTTGCCTGCGCACGGGCACCCGATCACCGGGCTGCGTCCGTCCTCACACTTCTATGTCGCGGATCGGTGCAACTGGTTCACCGATGAGATCACGGAGTACTACTTCCAGCGGGATGGTAGTGACGACACGACCGACCGACCGACCGACCGCAATGACCACGCGATGGACATGTGGAAGTACGCAATGACTAGCAGGCCGCGACTTGCTAAGTTCGTGGGCAAGAGTGACGCGCCACCCGCATGGATGGCGTGGAACGAGATAGAGCGCGCGACGGCAACAGTGTTACCGAGGCACAAATGAGCAGCACGCTAGGCCCTCCCGAAGACGACTTCGAGCCGACTGTCGCACCGACTGATCCACTAGAGCAGAGCCTTATCGAGGCTGATGCAGGACTGGAACCGGTTGCTGCACCGCCACCCGTCTATCGGATGATGCCCGATAGTCGTGTGCCAGTGAGCAGTAAGCGCGGCAGTGTGTGGAAGTCGCGTAAGGATAACGCACAGAAGCAGATGGGCGACCTGATGGACGCCTGGAATGAGGCGATCCGCTACTACAACCACGACCAGAGTGGTCATCGGGACGGTGCATCGTCACCGGACTACAGCGGTAACAGACACACAGCGGCTAAGCTGAACGAGAAGCACACGAGCACCGAGAACATCGTGTTCGCGAACGTCAATGCGCAGATACCCGAGTTGTACGCTAAGAACCCCATCATCACAGTGGCCGCGATGAATGATCACGCGCCACCGAGCAGTGCCAAGCAGACACCCGACGCACCCGAGCACACGACGGATGACTTCGCGCGTGCAGTCGAGTTGCTGGTGAACGTGCTGTTCAACATGAAGACGGCACCGGGCATCAACCTGAAGCCCAAGGCTAAGCGCAACGTGCTGCTGACACTGCTCACCAACAGGAGTTGGTTCGAGGTCGGCTACATCACCAAAGACAAGAGCAGTGATCAGGCGCAGAACGATCTACTCGCACTGAGTGATCGACTGAAGGAAGCTAAGGACGCGAACGAGATCAAGGAGATCGAGGGCGCACTCATGGCGCTCGAAGAGAAGATCGAGTTCCTACAACCGAGTGGTCCGTTCGCGCGCATCAGGATGCCGCATCAGGTGACGGTGGACCCCGATCACAACGATCCGTATCTCAGTGACGCTAACTGGGTGATCATCGAAGACATGCTCCCCACCGAGTACATCAACGCGGTGTTCGGTGAGCGTGATCCCGATAAGCCTGACGGTGAGGTGCGCAGTGTGTTCGAGCCGACACACATCCTGAATGAGGGGAGCGGAGACAACACCACAGAGGATGGTGTGTCGCTGTTCTCGAAGGACGGTAAGAACGACTACAACGCGTATGGCTTCGACAGTCAGCAGGCGTATGATAAGGCTAAGCGCACGAAGGTTAACTACGTGTGGGATAAGACCACACGCAGGCTAGAGATGTACGCGGACAACGACTGGAAGTGGCCCATCTGGGTATGGGACGATCCCTACCAACTACAGGGCTTCTTCCCACTAACTCCCATGTGGTTCCATGATAACCCAACCGCAGTCTTCGCGAAGGGTGAGGTCAGCTACTACCTCGATCAGCAGGACCAGATCAACGAGATCAACGATGAGAAGCGTCGTGCGCTCCTGTGGGCACGGCGTAACATCTTCTATAACCCCGACACCGGTATCACGCAGGACATCGCTGATGCTGTGCTCAGCGGCAACAGGCAGCAAGCTACACCGATCCGTGTACCGGAGGGTGTAGACCCGCTCAAGATGGTGTTCAGTATCCCACCGCCTAGCATGGCGTTCGGTGCACTGTTCGAGAAGACAGACCTGTATGCGAGTGTGGACCGCATCGCTGCGACGAACGAAGTCGAGCGCGGTGGTCAGTTCAAGACCAACACAACGAACAAGGCTATCGACTACTACAGCACCATGGGCAACATGCGCATGGACATGCGGCTCGACAGCATCGAAGACGCCATCGGTGATGTCGGGTGGAAGGTAGCGCAGTTGTGCCTGCGGTTCATGAGCGCCGAGACAGTGAAGCAGTTGATCGGTCTCGACGTGTCACCGTTCTGGCTCCCGATTGACCCACTCAACGACTACACGCGCCTCAGTGTGAGTGTGGTCGGGGGCAGCACACAGAAGATCACCTCACAAGCACGCAAGCAGGAAGCTGTGCAGGTGGGTCAGGTGCTCAGTCAGTATGTGAAGGCAGCACCGGCTGCTGTGCTCAAGACCACACTCAGTATGATGTCGAAGGCGTTCGACGATGTGATGGTGAGTAAGGAGGACTGGGAAGCGATAGCTGCGGAAGTAGAGCGCACGCTCGTCGCTGGACAAGGAGGCGCACCGGGTCTCGGTGCGTCGGGCGGTGGATCAGCACCGCCACCGAGTGGTGGACCGCCTATGCCGGGTGGTGCACCAGATGCAGGCGGTGCACAACCGATGCAGGTTGCACAGATGATTGTGCAGGGACTAAGCCAGCTACCACCGCAGATGCTACAGGCTATCGGGCAGGCTCTCGCACAGGGCGTGCCACCAGCACAGATCTTCCAACAGATGTTAGCAGCACAAGGTGGCGGCGCACCCCCACCACAAGCAGGAGCAGTGTAAGTGAGCGGTTCATCGGTTACAGAGAGCAGCATACTAGACAACATCCCAGGTCTCGATGACCAGGGACCAGAGAGCGCGTTCACCGATGACACCGGTGATAGCGGTAGTGACGGAGGCAGGAGTAGTGCTGCACCAGAGGGTGGTGGACGCAGTAGCGCCGCACCAGAAGGTGAGCAGGGAGCACAACCTGTACGACGTAGACACGACGGGCTGGTGGAGGTTCCCAATCCACAGAACCCCAACACGCGTGATCTCGTAGACCCGGTAAGTGGACGCACCGTTGCACAGGGTGGCATCGAACGCCGTGTGTTCGAGGAGGGCCAACGACACGCGCGTGAGAACGGACAACTGAAGCAGCAGCTACAAGCTGCTACCCAGCAGTTGAGTGGTGCACACTCTGTGATGCAGGAGGCACAGCGCCTCAACATCGGTCCCGACGAGCATAAGATCGCTATCCAAGTGATGAGCGACTTCATGCGTGATCCGGTGAAGACGCTTGAGTACCTCGTGAGTGAGGTGAAGTCCAAGGGCTATGCGATCCCGTTCCTAGAGAACGGTGTGACGCAGGGCATGGACATGGCCGCGATCCAGCGCATGATCGACAACAAGATGGCGCCGATCACGCAGCGGACGCAGGCCGAGCAGCAGCAACAGCAGGTACAGGCGCAAGCGCGTCAGCAGTTGGACACCTTCCTCGAACACAACGAGGACGCACGAGAGAACCTAGACACCATCGCTGAGATGATGCATGCTCAGCCGGGTCTCCCTCTTGACCGCGCATACCTGATGATGGTTAAGTGGGCCAATGCGAACGGCCTCGATCACAGTCGCTCACTACGTGAGCAGATCAACGCCCACGCACAACAACAGCAGCCTCCTCGTCAGCAGCCTACCACACGCCCTCTCCCCGGTCCCCGTAGCGCACAACAGAATGGTGCGGTACCAGACAACAGGGGGATGTATAGCGAAGACTCGTCGTGGTCGGACATCATCCGACAGTCGATGCAAGACAGTGGTTTCCGGCTGACATAACATAGGAGGGCATGATGCCTGTTGGTTCCGTCGTTCCCGGCATGGGGAGTGTGCTGCACAGCACGCTCTCGAAGTCGCGTCGTAAGCTCATCATGGCGAGCATTAAGTCGAATGCTCTCATGGCGTGGGCATTCAGTAACGACCGCGTCGAGTATGAGGATGGTGGTTACAACATCACCAACCCGCTGACCATCGGTCGCAACCCCAACATCACTTCGTACAGCTACTACGCTCCGCTGCCGGTGAACCAGACGAATGAGTTCGATACGGTGGAGTATGGGTTCTCGCGTGTAGCGGGCACCGTGATCATCAGTGATCAGGAGGAAGACGAGAACAACGGTGCAGCGGCCATCTTCAAGCTGATGAAGGAGAAGATGAATGTACTGGAGGAGAGCATCAAGGATAAGTTCTCGCAGTACCTTTACGCTGTTGGTGGTGGTGCCGATCCTCTCGGCCTTGGTAGTCTTATCCCAACTAACCCCACCACTGGAACACTGGGCGGCATTAATCGTGCTTCTCAGCCCCAGTGGCGCACTAGTGCTTACGCATTCGGTGGTGCGCTTGACAGCACCAACATCGAAGAAGCCTTCGACGACGTGCTCATGGACCTCACCCTCAAGGGAGACAAGCCGACCATCATTCTGGTAGGGCGTAACATCTACCGTATGTATCGTCAGGCAGTGCGCGACAAGCTCACTATCCAGTTGAGCGAGGGTAAGGCGGGCAAGCGCATGTTCGACCTCGGGTTCGAGGGCGTGCTGCACAACGGTGCACCGCTGATGTATGACGAGGACTGCCCCGTCAACTACGCGTACTTCATCAACGACAAGTACCTGCGCCTGCACATGCTGCGTGGCGTGAACATGAAGGTGAAGGAGCTTGTCGCTCCCTGGAACGTGGACGCGGTCGGTTCGCGTGTCGTGTGGGAGGGGCAGTGGTGCCTGTGGCGTGCGTTCCGTACCCACGGTGTACTGACCAACTGACATGGCACAACCCAACATCAAGCCTGAGTATCAGGCTGAGTACATCAGCGGCAACTTCTGGCGGATGGTCATGGCCATTGAGGAGGATGTCCGCATCATCACCAATGCTACGGGTGAGAAGAAGATCATCACGCGCACGCTCGTGCCTAAGCGGGAGGAGTTCAAGGACGGCTACATGCTGTACTTCCCGCAGGGACACAGCATCTTCATCGCTGCTGATGACAAGGAACAGTTGCACCGTCTCGGTGTGCTGTCCGATCCACGTCTCGTAGACATGAGCAGTGGTGAAGCGGTGCCAGAGGAGTACAACCTCACGAACAAAGAGCTAGTAGAGCGCAAGACGAGGAACCGCCCGCGTCCACCGGGTGCGATGATCGAAACCGAGACACAGGAGAACCTCGATGCCTCATAGGGAGCTTGACTTCGATAGAGTCATGTCTCTCACGGTAGCAGAGCGTGCATATATGGCGGGCTTCTTCGATGGCGAAGGGCACGTGTCCATGTATGTGTACAACGGTAAGGGCATCGGGTGTAACCTCGGTATATCGCAGAAGCGTATTGCGATCCTGTCGTGGTTCCACGAAGTGTTCGGTGGCTCCCTGTTCATCCGTAACAAGGATGATGAAGGTGGCATCAATGACGGGACACGCACACTCGGTGTCTGGTCAATCGGTGACAGAGCTACCATCCGTATGTTCTTTCAGATCGTGAAGCCATACCTTCGCGTTAAGCATGAGGAACTGTCTGCTGTCGTTACTGTGCTCAGTAATCCTGATGCTACAGTAGAAGAGGCTGAGAACGTAATCCAGTTCGTGAGGTCGATCCGCGCAGAGATGGATCGTCCCCTAGCAGTAGGAGAGTAGTTATGCCTAATGTGATGGCTAATGCACAGGGCTTCTTCCGCACGCAGTCGTCGTACGTGCCCAAGATGCAGTACAGCGCGGATGTCAACTTCAATGGTGGCACTCGTGTTGACTTCGGTGTTCCGGTAGCAGGCGGCACTGCGTTCATTACCGGTATCAACATCGCAACCGCAGGCTCGGCTGATCTCAGCGGCATTGTTGAGTTCCCCGAGTTGTACGGTCGCACGGTGCAGATCGCTCTGTCTGGTGCAGGCACGCCCGTCATTACGATCAACGGGTATGACTACCTGGGACAGGGGATCACCGAGCAGATCACTGCTGCTGGTGCAGGTCCGGTGGCTAGCAAGAAGGCGTTCAAGTCCTTCCGCAATGTCACGTTCGGTGCAACTGCTGGCACGACGCTCAGCATCGCACCAGCGACCGGCTTCGGTCTGCCGTACAAGGCGCTGCGTTGCCAGTTCGAGACTGCTGGTGGTGCACTCGTTGCTGCTGGTACACTGACTGCGCCTGCTCTCACGGACCCTGCGACTGCTACGTCGCTCGATCCGCGTGGCATCTATGTACCGACCACTGTACCGAACGGTGTATACACCAACGGCGTGCTTGTCTCTGGCACGTGGATCACTGCGGTGTTCGACATGGTGAACGACGTGAATGCCGCAGGCAACGGCGGTCTGCACGGACAC
>Ga0247783_1000264_pt1 | contig 15740 bp, 16 predicted proteins | sample UWRJL064202C5_FD_179911 | JGI IMG/M metagenome (GOLD analysis project Ga0247783, IMG submission 179911) | Plant litter microbial communities from Arlington Agricultural Research Station in Wisconsin, United States - UWRJ-L064-202C-5 | ecosystem: Environmental > Terrestrial > Plant litter >...
AAAAACTGCCGTTTACCGCAACGTTAAACTGGCAAAGAAATGGAGATCATCGTGACCATAAAGTTTAAGAGCCTTATTGTTGGCGCCATCCTGGGTGCCATCGTATTTCAAATCGCAATCTATTTTATCGGCTATACCTCTGCAATCACTCTTCCCTCATCTATTGCAAGCTGGGCTACTAAGAATTCAGCCACCATGCTTGTAATTTTCGTTTGGGACTTGCTCGTAGTTCAGCTGCTTGGCATTGGTATTCTTGCCACACTATCAACATATGCTCTTTTAAAGCTTTCATCTTTTAAATGGTTATACGTAGCAATAGGTTTTGTAACAGCCGAAACAATTAGCTCATACTCTTGGTTACTTACACCTTCATTCCACGAGCATTTCTCAAAGAATAGCTATAGTTTATTCATACCACATTTCATTGTGGTCTGTCTTTGTGTGTTTATTGCGGCCAGCTTTGGCAGTAAAAATAAAAAAGTTTAACAAGCGACTGTGGTAAAAAATCAATACCTGCAACGCAAATTTAATTCGCTTGCCACTCGCAGTTATCGCGCACCATGGCATTTAAAATAGTCATCATTTTTCGCATGCAGGCAGTAAGTGCAACTTTCTTGTGCTTACCCTGCTCGACGAGCTTTTTGTAAAATTTCTTCATTACTGGATTGCACTGAATCGCGCTCAGCATCGCCATGTACAGTACTGTGCGAATCGGTGCTCGACCACCTTTGATTCTGCGCCGTCCCTTCATAATGCCGCTATCACGATTAAAGGGGGCCAATCCGCAGAGTGCAGCAATCTTGCGTGGTGATAGCTGGCCCAGCTCAGGCAATTCACCCAGCAGGGTAAAGGTGACGCCATCACCCACACCTGGAACTGAGTTTAAAATCTCATAAGTGCGCTGCCATTCAGTGACTTCATTAACTGCTTTGGCAAGTAATTTATTGATGCTTTCAATCTCTTTGTCGAGCACTTTGATTAAGCGTTTATGGGTTGCTGCAAGAATGGCGGGCGCTTTGTGCTGACGGTTTAATTCCTGGGTTCGCATCTCATTCAATTGGCGTTTGCGCGATAATAAATCCCTGATATAGCGGACTTTTTTACCGTTTAACGGCCTGACTTCGGGTTTCATCACGGCGCCAAATTGTGCGATTACTCGCGAATCCATTTTGTCCGTTTTGGCATTGATGCCTTGTGCCTTGGCGAATTGACGTACCTGCGTAGGCTGCATAATGATGAGCGGTAACTCTTTCTCCGCACAGGCTTCCACTAAGCCTCGCTCATAGCCACCCGTCGCCTCGACCAGAAGACGTGTCAGGTTGTAACGTGATAGCTTTTTTACTAATTCTCGAATCCCTTCCGTAGTGTTTGGATATTGCAAATAAATATCGAGCTCAAAAATGCAGACATCCAGCATGCTTTTTCCGATATCGATTCCTATGTTTCTTTCACTGCGATCAATGTGTGCTGCGGTAGTTGTATTCATAACTCACCCTTGCTACATTCGGGCTCGGAACGGAATGCCGCCCAACCCATTCGACTGTTCGAGTTAAAAGTAGAATCAGCAAGGCGCCCACGCTTGTTAACGGGCTCGATTATTCGGCTCCGGCGTAGCACCGGGCTACCTTGCTGAATACCTGGTGGTGCAGGTATGGGCTCCACCTTATCGCTTTATGAATTTAATGAAAACCGTCGAAATCAATCATACAAGGCATAGCAACACGCCACTGCGTGGCTGGACAGTTTGTAAGTCACGCTTATGTGGTTTTGCTCCGCAAAAGTATTCCACAACGCGCAACTTACAAACTGCCGTTGTGTTTAACGTTAGGCTTACTAAGGGAACCACATGTCAACTAAATATAAGCACGCGGTTGCTTTACTTTTTATGTGGTTAATTTTCCTTTTCACTATTTTTATAGGCGGCATTGTACCGGTGGTTATTGGAATTTCCGTATGTGTATATTCTGTATATTTGGCGTTTCAGCAGCTTAGAAAAAATAAAGCCAATTTTGTTGTGGCTATACTTTCGCTTATTCTTTCTATGTTTTTTATTTTCATGCCCTACGAACATATGGGCTTTAAACATGTTAATGGCGAAATTGTTCTTTTGCCTCATAGCCATCATTTATGGGAGTCTGGGCATATACATTAATGTGTTGGCCTAACAAAGCAATCAACCGGATGGCTTTTAAGTAGCATTTTTGCCATTCCGCTTCGCTCCATTTTATGGCAAAAGTGCTACTTAAAAACCACCGTTTATCGTTAAATATATGAACTATGTAGAAACATTAGAAAGCAAATCTGAACTTATCAGACAGCAGTTCGCCAATCTAATCGGAGCGAAGATCAAAGGTTATAAGCTTGCTCAACTTTGGTGTTCAGCCGAAGGTGAGTGGTCTGACTGGATGGACATACCTTTATTTCTCATAATTGGAAATGAAACTCTGTCTATCTCGTGGAGAAAGTTCGACGAACTTGCTATACAACAAGATCGTATACTTCCATTTTCAGTTGGTGGTAATGCTATTAGGTGGTTGTGTGAAGGTGTACCTGCTCTCGATTCTACACTTGAAAAGGTTGTTACACATGTCTCGCTTGGGCGCGGAGAAATGAGTATTGGATCGCAAGAATTGTCAATTTGGACTCGTTTGATTATCGGCTTAGAAGGTGGTGAAGCTTTAGAAATATTTAATGCGCTTGACGAAAATGGTATTGAATTTCACAAAACCAAAATTTTGGGCGAGTCAAATAAATGCATTTAACAAGTCGCTCAAGCATCGCCACTTCGTGGCTGGACAGTTTTTAAGTCACGGCTTTGTGGTTTTGCTGCGCAAAAGGTTTCCACAACCACTACTTACAAACTGCCGTTGTGCTTGGCGTTAATCATCAATAGGCATCGAGATGATCAGTGAGCAAGAAGCAGAGAAAAAAATAGAACAAGAAATTGCATCTTATCCTCTGCCTGAAGGTGACAGGTATGTTTTACTTAAAGAACATACAATAACCAAAGATTGGGGCTGGGTTTATTTCTACACCTCCGAAAAGTGGAACCAAACCGGCGAATTGCAATATGCAGTTGCAGGTAATGCCCCATTTATCGTCGAGAAAGCTACAGGAAATGTCATCGTTACTGGCACAGCTGAGTCGGTTGAGAATTATATAAACAGGTACGAAACAACAAGTAATCCACATGCTTAACAAGCGACAGCAACACGCGTGGCTGGACAGTTTGTAAGTCGCGCTTATGTGGTTTTGCTATGCAAAAGTATTCCGTAACACACATATATGGACTCCTCCAGTTTGGCAACATCCGTTTTTGATTTTTCAGGATAAGACTGCAACCATATATTCGGCTTTTTTGATGAGCTGACTCGCTCTAGCCATGATGGCGATTCGCTCACACCGTGCCGATCAACTTATCGGCTTTACTTTTTAGCAGTGAGCCTTTGTGGTTTTTGGCGTTTCGGTGTGTCGGTTTTACCTGATTCCATCAACAACGTGTGTTACGCAATCGTAGAAGGTGGTGCATTTACTTGAGTACTGCTAACTTATTTGACTACTTTTACTGATTAACGCTTTTGCTTTCTTCATTTCTTTTACGCGTCATTTTTATCGCATTCTATGTTATGCCGCGGGTCGATAGTGTTCTTCACGCGCAAGTATCGACCAGATGATGCGCGCGTTTTTATTGGCCAGCGCCACGGTGGCGACATTTTTATTACGCCTGGAAATTAATCCGTTGACCCACAAATTTCTCTTATCCGTTTTGGTCTCACTAAATCGTATAACTGAGCGTGCACCGTGAATTAATAGTGTGCGTAAATATTTGTCGCCGCGCTTGCTGATACCCCCGAGTTGTTCTTTACCACCACTTGAGTGTTGCGTGGGTACCAATCCTATCCAGGCAGCCATATCGCGTCCGCTTTTAAATTGTTTAGCATTACCTACGGCAGTAACGATAGCTGATGCGCTAATAGGCCCAAGACCTTCTATTTCCATAACCCGTTTTACACGTTCATCTTGTGTGCAATGCTGATTTATTTTCTGTAAATAGTGTTGAATTCTATTTTCTACCTCATTGAGCTCTTCATGGAGACCGAAGATCATGTCGCGCATTTTTGTCGTTAAGCCATTTTCCGCATCTTCGATCGCTTCGAGTAAGCCTCGGCGTGTGGCTGGCACGCCCGTATACGCGATGACAATGCCGTATTCTGCAAGCAGTCCGCGTACTTCATTGACGAGTGCTGTGCGAGCTTTGACAAGCCGATCACGTACCCGATGAATTGCTTGCATATCTTGTTGATCTTCTGTTTTGATAGAGACAAAACGCATGGTGGGGCGCGATACCGCTTCGCAGATGGCTTCAGCGTCGCGCTTGTCATTTTTTTGGGACTTAACGTAGGCTTTCACGTGCTGTGGCGCCATCACTTTTACAGTATGCCCAAGCTTGGTTAATTCTCGCGCCCAGTAATTGGCGCCACCACAAGCTTCCATACCAATTAGCATAGGAGCTTTATTAGCGAACATTTCCAGCATTTGCGAACGCTTTAGTTGTTTGCGGAAAACTACTTTTTCATGCATATCGACTCCGTGTAATTGAAAAACATTTTTTGCCAAATCAATGCCCATTCGTGTAATGTTCATGGCTACTCCTCTCTCTTAGTTTAGCTGTTGTTAACTCATTACAGTCTGGCACATTGATGCCGTTTTAAGAGGGAGGAGTCCATGCCATTAACTTACAAACTGCCGTTGTGCTTAAAGTTAAGTTTCACAGGAGTCTAGTATGAGCAAGCCTTTATATATCTATGTTGACGTTGATGAAACTTTTGTACGTATTTATGGAAGTAAAAGAATTCCAATGCCTCCAGTTATTCAGCATATAAAAGAACTAAAAGAGCAGGGTGCAATTATGTATTGTTGGAGTTCTGGTGGTGCACAATATGCAGAAAATAGCGCAAGTGAATTTGGTATACATCAATGCTTCGTCAGTTTTTTGCCAAAGCCTGACGTTGCAATTGATGATGTAAAAATTTGCGATTGGCGTTACTTACATCAGGTTCACCCGAATGAATGTCCTGGTGAAACTGTTGAATCTTATCGTAAAAAATTGTTTGTGTAAGGCGAAATTGAGCAAGCTTTGTTAGAGCTTAACAGGAGTGGGAGGGGCGCTCGCTTCGGCCGCCTGACGCTCGCAAGCTCGCGGCTAATTAGGGTGTTATCAGAAAATATAAATATCGAGATATATTATGGATATCAATAAAAAGAACAAAATCAAGCATTTGTTGTATTGGAGTGGACTATTGTTGGTAGGATTAATTTTTCTATTCTTCAAGTTCGCTCAGTTCGCGAGCATAGATTACAGTGCATATTATTATCTGCTGAGAGGTCTTCAGGCATTAGGTTTGGTATTTATTGCTAGCGGCATTTACTTGCATCGCTGTGAATCATGCAGCATATTGTTGCTCGGGTTTATATTTACCAAAACTTGTAAATCTTGTAGTGGTAAGTCATAACAGGATATTCCAACACCATTCTGGCGCTTCGCGCCTTCACTCGACGGTGTGTAAGTGGCGCAATTAGCGAATCGCTGCGCGAAGTTTATCGCACATACGTAAATTACAACGCACCCCTACGCCCAGCGGTATGTTTTCGCAAGGAATAAAATATGGCTATAAATTTGAAAGAAGTAGGCGGAGTTCCTATAGCGCCTAAACACAAAGCTTCTTGCCATTGTGGTTCCGTAGAGTTTGAGCTTGATTTGCCCGATGGCTTAATTGACGTGCGCCGCTGCGATTGTTCGCTTTGCAGAAGAAGGGGAGCGGTTGCTGCTTCAATTGCTCTATCTGGCATCAAAATTTTAAAGGGCGAAAGCCTGCTAAAGCTCTATCAATTTAATACAAAAACAGCCAAGCATTATTTTTGCAGCAACTGTGGCATATACACGCATCACCAGCGTAGATCAAATCCCACCCAATACGGCTTTAATGTTGCTTGTCTTGAGGGCATTAATCCATTAAAAATACCTAATGTGCCGACCTATGACGGCGTAAATCATCCAGCAGACCGAAAGTAAAGCACTCTATAAATTGTGATGTCCTTAAGCGTTAAATGTATTATTGAACTATGAATAAAAGTTATCGCGAGTAAATTTTTACATAGCAGCGACGGCGTTAAAAAATCAATACCTGCTAAGCAAAGTTTATCGCAACGTGCCACTTACAATCCGCAGGCGAACGCAATGCTAGGGCAGCATATGATTGCAAATCTGACCGCGTCTGAAAATGAGACGCTCATTTATTCTTTAGTTGAGAGGAGAGCAATATGAGTGAAAGAACTGGTGGATGTCTCTGTGGGCAGGTTCGGTATCAAATTACTGCGGAACCCATTATCTCAAGGTTATGTTGGTGCCGTGATTGCCAGCATATAAGCGGTAACGGAACTGCTAATGTCATCTTTCCCACCGAGGCTATCGCAGTAACGGGCAGGTTAACAGAGTTCAAAAAAAGTGCCGCTAGTGGTAACGCCATAAGGCGTAAGTTCTGCCCCGATTGCGGTTGTCATATTTTTGCTGAATCCAGTGGCAGGTCAGGCTTTACGGTTGTTCGCATTGGCACGCTCGATCATCCATCGACAATAAAACCAGCGGCAAATATCTGGGCATCGAGTGCGCCAGGTTGGGCTTGCCTTGATCCGCAGCTCCAACGTATCGAACAGCAGCCATGATCAATAAAATAAGGTACAGCATTAATCTTGATAACAAAATCACGTATAAAGCGATAAAAGCTGATTAACCTATAAGCAGTCGAATTTACAAGTTTTAAGCAAATAAATCTGAACGGGGACATATTGTGAATACACTCAAAAGACACATCATCACAATTTTATTTTTGCTTTTAGCGATTGCTTGTTATGTATTGGGAGTGCCGGCAGGTGGAATTCTATTCTTTCTTCTGGGCATTGTTTTTGATGGAGTATTCTGGATTCGCTTGTTTCGTCACGGCAAGGCTAAAGCCTAAACATGGTCTCTTCAAAAACCGAACTTCCAATTCAGGATTTTGAGACTGTCACTCAGCTCCATGCGTGGCTGTTGAAGAATCATTCCAGTTCGCAGGGCCTGTGGGTACGGATCTTCAAAAAGGGGACAGGAATACCTTCCGTCACTTTCGACGAACTGCTGGACGAAGGGCTTTGCTTTGGTTGGAGCGAAAGTTCGCGACGGAAGTATGATGATGACTCTTATCTTCAACGGTTCGCACCACGAAAATCGACTGGAACACAGTCAAAGCGCAATCAGGCGCGCGTTCGTATTCTTATACAGGAAGGTCGAATGACACCCGCAGGCCTCAAAGTGCTGTGAGCAACATTGTGCGGTCACCTGGATTCAATTTGGTTCAAGCGTTGACCAAGTTTCATGGTGTTAATAGAGCAAATCGATAGTTTCATTGAAGGACGGGTTACCAACGTCCTTGTGTGGGACTTGGTAATATCGGCGGTGTATTGTAAGGCCTTCATATAGGCGGCTTTCATATCTGTTTTGATAAGTATTTACATCGTTTAGATTTCCGGGGTTTGCACTGGTTAAGATTAACGTGATATTTAATTTTTTGCTGGTGTTGAAACGTGACTCTTCATCGCGAATGTTTTCTGCTTGCAGCACCCTGAAGGAACCATCAAACAGCATGTAATTTTTGAAGTAGGGCGTATCAATTGGTTCTTTGGTTAGAAGGATGCTGCCTAATAAACCTCCATAGGAGGTGCCAACATAAGTCCGTTCGTGGTTGGTGCGGTAATTATTTTCTATAAGAGGAATGAATTCACTCTTTAAAAAATCTATGTAGTGGGGCGCGCCAGCGGGGAGAAAATCTATCGCTCTACGATCAGAGTTTAAAGGGCCTTCTTCAATACCAATAAAAATTACATCTTTATTTTTAGCATCAATGACTTGTGAAAAGTAGGGAAAAATCCACTGGGCATCAGTGCCATAAATGATGGGATAGTTTTTATTGGATAGGGCGTAGTTATGCGGCAAATATACATGGTAAGGGTAGGTAATGCCTGTTATGGCAGAGGTAATCGAGAGCCCTGATTGAATGGTGCCAAGATATTGATAGGATGAGCTTGAGGATGAGCTTGAACCGCCGCAGGAGATCAGCGATGCTAGAAAAATCATTGTATAGATAGTGGATGCTATTTTCATAACGACATCTCCCTTTGCATTGCGTGATTCGGGATTGTTGCGCCAGATCAACCAAGGCAGGCTAGGCGTAACAATGCATTAATTTTTCTCTTATAGCCAAACATTTTCGATATTCCAATGTGGCCTTATTCGGCAGCCACTAAGGAGGCAATTTGTTTCAGGAGTTTACCGAGTTTCATTGTGATATTTCTCTAACGGAAGGTTTTGGTACTGTTGGTCCGGTGTTTTAATTTGAGCAAGCTTTGCTTGGGCATGTTTAATAATCATTAACAATGAACCCTTACCCCTTCTGAAACACTTGTTTTTATGGGCATAAAGATTGCTGCATCTGGATTTGCTCGTTTGAAGTCTATCGATTAATTATTCCGGTGCGTATTGAAATATCATTATTGATTGAGAGGAAATAAACATGAAGGGTTTTTTGATGCATTACAAAAAATTGTTGGCTATGCTACTGATGGTGTTTTCCTACAGCGCTGCGGCGGCTGAATTGAATCCACTCTCGGTGGAGTTTAAAACGCCGCAGGAAATTAAATGGGTGCGAAATGCTGCTGGCACTAATGAGCAGGCGATTTTATTTGGCGATCCAGCCAAACCGGGGCCCTACGTGGTGCGCATCAAATGGTTACCGGGAAATTTTTCCAAGCCACACTTTCACAATGAAGATCGATTTTTTGTGGTTATCTCGGGTATTTGGTGGGTGGGTACTGGCAAGACATTTGATAAGGAGCAAACTGTTCCGGTTCCGGCGGGAAGTTATGTGATTCATAAGGGTGGGCAAGTGCATTTTGATGGTGCCAAAAGTGAAGAGGCCATTATTCAGGTGACGGGCATTGGCCCAGTAAAAACTGAACAGCTAGCTGATCAAGCTGCAAAATAAAATACCTAGTGAACCCCGTAATCGTAAATGCTCTTGTTGGTTATAATTGCTCAATAAAAAAAGCCCCGCCAGTTTTCACTGGCGGGGCTTTTTTAGTGCTAGCTAAAATATTACTTAGCAGCGGCTTTCTTTTCTTTCTCTTTGGCAATTACTGCTTCAGCTACGTTCGCAGGGCATGCGGAGTAGTGAGAGAATTCCATTGAGAACTGACCGCGACCTGAGGTCATGGTACGCAGGGTGCTGATGTAACCAAACATTTCTGAAAGTGGTACGTCAGCTTTAATGCGCACGCCAGTTACGTTTGCTTCTTGACCGGAGATCATGCCGCGACGACGGTTCAAGTCACCGATCACATCACCTACGTGATCTTCCGGGCTGTACACATCAACTTTCATGATTGGTTCAAGCAGTTGTGGACCTGCTTTCGGCATAGATTGACGGAAAGCGCCTTTTGCAGCGATTTCAAACGCAATTGCCGAGGAGTCAACGGCGTGGAACGCACCGTCGAACAGGTCAACTTCAACGTCCAATACCGGGAAACCAGCCAATGGGCCAGTTGACATCATTGAACGGAAGCCTTTCTCGATCGCTGGGTAGAATTCTTTAGGAACGCTACCGCCAACGCACGAGGTCTTGAATACGAAGCCAGTGTTTGCTTCGCCCGGACGGATGCGATAGTCGATCTTACCGTACTGACCAGAACCACCTGATTGCTTCTTGTGGGTGTAGCTGTCTTCAGTTTCACGGGTAATAGTTTCGCGGTAAGCAACCTGTGGTTGGCCTACGATCAACTCAACGCCGTAAGTACGCTTGAGAACGTCTACTTTAATATCCAAGTGCAATTCACCCATACCACGCAGGATAGTTTCACCTGAGTCGATATCGGTTTCAACGCGGAAAGTTGGATCTTCTGCAACCATTTTACCGATCGCAATACCCATTTTTTCTACACCGGTCTTGTCTTTCGGAGTTACCGAAATCGAGATTACTGGCTCAGGGAAAATCATTGGTTCGAGAGTACATGGGTGCTTTGGATCACACAGGGTGTGACCGGTTTGCACGTTCTTCAAGCCTACCAACGCAATGATGTCACCGGCTTGCGCAGTGGTCAGATCGGTACGCTCGTTCGCTTGCATCTCTACCATACGGCCAACACGTTCACTTTTACCGGTGAAGGAGTTGAGGATGGTATCGCCTTTGTTCAATACGCCTGAGTAAATACGGCAGAAGGTCAGGGCGCCGAAACGGTCGTCCATGATTTTGAACGCCAGTGCGCGGAACGGCTCATCAGCAGAAACGAGAGCGAACTCACCGTTTGGATTACCTTCTTCGTCAGTCAAAGGCTGTGGGTTAACTTCTTGCGGTGCTGGCAAGTAATCAACTACCGCATCCAACACGAGTTGCATGCCTTTGTTTTTAAAGGCTGAACCACAGTAGGTGGGGAAGAAGGCCAGTTCGCGAGTACCTTTACGCACGCAGCGCTTGATGTCTTCAATAGAAGGTTGTTCACCTTCCATGTAGGCCATCAACAGGTCGTCATCAACTTCAACCGCGTTTTCAACCAATTGGTCGCGGTACATCTCAACATCGTCAACCATATCGGCTGGCACATCGGTGATGGTGTAGTTTTCTGGTTGGCCAGAGTCATCCCACACGTAAGCCTTGCGGGTCAACAAATCAACCACGCCCACGAAGGTGTCTTCGGCGCCAATTGGCAGGGTCATGATCAATGGCTTGGCGCCCAACACTTTCTTCACTTGCTCGGTAACGCGCAGGAAGTCAGCGCCGATACGATCGAGTTTGTTCACGAAGATCAGGCGCGATACTTTTGCGTCGTTCGCATAACGCCAGTTGGTTTCAGACTGTGGCTCTACGCCGCCTGAACCACAGAATACGCCGATACCGCCATCAAGTACTTTCAAAGAACGGTAAACTTCAACGGTGAAGTCAACGTGTCCGGGGGTATCGATTACGTTAAAGCGGTGGCCCTTCCAGAAACAGCTTACGGCTGCTGATTGAATGGTAATACCGCGCTCGGCTTCTTGTTCCATAAAGTCGGTAGTAGATTCACCTTCGTGAACTTCACCGATTTTGTGGATACGGCCAGTGAGCTTGAGGATACGCTCGGTGGTAGTGGTTTTACCGGCGTCCACGTGAGCGAAGATACCGATGTTTCTGTAAAGGGATAAGTCAGCCATAGGACTCTCTTAATGTTATGCAAGGTTAGAAAAAGCAGGGTTGGAAAATAGCGGCGTAATATACAGGAAGTTATTCAGATTTGCCCGCAGAAAAGAAGTGTAACTGGTCACTTTTACACTTTTAAGGTGGAATCCTGAGTTTTATTCCTTACCCCACAGCTGATTAATAAGGGCGAGCGCCCCATAATCAACCGGCTAGTAAAATGCAATCCGGCCCGTTTTTGCTCGGTTGTTAGTGAAAAAGAGGCGATAAATCACCAAAGCAAATTGGCTAACCCTGCGTAAAGCCTTCACAAATACCAATCAATACAATAAGTTGCGTACGGCTGGGCGAGATAATCTGCCATAAACCAAAATTGAAGCAGAACTCACCAATAGATCGCGACTACTACATTAGACGGCCTGCAGAGGATGCATATGGATTACTTGGCTTTAATCGTATTTATACTTGCCACATCAATCACGCCAGGGCCAAATAACATTTTAATTTTGGCCTCCGGCGTAAATTACGGGATTAAAAGAAGCTTGCCGCATTTTTTGGGTATTGGCGTTGGTTTTCCATCGCTGGTTATTGCCGTCGGCCTTGGTGCAGGTTTGCTATTCAAACACTTTCCTGTTTTGCATACCGCATTAAAAGTGGTTGGAGTCTGTTACTTACTGTATTTGGTTTACAGGGTTGCTACGGCGTCAACTAACAACATAAATACAGAAAATAAAAAACCATTCACTTTCATTCACGCGGCACTATTTCAGTTGGTAAACGTAAAAGGCTGGATTATGGCCATTGGTGCGGTAGTGACTTTTGCATCCGCAAGTGGCAATTATTTTCTACAAGTAATCGCTATCAGTGGTGGCTTTTTTCTATTTGGTCTGCCATGCACTGGCCTCTGGTTGCTGTTTGGTGCCTCCCTAAAAAATCTCCTGTCAAATCCAGTGCGCCGTCGTACATTTAATGTGGTTATGGCATTGCTTCTTGTTGCGTCATTGATTCCGACGATGCATGAGTTGTATATGCAATATGTGGTTTAAGCCAAGCAATCCAAAAAACAAGTACCGAAATTACTGTGGCACAAAGTATTCTTATAAAATGTAACAATGTGATTCATTAAAATAAAATTTACGGCCAATTCTATTGACGCATCGATACTCTAAATCATTAAAAAATGGGGGGCGATTTTATAAGAGGCGTCGTCGGGTTGTTTGCCGAGCGATTCATTGATTTAAATTCATGGAGTATTGCCAGAACTGCGTCGCAAACATATAACTGGCATTAAAATGGCTATTGATGCATTAAAAGGAAAAGCGATGGGCGTTTTAATTGAAGGAATGGTTAAAATTTAATGTGTAAGTCGCACGCAAAAAAATAGACAAACCGAGGTTTGTCTATTTTTGTCTTTGTTTAAGGTTTAAATATCTAGCTACATATATCTACAACGGAAAATTATTCCAGATAATTTTCAATGCTCGGGCATGAACAAACTAAATTTCTATCCCCATACACATTATCAATACGATTTACCGTCGGCCATACCTTGTGGTTTTTCAACCAGGCAGCTGGGCGGCCAGCAACTTCTCGTGAATAAGCGCGCGTCCAATTTTCTTCCAGTACATCATCTTGCGTGTGCGGTGCGTTGTGCAATGCGCTCGCTTCAGCGGTGATTTCACCGCTGATTACTTGCTCGATTTCTTTGCGGATAATCAGCATCGCCTCGATGAATTTATCCAATTCAATTTTGGATTCGGATTCGGTTGGTTCGATCATGAGGGTGCCCGCCACCGGGAACGACATGGTGGGGGCGTGGAAGCCGAAATCCATCAAGCGTTTGGCGATGTCTTCTTCGCTGATGCCGCTGGCTTCTTTTAATGGGCGCAAATCCAGTAAGCATTCGTGCGCAACAAAACCGTTAGTACCTTTGTACAAAATTGGATAAGCCGCTTCCAATTTTTTCGCAACATAGTTTGCATTGAGCATCGCAAATTCAGTGGCTTGACGCATACCCACAGCACCCATCATTTTAATGTACATCCAGCTAATCGGCAGAATACTGGCTGAACCCCAGGGCGCAGCAGAAATAGTGCCGTTGTTTACGTCGGTGCCCGGAACTGCTTGCACGGGATGGGCCGCGAGGAAGGGTTCCAAATGTTTGCCGACGCCGATTGGACCCATGCCCGGGCCGCCGCCGCCGTGGGGAATACAGAAAGTTTTGTGCAAATTCAAATGCGATACATCGCCGCCGAATTTACCGGGTGCAGCTACGCCTACGAGTGCGTTCATGTTAGCGCCGTCGATATACACTTGTGCGCCGACTGCATGAACCATGTCGCACAGTTGGGTGATACCTTCTTCAAACACGCCGTGCGTGGATGGGTAGGTCACCATGATGCAGGCGATTTGATTGTTGTAAGTGGCGATTTTCTCCGCGAGGTCAACCAGATCGACATTGCCTTTGTTATCGCAGGCAACCACCACAACTTTGTAACTTACCATTTGCGCTGATGCGGGATTGGTGCCGTGCGCTGATGCAGGAATCAAACAAATATCGCGCTGGGTTTCGCCTTTGCTTTCAAAATATTTTTTGATCGCAACAAGGCCAGCGTATTCACCTTGTGAGCCAGCGTTAGGCTGCAAGCTGATGGCGTCATAGCCGGTGCAGGCTTTGAGCATTTCTTGCAACTCTTCAAATAATCCTTTGTAGCCTTCAGCTTGATCAATCGGAGCGAACGGATGCAGCTTACCGAACTCCGGCCAAGTGACAGGAATCATTTCGGCAGTTGCATTTAATTTCATAGTGCAAGAGCCGAGTGGAATCATTGCATTGTTGAGTGCGATATCTTTTGATTCCAAACGCTTTAAATAGCGCAGCATTTCGGTTTCGCTGTGATAGGTATTGAATACAGGGTGCGTCAATACCGCATCGCCGCGCAACAAGTCAGCAGGGATTGCATTGTTGGCGGTGATATTTTTTCCAGCGAGCACTTGCTCATCAAACGAGCGCAATTCAATTCCAGTCACGCCAAATACGGCGAGCAGTGCTTCTACATCTGCAGCAGAAGTGGTTTCGTTCAAGCTGATGCCGAGTGAATCGCTGCCAATCAAACGTAAGTTGATTTCTGCAGTTAATGCAGCTTGATAAATTGCTTTTTGGTTATCGCCAACATTGACGGTCACTGTGTCGAAAAATTGGTTGTTGGTGATTCCAAAACCTTTGGCTTTCAATGCGGCGGCTGCGATCGCAGTCAGACGGTGAATACGATTGGCGATACGTTTCAAACCATCGGGGCCGTGGTAAATGGCATAGAACACGCTCATCACTGCCAGCAGTACTTGTGAAGTACAAATATTGGAGTTGGCTTTTTCGCGGCGGATATGTTGCTCGCGAGTTTGCATCGCCATACGCAGTGCTTGTTTGCCGCGTGCATCTATTGATACACCGATAATGCGGCCTGGGGCGGAGCGTTTGTAGGCATCGCGGAAGGCAAAGAAACCAGCGTGTGGACCGCCAAAGCCCATAGGTACACCGAAGCGTTGGCTGGTGCCGACTACAACATCGGCACCCATAGCGCCGGGAGATTTGAGCAGCATCAGCGCCATTAAATCGGACGCAACGGTTACCAGTGCATTATTGCTGTGGGCGGTTTCAATCAGCGATGTTAAATCACGCACCTGGCCGCTAGAGCCGGGGTAGGAGAGCAGGGCACCGAAGTAGTCGCCATTGGCCAGTTCATCGGCCTTGGCAACCACAACGTCAAAGCCGAAATGTTCGGCGCGGGTTTTGACTACAGCGATGGTTTGCGGGTGGGTATCGGCATCCACAAAGAACACATCAGATTTGCTCTTTTTGTTCTGGCGTTTACACATCGCCATGGCTTCAGCGGCGGCTGTGCCTTCATCTAATACCGAGGCATTGGCCATTTCCATGCCGGTCAGGTCAATGATCATTTGCTGGTAATTCAGCAGCGCTTCCAAACGACCTTGGGCGATTTCCGGCTGGTAGGGGGTGTAAGCCGTGTACCAACCCGGGTTTTCCAATACGTTGCGCAATACGACGAGCGGCACATGGGTATCGTGATAGCCCATGCCGATATAGTTTTTGAATATCTTGTTTTTGCTGGCGATGGCTTTGAGCTGCGCCAACGCATTGGCTTCGCTCACCGCATCGCCCAGATTCAGTTCGCTTTTGAGGCGGATGTTGTCCGGTACAGTTTTGTCGATCAGCTCCTTGACTGAGCTGACGCCCAGGGTTGCCAGCATAGCGGCTGTTTGTTGGGCATCCGGGCCGATGTGACGTTGTACAAACTCGTCGTGATTGGCCAAAACGGATAGCGAAGCTGAACGAAAATCAACTGACATAGAAACTCTCTGTGTAAGGAAATCAAATAATAAAGAAGGGAGAGGGTGCGGCCGAGAGGCTGCCTGTAAAAAGGGTGCCTGCTTAAAAAGGCGGCAATGGTATCAATTTGGCGC
>Ga0247783_1000265_pt1 | contig 15737 bp, 14 predicted proteins | sample UWRJL064202C5_FD_179911 | JGI IMG/M metagenome (GOLD analysis project Ga0247783, IMG submission 179911) | Plant litter microbial communities from Arlington Agricultural Research Station in Wisconsin, United States - UWRJ-L064-202C-5 | ecosystem: Environmental > Terrestrial > Plant litter >...
CGGCACCAAATCAGCGTCGAGCGTGAGCCCATCGTCGCCATCGAGGGCACGTCTCCGGAGCTTACTGTGCGCTTGCAGGGCGGCCGCGTCGAGCGCTTCGTCGGCTTGTTTCTCAGTTCGCGCACGCGGCTCACTGTGCCCTTCGCCGAGCAGCTCGGTTGCGAGTTGGAAGCGGGCCCCGTGGGTTCATTTTACAAAACCGACATGATGAAAGAGACCAGCGTGCCCGGCGTGTTCGCCTGTGGCGATGCGGGCCTGCCGATGGGCTCGCTGTCCTTCGCGGTGGCTGACGGCGTGCGCGCTGGGGTGGCCGCGCATCAGTCACTCGTCTTCCGCAGCGAGTGAGCAAACGCGCTAGCGCTGGCTACCTCAGTGCAATCCGTGTGATCTCGAGGTGATGCCGCGGGGGCGCGCTGATCGTGCGACCCGTCACCACGAGTCTTGCGTGAAAGCCTGGGCCGGCCAGCACCATCGAGTGATATTCGCCATTTTCTCCGGCTAGATCCAGCCCGTTCGTGCGGCTCAGTTGCTCGAGCTCGGTCAGCGCTTGCGGGTCCAAGTGCCGTCCGACCCAAGCGGCGTCGAGCCACGGCTCATTGACGTAGGTGAGCACCACGTCGAAGCCGAGCGCGACGATTTCTTTGACGTGCTCGCGCCGGTCGATGCCCCACAGCGGCAGGGCTACGCGCATGCCGACGCGCTCGGCGCAGCTGGCGATGAAGTTCGGATGCCCGTCGACTTCGGCGATGTCACCCGTCACCACGCAGTCGATGCCAGAGGCGAGCAGATCGGCGAGTGCACGCTCGTAGCCCTGCTGATACGGGAAGCTGACCACCATGCGGCGATGCGGCAAGCCGAGCGCGCGCGCTTGAAAGGCCATCAAATCCAGATCGTGCGCTTGAAAACGCGCTTCGGGGGGCACGAACGTGACTAGCTCTCGGACGCCCGAGCTGCGATGCAGCGCAAGCGCACTATCTTTTCCGCCAGTCCAAAGCAGGGCACTGTTCATCAGCGTTCACAGCTTCGGGATGCGCAAGGTCTTGCTGATCATGGCGCTGCCATGTGCCACGAACAACAACGAAAGGGGATGCAGCGAGACCGGGCCGAGCTGCCACACCGACAGCGGCAGCGCTTGACCGCGGTAGCCCAGAGCGAAAAGCGTCGCTAGCAGCGCGACGAGTAGCAGGCTGCTTGGGATCGGCAGGCCTTCGAAATAGCGGACTTTGCCGCTTTCGCCCGCGAGGCTCGCGGCGGTCACGTTGTAGCGCGCGAGGCGACTGATGCCGCACGCGACGAAGTACATCAAACACAGCGCGTCCCCTTCGCCGCGCACTCCGCAGGCGAAGGCCATCGCCGCTGGTGCGACGCCGAACGAGACCACGTCGGCCAGTGAATCCAGCTCCTGACCCAAGGGAGAGGCTTCTTTGCGCAGTCGCGCCACCCGACCATCCAAGATGTCCATCACGAGCGCCACGGGCAACAGCGCGCTGCCTATCCAAAAGAAGCGCGGCTCTTCACTGGCGCAGAAGCGCATGAACGCGAGGATTGCGCCGGAGCCCGCCAGGCCATTTCCCAAAGTGAAAAAATCAGCAGCGCGAAAGTCGCGCAGCATCGAAAAATGACGCTGGGGTTCGGAAGGCATCGGCCGCAGTTCAACGCGGCCTTGGCGCCCGCGCAAGCCTAGTCGCACAAACTGGGCATAGGTGTGCGGTCGCTAGCGGCAGCACCAAAAATAGTGGCAAGTTTGTCGAGCGTTTTGCGGGCAATCCTGCAAAGATCGAACATGCTCGATTCGCACGCGCGGTGTCGTCGTTTGCTTGGTCCTGCGCTGATCTAGACGCAAAAGTGCAGTTCTGCCCGTGATCCCGCGCGTCTACAGAAGGCCGGACACTTGCTGATCCAGGGCGCGGCGCAGCTCGGAAACCAGTGCGTCGCGGGTGATCGGCTTGGCTAGGACGGCCTTGACGTTCGGGTTCCGGAGCTCCACGCTCGAGTGACCGCTGAGTACCAAGATCGGTAACCGAATTCCGAGTTGCCAGATGCGCTCGATCACCTGCTCCCCGGACAAGCCAGGCATGGAGCGATCGATCAACAGCGCGTCCGCGCGCGGCTCGCGCGAAAGCGCGGCCAGTGCTTGCGCGCCGTCTTCACACTCGATCACGCGGAACCCGCTGCGTTCCAGCATGCTGCGCAGTGCACGGCGCACGGCGGCTTCGTCGTCGACCAAGAGCACCGTCTCGCTGCTGACGGGCAGCGGCTGCGGTTTTCGTGGGACTTGCGCCGCTTTCATCGCCGGGGCCGCTGGCAGCTCGATCTCGAAGCGAGTGCCCTCGCCGAGCCGGCTGCTGCATTGGATGGTGCCACCGTGATCGGTGACAATCGCGTACGCGCTAGACAGCCCGAGGCCAGTCCCGCGCCCCATCTCTTTGGTGGTGAAAAATGGCTCGAATATGCGCTCGCTGACCGCTTCGGTCATGCCCACGCCGTTGTCCGCGACGCTCACCGAGACGCGGCCGGGGGCGGGTACGGAGAACTCGACGCGCAAGCGGGGCTCGCCGCGATCACTCTCCAAGATTGCATCACGCGCGTTCAAACACACGTTCAGTAGCACCTGCTCAATCTGTCCGGCATTGCCCAACACCGTCGGCACCTCCGCGGGCACGAGCTCGATTTGGACTCTGGTATCGAAGGTGGAGCGGCACATGTTCACGATTCGTCGCGCTGCATGCACCAAATCGAACGAGTTGCGAGTCGCGTTGTCTTGAGGGCGCGCGAACAGCATCAGCTGCCGCACCATCTCCGCCGCGCGCGTCGAGGCGAGCTCGATGTCTGCCAGGCGTTCTGCGATTGGTCCCGCGGCGAGCTCGCGGCACTCTGCCACGTTCGGCAAAATGACGCTGAGCGCGTTGTTCAAGTTGTGCGCAATACCCGCCGTCAAGCGGCCAACGGCCTGAATGCGCTGTGCTTGTGCCAGATTGGCCTCGAGCTCCTTGCGCTCGGTCACGTCCAAGACGCCGCCGCGCAATGCCTCGATCTGGCCGTGTTCGTCGAACTCGGCAACGCCCTTGGCGATCACGTGTCGCACTGCGCCGTCCGGTCGAACGATGCGATACGCCATGCCGTCGTAAACCCCGGTTTGCACGTAGCGCGCGATCGTTTCGGCCGCCTCGGCGCGGTCCTCTGGATGAATCAGCTCCAAGTATTCGTCGCGTCCGCGCGGCGCGTTTTTCGGTTCGACGCCGAAGATCCGACACAATGCTTCGTCCCAATACAGTTCGTCTCGACGCAACCACCAGGTCCAAGTGCCGACTCCGCTGGCCAACAGTGACAGCCGGGCGCTGCTCTCTCTCGCGCGCAGAGCCTGCTCTTGTGCTTTGCGCAGCGTCACGTCCGTGCTCGAGATCAGCATGAACACGACCTCGCCGGCATCGCGTATTGGCACGAGCCGCGAATCCCACCAAGAGCCGGCGGTCGATCTGATCTCGACGCTCGCTGGTTTGCCCGACTGCCAGGATTCTTCGAACAGGCTGCGATAACGTTCGCGATCGTCCGCGTGGATCGAGATCAAACTATCGGTGCCGATGAAGTCGGCGGCATTTTGGCCGGCTTCTGCGCGGTTGACGTACAGGATTCGCCGCTCCCGACTGAGCACGAGAATCAGATGGGGGAACGTCGCCAGCACCAGCGGATCGCCCAGCAAGCGGTTCAGTTGTGGGTCCGCCGAGTGACGGGCCGTTCGACGTTCGTGGTGCTGAGCCTCGAGATCTGCGAGTCGCCGCTCGAGTTCTTGGATTCTTCGATGGGCGTCGTCTAGCTCACTCAACTCCACCTCCTTTGCGAAACATCGTATCCGCAATGGCGAAGAAGCGCACGATCTGTAAACTCGGAGCAAGCGATACCCCTCATAAATGCCTGTTTGGCTCGGCTAGCCTAGGTAAAATGATGGCGTTCTTTGCTGGTGCGTGAATTCTCGGTCGGTACGGGACGTGCCACGACGCGCAGCGGAGCCACAGCCAGCGGCGCGGCGCCCTCGGGCGTCCGGAGTACAGAAGGCAACTCCCCACTCGAAACGGAGGCGCTCGCTTCGCCCAAGCGAGCTCGCGCGACGAGTGACTCATCGCAAGCGACGCGAGCAAATGATCGTCGGTCCCGTATTCGGCGATCAAGGTGAAGAGTGTCGCCGTCGAGCTCGTTGAAGTCGATATCTTGGACTTCGGTGAGTAAGGAGTCGTCGATGTCGAAGGGGAGAGCGGTCGGTGGCGGAGTTGCCAGAGAGGGCACTCTGGCAGCCCCGCATTGAGACCATTCAAGTCCAGATATCCGGTGCTCGTGCAATCTTCCGGCTCAGTTGCACGCGAGGCGTTTTGGCGCAGCTTCATGGGCCAAATCAGTTTGTTAATGATCCTTCAACAGTGGTTCGATTGCGTCGACCGCGTGCTAATTTGTCGGTCGAGTCTTCCTCCTCACTCTGCGAGCGCCTGGAGGCGCGTTGTCAATGAAGCAACTTATTTCGGTCACTGCACTGATGTTGTCGATGGCTGCTTGCTCGTCCGATCCGGCGCCCGGCGGCGGCAGCGGCGGTTCGAGCAGCCCCACAGGCGGCGCGAGCGCGACTGGTGGCAAATCGTCGGGCAGCGGCGGAAGCGGAAGCGGAGTTGCAGGCACACCTAGCGGCGGCAGCGCGGCCACGGTGGGCGGGTCGAGCGGCAACACGGGTGGCGCAGGGTCGATCGCGGGCGCGCCTGGCATGGGCGGCACGAGCGCGGGCGGCACGAGCGCGGGCGGCACGAGCGCGGGTGGGAGGAACGCGGGTGGCAGCACGAGCACGGGCGGTAGCGCGGCCGGCGGTATGCCGGCTACTGGCGGCTCCGGCCCGGGCGCGACGTTCAAGTGCGATAACCTGTCGCTCGCGCCGAGCATGACCGGCGTGGCCAAGCCGGCGGGCGCGGCGGGTGGCTTGAAGGTGCTGGACTGGGCAGGTTTCAAGGGCGCCGCGTCGTTCACGTTCGACGACAACACGCCCTCGCAGCTAGGCACGAACTATAACTCGATGAAGGCAACCGGCGCGCACATCACTTGGTTCCTGATCGCTAGCAGTGCAGGTTCTGGGTACAAGGCAACCATCGCTGATGGCCAAGAGATCGCTAATCACACTCAGAGCCATCCGGATGCGTCGAGCAATGCGTCGCTCGCTACCCAGGCCCAGGTGACCAACGCTCAGTCCACCCTCAAGACGAACTATGGCGTCGACGTGCGCAGCATGGCGGCACCGAATTGCCTCGAAGCGTGGAAACAGTATGCGGCTCCGGCCAAGCTATTTCAAAATCGTGGCCCTTGCGGCGGCAGCGCTGCGGCGGTATCGCCGCGCGACAGCACCGACCCGTTCTTGCTACCTGCATTCTTGCCTCCGGGGAGCGCGGATGCGAGCACCTATGGCGGCCAGATCACCGCGGGCAAATGGCGCATCTTCGTGATTCACGGCTTTGACTCTCAAGGCGGCACATACCAACCCGTGTCGATTTCGGGCGTCACTGGCGGCATGACGAAGGCGATTTCTGACGGGTTTTGGGTCGAAGGCATGACCAATGTCGGCGCCTACTGGCAGGGACAAAAGCTGATCCCCGCCTCAGCTACGACCACCGCTACCTGGACGCTGCCGGCGAACTTCCCACCCAACATGTGCGTCCGCGTCACCACGACCGGTGGCACGGTCAAGCAGAAGGGCGAAACCATCAGCTGGGATCCGCACGGCTACTACCAGATCTCGCTGGATGCCGGCGCAGTGACGGTTGAGTAGTCGTTACCCGCTGAACATCGCGACGCCCCGTTCCAGCGACCAATAGGCCGCAACACAACCCAGCGCGTATACGAACGCGCGGGTGGACCAGACGGGGCGTCGTTGGATGCGTGTCACGAGCCAGCCGACGCTCACGAACAGCGCGATCGCTGCCAGTTGGCCCAGCTCCACGCCGACGTTGAAGAACAAGAGCGCCGAAGGTACGTGTTTTTCGGGCAAGCCCGTCTCGAGCAGCGCCGACGCGAAGCCCATGCCGTGGAGCAGGCCGAACGCGAACGTGACCAGCCACGGCTTGCGTCGCGCCAGGGAGTCAGTCGGTCGTAGGCACTCGCTGCAAGCGAGCACGATCGACAGCGCGATCGTGGTTTCTACCGCCGCTGAGGGCAAGCTCAGCCAGCCGAGCACGGTGGCGGCCAAAGTCAGGCTGTGCGCCACGGTGAACGCGCTGATCGCCGCGATCAGCTTTTTGCGACTTTGCACCAAGATCGTGATCGCCAGCACGAACATCAAATGATCGAAGCCGGTCAGAATGTGCTCGATGCCGAGCCGCGTGTAGTCGAGCGCGATCGGCCCCAAGAAACGCAGCCCGGCGGACGCCGGAATGCCGTACACGGTGAGGCTCGGCGAACGGCCGTTGAGCACGCGCAGCAGACGCGAGCCGTTCTTCCAATCGATCAGCACCGTAACGCTCGACCCACCGCCAGCGAGCCACGGAAAATCGATGCTGCCCACCAGCCCGAGCGGGCCGCACTCCAGCAATGCGCCCCGCTGTTGACATGATTTCGGAAATTGCGCCGGCTCTCGCAGGCCTTCTAGCGTCTTGGCGCTGGTCTGCCAATCGATGGCAAAGTTCCCGTCTGTGACCTCGGTCAGCGTCAAGGTCGCAGCATCGAAGGAATGCGCCTGTGCTCGCGTGGCGAACGACCAGGCGGCGAGCAACAGCAAGAGCAGGCGCACGCGTCGCATCAGCGAGATTTTTCCTGGAAACGGTAGCGCTGCGCGACGCTCGCGGCCGCCTGCTCCATGACCTTCTGCGCCTGGCTGCCCTTCCAACCTGCTCGCAATTGTTCGTGCAGCAACGCGGGCGCCGCCAAGCCGCCTTGGATCGCGTTCATCTTCACCAACAGAAAGCGATCGTTCGTCTCGAGCTCATGCCATTGTCCCACTGGCAGCTTCCGAATCTGATCGGCGACCGCGGCGCCAAATTCTTGCTCGATCCGCTCGCCGTTCACGTTGGCGACCGTGCTGCGTAAGCCGATCGACGCGGGCGTCGCGCCTGCCGCGAGTTGACGCTCAGACTTGGCGCGCAGCTGCTCGGCTCCCGGCTCCTGCTTGGAGAACACCACGAACTCGTGCTCGTAGAGCAACGGCAGCTCGTAGTCGGAGCGGTGCTGTTCGAGGAATTGCTGCAGCTCTGCTTCGCTGGGTTCACCGAGCGGCTTCTGCAAGAGCAGGCGCTCGCGCATCTTGCCGATCAGCAGATTGCGCACCGCCGGATCGTCGCGATCCAGCTTTTCGCGCAGCGCCTCGCGGTACAGCACTTCTTCGACCTTCCAGTCCGCGAGTACGCGCTCTGTTTCCGCAGGGGTCGCCGCTCGACCCATCTGGTCGTTGAAGCGCCGCAAAATATCTGCCTGGAGCGCGGGCGTCAGTTCGATCGTTTGCGCATCGCCAACGATCAGACGCTGCACGAGCAGCGCTGCTGCGGCGACCGCGAAAAAGTGCAGCGTAGGCTCGCGCAAAAGCCGCAAAATTGCCGGCGTTTTTGCGCGTTCGATGGGTTGGGTAGCCATGGCAGAGTTGGAGCTACCCAGGGCTAATCCTGATCTGCGCTGAGCGCTAGGGCCCGCGAGTGTCAGGATCCCAGCCGATTCGGTTCGAATCCGCTAGTTGATCTGGCGCGGACGCTCGGGCCACCGAGAAATGATTGCCATCACTGGAAACGAATGGCTCGCGGCGCCTCCTGGCCGCCTGCTTCCTCGGTTCTGAAGGGCACGACCAGCTCGCCGTGGGCGTTACTGGCAAAGCGGTCCGGGTGAGCGTACGGCGCCACCTTCGTCAACGTGACGGCCGGCAGCCAACCGCCGGCCGGAGTATAGCGGCGAGCGTAGATGATGTTTTTGGTCGTGTTGGTCCAAACGACCTCTACATCCCCGCAATCATCCGCGGCGATGCCCGCGAGCGCGATGCTATCGGTGGTCGTCGGCAAGATCAGCTCTTCCTTGCCCCATTTGTTGCCGACCAAACGCTGCAACCCGATGTGATCGTCGTTAGCCGAGTAGCTGCCGCCCACGTAGACCGCGTAGCCCGTGCCGTCACCCGCAAGCGCCAGACGCACGGTCATGTCCTCGTTGACCTTGGCGATGTCCGGCATGATCGTCCACTTGTCGCTCCCATATTCGTAGCGGGCGACGGGCGTGGTGTCGCTCGAGATCAGCGCATCCCCGAAGCTGTTGGAGGCGATGAGCGGACTATAACCCGCAGCGATCTGCTTCTCACTCGACCAGCCTTTGCTCTTCGTGTAGCGACGGGCCGCGATGTTGCCGCCCGTGGTTTGATCCAGGCGATGCTCGTACACAGCGAGGAACGAGTTGTCCGGTAGCTCAAGCAACTTGAACGAATAAGCTTCTGGGGTAACGAAGGCGGTGCTCGGCGCCTGCCAAGCTCCGCCGGCTGCGTGAAATGCGGACCAAAGGCTGGCCGGTTTGAATTCGTGAGAGTCGGTCCAAACCAGTGCAGTCGTGTCGTCTTCGGCTATCACCACGCCGGCGGGGCCGAAATAGCTGGAGCTGCCGAGCAATGCGCTGGTTGCGGTTACGGTCCAATTCTGAGCATTCGAGGACTCGGCTACGCCATCGCCGAACAGCGCCAAGGCATGGACACCCCGCAGCCTGGGGATGGGGGTGGCCGAGGACGTTCCGTGGCTACTGAAGGTCGGCCGAACGACGCCGTTCCAGGCTGCCTTTTTGGCGTCGTAATAGTTCAGCGCCGAGACGGTTCCTTCCATCCAAGCGGCCAGGGTGTTGCCGTCGACGTCCATGTCGACCTCTGGCCCGATGAAACCTGCGGCGCTCGGCGCGAGCGCGAGCGCACTCTGCCAAGCGCCGTCGGGGATCTTGAACAAGAAGGAGCTCTCTTGGTCGAGCGCGGTGCCCTCAGCGGTCTGTACGCCGTCGCCAATCGAGACCGTATATTTTTGGTCGAAACACAGCGAACCCCGCGGCTCGAAACGCACGACACGGCCATCGACCACGAGGCTGCCCGCGACGTCGCCCGTGCCGTCCGTGATCGAAATCGAGCTGCTCGCGCTGGCCTGAGTGACTGGCTGATTGAAGGTGATGCTGATCGCATCGCGCGTGGTCGCAGTATCGCCGCTCGGAGTTACGCTGATCACGCTTAGCGGCGTGCCGTCGGTGGAGGTCGTGCCGCCATCCGAGTCTGAGCCGCCATCCGAGTCTGAGCCGCCATCCGCGCTGGAGCCAGCCTCCGATTCCGACTCGCTACTGCCCGCGGCGCCACCGTCGTCATGGGCGCCTGCTGAGCCACTACCCCCGTCAGTTCCGCCGGCACCATGGCGGGAGAAGTCGCGGTCGACACTGCCGCAGGCGATGAACGCAAACGCGAGGCAAATGCCAGATGTCCGGGAACGAAGGTAGCGGTTGTGCATGATGGGGCGCTGGGGCTAAGCCGGCAAAGGAGCTAAGTGATCGGCGAGCTTGGAGATTGCCACGGTGCGCCGGAACGCGCACCCGCGCAGGCGCGACAGACGCCTGAGGTGCGTGAACGCAGACGTGCGCAAGGGTGCGCGGGTCACGCTTCGGCTGGGCGTCCGAACTCGCGGGTATTACTCGAGGCGGAGCGAGTAGCCCGAAAAGCTCATGGCGACCCTGAGGCTCGTTCCGTCCGCTGGCGCAAGCAGTCTGGCGCTGCCTTCCGGCAGCATCATGCGCAGCGCGTAGCGCGTGCCTAAACGCCCAGCTCGCGCGGCCGTTGCTCAGGGACGGATGGCCTGCGACTTGATTTCCACACACGGTGCGGTCTTCGCGCTCTGGGGTAAACCAGAACTCTCGGACCTCGAACGCGTGCTGGCCGAGGTCGCTGCTGCGGCAGCCAAGTGCGGTCATGCGGTCGTCTATGTCACGCGTGTTCCCGTGGACGCGCCGGCACCAGACGCGGAGTTTCGAGCGCGTCTGGATCAGCAGATGCCCAAGCTGCTCTCAGGCTGCTCGAGCTATCACGTCGTGCTGGAGGGCGAGGGCTTCGCGGCCGCAATGAAGCGCGGCATTCTGACCGGGATATTTCAATTGAGCTGGCGTCGAAAGACCTTCTTCGTGCACGCCAAGGTCGGCGAAGTCGCCAGCAACGTGCCCTTGGCGCAGCAAGCGGAATTGTCCTCGTTACTTGCTGCAGCGCAGCAGCGCGGGTTGCTCGCAGTGCGCTAACGCGAGCGTGAGCTCAGGGGCTCACCGATTGCTGCCAGAAGACGACCTGCTCCTCGCGCTTGGCGACGAACGACACTCCGCCGTCTTGGGAGACGACGACGGCTAGGCCGTCGGGGTGATCGTTGACGAAGCGATAAGCGGCGCGGTGGCGCGTACCCACATTTTCGAGATCTTCTGCTTGGAGGGAGTGACCCTCAGCGTCCAGCGCGCGCCAAACTCGTTCCGGGGTTGGAAGCTCGGCGGACACTTCGGCACCAAAGCCGAGCACACTGAACCGCTTGTCGAGGACTAGAGCGCCGTCGATGGCGGTGAGGTTTGCCAGCACGCGGCTCTGCTCGAACACGGCCTGCTCGAGCTCCTCGAAGCGCGCGCTTTGGTTCGAGGCAAAATCCAACCAGCCAACGGAAGCTTTGGTCGTCGTGGCGGCGACCGCTTCCAGGATTTGAAACAGGAGTGTTCGATAGCGATGCGCGGGCTCGTCTTGGGCGAGCGAGTATTTGAGGCGCAGACCGCGGAGTGGCTTCGTGGTCACGCCGTTCGACGTGTCGACGATCAGGATCAGGCCCCCGTGCTGCGCGCCTCGCACCAGCTGAATCGCGCGGCGCAGCATTTGTTGCGCGATCTTCCCGATCAGCGAATGCTCGGCCGAGGTCGGTGACGCGACTCGCGCTTGCAACGCCGCGTGCTCTTGCTGAATCAACTCGCGCTCGCGGGCGAACAGGATCGGGAGCCAGCTCGAGTCGAATACGTCCAGCGCAGCATCCACCAACAGCCCGCGCTCGAGGGCGCCGATCAGTTGCCCGGCGCAACGGACCGCGAGCTGCCCGGGAGCGGTAACGTGAATGATAGGATCGTACGTCCAGTTCGGCACGACGCTGCGGCCACCCCAAGTGGGAGCTAGCCAAGCCGGACCGGAGTGGGCCATCCCCCAAATGCGCAGCTTGTCTTGCTCGGCGTGAGCTGCAATCAATGCGGTCTCGAACGGCACCGAGGGCGCTAAACGCCGCAGTTCGTCGCCATTCAGTGGCCGTGTGCGATCGAATTTGAGTCGCAGAACGCCTTCATTCGGAACCCCCGCGTCGGGCAGTTGTGCGGGCCCGGTGAGCAGCAATCGAAAGCGCGTAGGCCGGCCTTCTTCCGTCGTCAGTGATGCTTGAAACGCGGCCGACAGCGCCTCCTCGAGCAGCGCGGGGGGTACGGTCAAACGCGTGCCCGCGGGCCAGTGCGCCTCGACGTAGCGAGCTAGATCTGGTGGGTACGCGCTGGGCCGGTGCATGGCCGCAGTATGCCAGCGCAGCGCTTGCGCGCGAATGCTTTGGTCTGCATCCTCTGTTCGAGGTGATGGTTTGGCAACTGGGCGCACGCAATGGGCGATTCGGGCGCGGCTGATGCTGGTTCTCACGATCGTACTGGCCGTGGGCGGCGCGTTTTCATATCTCGGCGGATGGTTATCCCCTGGTCGCCTTACCCCCGGGCGCCTCGTGGACACGTTCGAACGTGTGAATGGACCACACCCGGGGTTTCGTCGAAATCACGCCAAGGGCGTGAGTGTCAGCGGTTACTTCGAAGCCAACGGCGACGGAGTGCGCTTTTCCAAAGCCGCCGTTTTCAAACCCGGCCGGGTGAACGTCGTGGGGCGATTCGCACTGGCTGGCGGCATGCCTTACGCAGGTGACAGTGCCGCGACGGTTCGCAGCCTGGCCCTGAGCTTTTCTTTACCGAACGGCGAGGAATGGCGGACCGGTATGAACAACATTCCAGTGTTTCCCGTGAGCACGCCTGAAGCGTTCAGTGAGCAGCTGATCGCGATGGCGCCGGACCCGAAGACCAAGAAGCCCGATCCGGAACGCGTCAGCGCGTTCCTCGCGAAGCATCCGGAGACGGCGCGCGCTCTTGCCATCATCAAAGCGCGGCGCGTGAGCTCCGGCTTCGAAGACAGCACCTTCAACAGTCTGAACGCGTTCGAGCTCAGCGACGCCGCGGGTCGAGTCAGCAAGGTTCGCTGGTCGATGGTGCCGCAACCAGCGACCGCTGCCCCGCTTGCCACGGCTCCTGGTGACGCGAATGCGGCCGCGCCCGCCGCAAATTTCCTGTTCGACACGCTGATCGCTCGCGTGCGAAAGGAGCCCTTGCGCTGGCGTTTGGTGCTGACAATCGCAGAGCCAGCTGACCCCACCAGTGATGCCACCTTGGCTTGGCCAGCTAGCCGCGAACAAGTCGACGTCGGGATCCTGACTATCGATCACATCGAAGGCGAGGGCACAGGCGCTGCGCGCACGATCAACTTCGATCCGCTGGTGTTGCCGAACGGCATTGCCGGATCGGACGATCCGCTGCTGAGTGCTCGATCGGCCGCCTACTCGCAGTCCTTCACCCGACGCGTCAGCGAGCCCGTCTCGGCCAGCGCGGTCAGCGCGGCCGAGAAATGAGCGAGCCATGAGTCAGATGCCGCAATTCGCGTGGACTTCTCGGGTGCTTCACTGGCTGATGGCCGTCGCCATCTTGGCCATGTTGGCGATCGGGATGACCATGGTCACTTCGCTCGCTGAATATCGGCTGCTGGTCGCGATTCATCGCCCGTTGGGTGTGCTGATCCTGGTGCTGGCGGTGATCCGCGTGGTGAACCGTCGCTTGAAACCGCTGCCCCCGTTCCTTGCGACCATGTCCGCCCGGGAGCGCATGATCGCGACAGCTTCCGAGCGCCTGCTGTACGCATTGATGTTCCTGATGCCGCTGATTGGTTGGGGGATGCTCTCTGCTGCGCGCTTTCCGGTTCGGCTCGGGCCTGTGGTGCTGCCGCCGATTTTGCCGCACAGTACGCTGCTCTACACGCTGCTGCGTCGATCGCACACCGTGCTCGCGTACCTGTTCTTCTTTACGTTCATGGCACACCTCAGCGCGGTGCTCTTCCACAGCTTGGTGTTGCGCGACGGGCTACTGAGTCGAATGCTTCCCTGGGCGCCACGAGGGCGTGGCTCGGGCCGCTCGGACTCGGAGGCGCGCGACCGCCTACCGTGAGCGATTCAGCCTAGGATCGTGAGCACGATGCCGGCCACGATGCCCAGCACCGGAGTCAGCTTCTTCCTGCCGTTGGCCTCTTTGAACAGGAACACACCCGCGGCGAAAGCGATCAAGGTGCTGCCGCGACGCAGGCTGGCCACCAGCGAGATCAACCCTCCCTGCTCTTGCAGCGCCGAAAAATAGGCAAAATCCGCGCACAACAGGCAGAGCGCCAAGACGACCATGCTGAAGCGAAACTGAAAGCGCACTACGGGAGCCTTTCGTCCGCGGGCGAGCCACCAAAAGCAGGCGAGGGGCGCAAATAGGGCGAGCAGGTAGATCGAGAACCAGGCCTGCACCGTGGCCGGCGCCAGCGAAAGCTTGCCGAGAAGCAGCTTATCGTAGAGTCCGCTGGCTGCACCGAACAGCGTGCCCAAGAGCATGTACCCGACCCAGCGGTCGCGGTGGAAATGCACGCCTTCGAGTCGTCCGACCACGGAAAGGCCGAGAAAGGACAGCAATGTGGTCGAGATCCCCAGCACCTGGAGCAGCGAAGGGCGCTCGGCGAGCAGCAGGATCGCAGCCGCGAGCGTCCACAATGGGCTCGTGGCACGAATCGGCGCGGCCAGCGAAATCGGCAGGTGCTTCACGGCTAGGTACGTGCAAAGCCAGGACGCGGCGACGATCGCTGCTTTCAGGAGCAGCTCCGCGTGACCCAGCCAGCTCAGCTCTGGAACGAGCAGGCTCGCAGGCAGTGCGCTTGGCGCGAGGTGCTGCACCAGCAGCAGCGCAGACCAGACCGTGGCACACGTGCCAGTGCTGACGAGCAGGACCGGCAGCACTGGGTTGTCGCGCAGTGCATGCTTTTGGCAGGTGTCGTAGAAGCCGAGAAACAGTGCCGAAGTAAGGCTGAGCGGAGCCCAGTGCATGATCAGGGCGCGAGGCGTACTCGGGGCCGGGCGCCGAAGCCAGGCTTTACTTCGGACTCAGGCCATCTACCGCGAGGGTGAGAACGCGCGGCAGCGCTCAGCCCTCGGTCAGTGCCAGCTCGACCCTGAGGATGTCCTTGAGTTTGATCGCGCCGAATAGGGCTTTGTACTGAGAAATCCCCCAGCTGCTCGGCTTGAGCTCGAATTCGGCGCGGTAGCTGCCCTGCTCGTTGCGCACTTCGAAGTCGAGGGGGCGGCGGCTGCCTGCGAGCTCGAGCTCACCGACCACGCGGTAACCACCGCTGCGGCTGGCGCTGGGGGTGGCGCTGCCCGTGAACAGCGCTCGAGGGTACTTGTCCGTGTGCAGGACCTGCCCGTGCATGGCCTTGGCCACTTCCGCGCGCTTGCCGTCGTCGTACCGTTCGGCGTAGAGCACGTCGTTTTCCACTGGCCCTTCGACGAGGAGCGACTTCAAATCGAACACTCCTTTGACGTCTGTGCCGTCAAGCGTGACTTCGAAGCTTCGAAGCTGCACACGCAAGTCATGAGCGACCGCGGACATGAGGCCCTCTTTGAAGGTGAACACTCGAATGCTGCCGGTAGCGCGACGCATGCCGGGAGCGTACTGCAAGCCAGCTACCGGCGCGATTGTCCACGGGTGGTGCGACCGCAATCTGACGCCGAAGGCTGGGACGGGCAGTGACCAGCTGGGTGACCATCAACCACCCAAGTAACAGTGCCGGGCGTCGGTGCGGCGGGTCGCGTGGGGCGCGTGGGGTGCGTCGGTGCGGCGGGTGCCTCGAGTTCCGCAGTTGAGCCACGCGCCCTGGCGGAGCATGCTTCGGCAACGATGACCGCCAAACGAAATGATGACCTCCGCGAGCTCGACGAGCGCGACCAGAACAAGGCTTTCAGAACAGCGGAGCAGGTGGCGGCGGCGGAGGCACACGTGCGCGGCCTCCTCGGCTTCCTTGGTGAGGACCCGGCGCGCGAGGGCTTGCTCGACACTCCGGCGCGCGTGGTGCGCGCGTACACCGAGCACTTTGCGGGCTACGCGCAGGACCCCGCAGAGTATTTGGCCAAGACGTTCGAAGATGTGGAGGGCTACGACGAGCTCGTGTTGGTCAGTGACATCGAGCTGTTCAGCCACTGCGAGCACCACATGGTGCCGTTCGTAGGCAAAGCGCACGTGGCGTACATTCCGAATGGGCGCGTGGTCGGCTTGAGCAAGGTGGCGCGCGTGGTGGATGTATTTGCCAAGCGGCTGCAAGTGCAAGAGAAGCTGACCAAGCAGATCAGCGACGCCATTCAGAGTCACTTGCACCCGCAGGGCGTGGCAGTGATTCTGCAGTGCCAGCACTTCTGTATGTGCTACCGCGGCGTACGAAAGCCTGGCTCCTGGACGACCACCAGCAAATTGCACGGCATTTTCCTGAACGATGCGGCCGCGCGCATGGAGCTCTTCACGTTGATCGGCCTGAAGCGTCAGATCGGCGGGCAGGGCATTTGAGCGCGCTTGGATCGCGAGCGCGCCACACTGGCCCTCGCGCGCAAAAATTATACTGCGTG
>Ga0247783_1000267_pt1 | contig 15680 bp, 10 predicted proteins | sample UWRJL064202C5_FD_179911 | JGI IMG/M metagenome (GOLD analysis project Ga0247783, IMG submission 179911) | Plant litter microbial communities from Arlington Agricultural Research Station in Wisconsin, United States - UWRJ-L064-202C-5 | ecosystem: Environmental > Terrestrial > Plant litter >...
CTCTTCCCAGAGCGTCTTGTTCGTGTCGAGCTTTTCGCCCCAACCCACGTGGTGAAAGAAGAGCAAAAAATCGTTGGGCACGGTCGCTCGCGTGCCGAAGGTTTTACCGACCGCGCTTGCGTACTGTGAGACGGCGTTGCTACCGGTCGCGGTGCGATCGAAGCCGAGGCCAGCTGTGTCGGCCTTGTGATAGTAGGTCGGGTTCCACTCGGGTTGGGTGAGGTTACCAACCCACGGCGCTGGCCCGTAGTGATGATCGGTACCCATCATGTGCGCTAGGCCAAGCGGTTCCATGTAGTTCACCAAGGCCTGGCGGGAGCTCATCATCAGCCCAACCACCGGTGTCACGAGCAGCGGGTCATTGCTGAACGTTTGCCCGACCCACTCGGTGGCTACGGTTTGCGCGGAGAGATCGGGGTCCCACGCCATCCGCCCGTACACGTACCAGTTGGCCTGGTTGAAATCCGAGCCGGCCCAGTTCGTGTCACTGCCGATGTTGGCGACGCCCGAGATGGCCGTCAGCGCCTGCTTCTGCAGCGTGCCGTCAATCACGCGGGCCACGGTAGAGCCGGCACCGTTCACCTGCGTGTCCGCCTTCAGCACCTCTTCGTAAAGCGGACCGAGATACGCGAGGTGCGTGTCCTCCCCGAGGTACTCCTTGGTGATCTGCAGCTCGAGCGCGATCGGCGTCTTGGGCATACCGCCGAACAGCGGATGGAACGGCTCGCGCGGTTGAAAATCGAGCGGGCCGTTCTTGACCTGGACCAGCACGTTTTTGTCGAATAGGCCGTCGAGCGGTTTGAACTCGTCATAGGCCTGCTTGATGCGGTCGGACCCGGCCACGGTCGAGTACACGAAGGCACGCCAAATCACGATCCCGCCGTGCGGTGCAACGGCCTTGGCCAGCAGATTGGCGCCGTCGGCGTGAGTCCGCTTGTAGGTTTGCGGCCCGGGCTGTCCCTCGGAGTTGGCCTTCACCAGAAAGCCGCCGAAGTCGGGGATCGCCGCGTAGATCTCGTCCGCCTTGTCGGCCCACCACTTTTGAACGCTGGCGTCTGCCGGGTCAGCGTTGCTCAGCCCGCCGAGCTCGACTGGCGCGCTGAAACGAGCGCTGAAAAAGACCTTGATCCCATACGGGCGAAACACGTCGGCGAGCGCCTTGGCCTTGGCGATGTAAGCGGCGCTGAGGATCTGCTTGTCGGCGTTGACGTTGTTCAGCACCGTGCCGTTGATGCCAATCGATGCGTTGGCGCGCGCGTAGGCCTTGTAACGCGGGGACAAGGTGCCGGGCAGCTGAGCCCAATTCCACAGCGAACTGCCTGCGTAACCGCGTTCGATGCTGCCATCCAGATTGTCCCAGTGATTGAGCAGCCGGTTTTTCAGCTTCGGCGTGCTCGTGAGCGAAATTTCGGCGACCGCGCTGTGGGTCGCCAGCCGGCGCAGGAGCGCAAAGCTGCCATAGAGGACGCCCAGTTCCGTATTCGCCGCGACGACCATCGCGGACTGACCTTGGACGTCCACAGCACGCACCAGGTAGCCGTCCGGGCCGAGCGCGGGCAGCTCGCTCGCCAGCGCAAGCCCGGCGATCACCGTAGACGTGGTCGGCGTTCCGACTACGACTGCGCCGCCGCCCTGCACCGCGGCGGCCAGTTTGACGCTGGCCCCGGTGAGGCCGGTCAGGCCTTGGATCAACTCATCCGTGGCTGCTTTCGTGCTCGCTCCGCCGCCCGAGCTCACGACGTGGGTGAAGGCTGCTTGGTACTCGGACAGGCGCGAAGGGAGCGAAACTTTGGGATACCTGAGCCAGAGATCTGCGCCCGTCTCGTCGGGTAAGGAGCCCGGAACGGGATAGTTTTCCGTGCTGCCGCTCACGCCGCCCGCCGCTCCGCTACTCAGCCCGCCGCTCCCCGTACTGCTACTGCCACTGGCGGCATTGCTGCTGCCGCCGGTGCTAGTGCCTCCGAGCGAGCCATTAGCGCCCGCTATGGCACCAGCGCCCGCTCCCGCGCCAGCACCCGCTCCGGCGACAGCGCTCGAGCCACCGCCCGCCGCGTTGGCGTTGCCGGCTGCAGGCGAGCCGCCACTCGGTGTCTTGTCGGAGCTACAGCCGTTGCTCAGAGCGAGGCAAAGCAGGCTGGGTAGAACGAACCCAAAGCGAATCAGCGTCAGTCGCGTCAAAGTCAGCCCTTCCAATAAATCGTGGCCCAGCCCTGCGCTGGTATTTGAACTTGAACGCTCGTGCCGCCGCCGAGCGCGACCGTCGTGGCACTCGCTTGTGCGGCCGAATTGAACAGCACGGTGACCAAACTGCCATTGGGGTTCTTGAACGCCACCGCGTCGCCGCCCTTGGTCTCGACGCGTACGGCGCCAGGATCGACGAAGTAGGAGAGGTGGCGAAAGACGTGATAAACCGGCGTAACGACCAGCTGTTTCGTGGCGCGGTCCACGACCAAGAGTGCGTTTTGCGGCCAGGGGCGCTGCGCGTCGAGGTTCTTGCCGTTCGTATCGAGAACCATGTTCCACGCGCTGTACCCGTTGGCTTTGGCGGCGATCCAGTCCCGGATGTAGCCCCAGCTTTCGACGGCGTAGGCTTGGTCGTTGGCAGGCTTCTCGGGGTTGAAGGCCGGCCCTCCGCCGCCGGCGAACGGATAGTTCCCGCACTTGTGCTCGGATTGCATGATCTGGAGGCCCGGGTGATCTTTCAAGATCGTCGGGATGCGACTGATCGTGTTCCATTGCAGGGTGACGCCCTCGGTATATTTGAGAGCATCCGTCGTCAGGCTCATGATGTCGGTCGGGTAAGTCGTGTCGTTCGACAAGGTGCCGAACCAGACTTTCGTCGCCAGGTTGTGCTCCGCCAACGTCGGTCCGAGGTACTTGCCCACGAACGTGCCGAGCGCGCCGTCATCCCACAAGCACGACGGGTAGCGGGTGGCGTAACCCGGCTCGTTTTGCGGCGAGACGTTGGCGATCGCGATCCCCTGTTTGGCGTACTCTTCGATGTAGCGAGCAAAGTACAGCGCGTACGCCGCGAGCGTCGCTGCGTCGCTCTTCATCTTGGCATTGAACGTGGCGCTGCCGCCGCTCGGCGGTGCGTCGGTGCCGTCGTAGGTCGCCGGGTTCTTCATCCACGGGGGTGGTGTCCACGGGCTGGACCAGAACTTGATGTCGCCCTTCACCGCTTGTGCGGCCTTGATGAACGGGATCAGCCTCAGCTTATCGCGCTCGATGGAGAAATGGTCCATCGTCGGGTCTGGCGCATTGGCGGTCGTATCGTCGAGCGTGTAGCGATCCATCGCGTAATCGCTGGCACCGAGGGGCAGTCGACCCCACGCGAAGTTCGCGCCTTCGACGCGGCTGAAGAGCAGGCGAATGGCGCGGTCCCGATCCGCTGCCGTGAGTACGGAGAGCGCATCCCAGCCCGCTTCGTTGAACGTTCCGCCGAAGCCGATCCACTTCTGCAAAGTGCTCGTCGGGTCGACGGTAACAGTGGCGGTGCCGCCGCTCATCATCGTCAGCGTGCCCACTTTCCAATACGCGCCTGGACCCGACGTCACCAGCGCTGGGCGTTCGTCGTTGGCTGTGCCGGCGGTGCCAGTGGTGCCGGCGCTGCCGTTGCTTGCACCGCCGCTGCTTGCGCCCGCGCTGCCGTTGCTCGAGCCGCCGCTGCTTGCGCCCGCGCTGCCGTTGCTCGAGCCGCCGTTGCTCGAGCCGGCGAGTGAGCTTGTTTGTCCGGCACTCGCGCTTGCAGCTCCGCTGCTACCGGTGGCAGCACCGCCTCCGCTCGTGGGCGCGCTGCCCGCGCTCGCTCCGTTGCCCGATCCCGAAGCACCCCCGGGTTTGCTCGCCGCGGGGTCCGAAGAGCTACACGCCACCGCGAAACCGACGGCGCACGCGCCAAAGAGCGACAGTTCGAGTCTTGTCATGATCAGTTCCAGAAAACGAACGCGCCTTCTGCTTCTTGATCTAGAAGTGAAGCTCGCCCTGCGGGCAGTGCAACCAGGAATTCGAATTCAGTCAGGAACTCGAATCCAGTCGCAAAACGGCAGAGCCACGCTTTCCGCTCATTGGCAGGCTCGCTTCAGCGAGCTCAGTCGCGGTCGCGCACGATCGCGCGTAGGCCGCAGTGCGCACACAACCCGGTGTCCTCTTTGTGGGAGGACACTGGGGCGTTCAGCGCGTAAGCAACGAGCACCGAGGTGACGCGAGCATCAACCTCGGTGCTTCGAGTCTCAACTCAAGCGCCGCCGACGCCGCCCTTGCCGGCCGATCCGGCCTTGCCTGCAGCGCCGCCGCCGCCGGCCTTGGCGCCCGACGAGCCGCCCTTGGCGCCCGACGAGCCGCCCTTGGCGCCCGACGAACCGCCCTTGGCACCGGACGAACCGCCCTTGGCACCGGACGAACCGCCCTTGGCACCGGACGAACCGCCCTTGGCACCGGACGAACCGCCCTTGGCACCGGACGAACCGCCGGTGGTGGAAGACGAGCCGCCCGCTGCGACGCCGCCCGCTGCGACGCCGCCGGAGCTGGTGCTGCCGCCGGAGCTGGTGCTGCCGCCGGCAGCCGGGGTGGGGTCGTCAGTGCTGGAGCAAGCTACAGCGCCGATGAAGCCGAGAACGAGCGCGGAAACGGGAAGAAACGACTTTTCCATAGTTTTTGCCTGTCTTTTGAAGCGCTTCTCAAGCTAGCGCCGGCTGGGCGCTTGGCGCGCAATGCTATTTTCGAGACCGATCCCTGTGGTGTAAAATTCAAGTGTAGCGATACAAGGAGCCGGTCCGGTTTGAAGCGTGAGTATATGAAAGAGGCTTGGGTTTGCAACGTCCCTGGCGACGATTATTCGGGCAGCTCGAGTTCCTTGTTCACTTCGCCCAAATTGTAGCGAATCCGCTCGACATCTTCTTCGGGGATGACGAGCCCTCGTTCGACTCGCTCGAGCAAGGTTTCACACGCTTGCTTGCTGGTCGCGTAGTCCCGCGTCCAGTAGGTCGCGACGGCCAGTTCGTCTAGAAGCCGCCATGAGTAGACGCTCTCGACCACGAACAAGCGATCCTTCGGGATTGGCGTTTGCACACCGGCTTTTGCGAACAGTGAGGCCATCGCGTAGTTCTTTTTGCTTCGATAGTAATGGGCGAGCTCGAACAGTGGCTCAGCGCGGGTGGGCCGCAGATTATAGGCTCCGAGCAGCGCAGCGAGCACTTCTGCCTCAGATTTCTCGAGCTCCACGCACAGTCTTCCCGCCTCGAGCTGAGCCATGAATTGCTCCTCGTCCCAGCCCTCCATCGGGACACGTTTTCGATAGGCTTCGAGCGCGCGCTCGAGCTTGCCCGCGTCCCTGTACGATTGTGCGAGGTAGTACTGGCTGCGCTCATCGTTTGGGTCGGCGGCTAGCTCCTCTTCGAGCACCTTCGCGTCGCGCAGGAACTTCTCCTCCTGCGTCACCCCGTGCGACTTCGCGCCCTGCATGTGGTGATAGACAATCCAGACGTCTTTTCTGAGATCGAGACGTTGGTCGCCATCGACCACGAGCAGGTAGTTGTGCACTCGGCCTGCCCAGCGATGAACCGTGCTCCGAATGTTGACCAGGTGATTCACCGCATAGCGCACATCGACCTGGTGCTTCTCGATCTCGTAGCTGACCCCTGGTTCGAGCTTCTCGAAAAATTTCGGGTCGGAGACGCCTAATTCCTCATCTGCATCGATGAACAGTAGCCAGTCCGTTTTATCCGCTGCGAGCGCGAGCTCCAGTGCCTGCTGACGATTGACACCGAAGTTCACCCACGGCCGCTCGTGCACCTCACCCTCGATGCCATACGCGCCCATCTCGCGTCGAATGAGCTCGATGGTGTCGTCTGTCGAGCCGGTGTCGACGATCACATAGTAGTCGATGTAGTCTTTGACCGAGCGGATCAGGCGCGGTAACACCTTCACCTCGTTCTTGACGATCATGTTGAGACAGATGTTCGTGCGTCTAGGCATCGTGCGGCCAACTATGCCTATCCTTCGAGCACGCGCCAACGAGAAGCGTGACTGCTTGGCGCTCGCAAATGTTCTACCGGATCGGATCCGGTTTCTCACTCTGACTTCGCGAAGACAACTGACGCTCTGCTAACCCTTCGCGGTTGATTCGTCGAAGACCGAAGCTATAGTGTTCAAACCTGCTAGTTTTCCCGTCTTTTACTTGCGTGGAACCATGAAATTCAGCCCCTCGATCTTTGCTGTACCTGCCACTCTGCTCGCCGTGTTGCTGCTCGCGAACTGCAGCAGTGACCCCGCTCCTGCACCCCCCGCCAGCGCGGGTTCAACCAGTGCGACTGCTGGCTCTGCTGGTAAGGCGGGCGTGGCAGGCTCCGGTGGCAGCGCCGGTGGCGGCGCGAGCGCAGGAGGCGCGAGCGCAGGAGGCGCGAGCGCAGGAGGCCCGAGCGCCGGTGGCTCGAGCGCCGGCGCGGGCACTGCTGGAGCCGGCACTGCTGGCGGTGCAGCCGTCGACGCCACCTACGCCACGGTCCGGAGCCTTCTTGGTGGAACGAAGTGTAACGGCGGGAACGGCTGCCACGGGCAAGAGGGCAACCCCCTGCCGATGGCGAACGACGACAAGCTCTATGGCACCTTGATGTCACACACGACGAAGAATTGCGGCAAAACAATCAATGTTGCCAGTCCCGCAGACAGCGCCTTGATCAAGCTCATGCTTGGCGATTGCGGCACCGCTCCTAACGTTACCCCCCGCATGCCCCGCGAACAGTGCTGGGACGGCGACAAGCCTGAAGAGAACGAGTACTGCGTTCCGACGGCGACCGTGGCTGCGGTGCAGGCGTGGATCGCCAAGGGCGCGCCACAGCAGTAAGCCCACGGGGCGCGCGTCTCAATCGAGCTGCGCGCCCGCGAGCGACTGACTATTGCGACTTCTTGGACACCGCTCCGGCGGCGGTGTCGCACATGGCTTTCTTGTCCGCGTCATACGTCTCGGCCATGTGCGTGAAGGGCGCCACTGCATGGAGCAACTCCAAGGCGGCGCGATTGGCCTGCGGCACGTCGTCACTATAGGTGGCGGCGATCGATTTCGAGACCTCCTCGAGCTCCGCGCCGTCGCCGGCTTTCACCGCGTCGTCGATTCGACCCGCGAGCCACGGGATTTTGGCGTTCATCCTGCCCACGCCCTCGTCCGCCGCGTAAAACTTGGCGCGCGTCTCGCCGAACTCGGGCAGATCGGTCGGTAGCGTGTCGTACTGTTGGTGGAGGGAAGTGAACTTGGCGTTCAAGGCGGCGAGCAGCGGCTTGAGTCTCTCGAGCGACTCAGTGGCTGCGTCGGCGAGCTGCTTGATCTCTGCAGGGCTCTTTTTGACCACCACCACCGCAGGCTTGGGCTTCGCTGGTGGCGGGTCCTTGTGGCATGCCACGAGCGAGCTGCCGGTCACCAAAATCATCAACCCAAGCGATATGCGCAGACGAGATGCAGCGAACACTCTTCCTCCTTCGATTCTACTGACGGTCATGGGGTAGCTCCCGGTCCACCCATTGGGTAGGCGTCGAAGCTAGCCCCGCCTGGGCTCACGGTGCTTGTCTCGAAGTCCCAACTGTTGCCCGGTGCCACGTCTAGCGTCGCGGCAGCGTAGGCGACTCCGAGCGGGCGGCCGACGCTGCTCAGCGGGTAGACCGCCACCGTGGGGTTACTCAGCGGCGTATCCAGCGCGTTGACGAGCGCGCCCGTGTACGCCACGCCGCTGCTACGATTGACGGCCTTCACTTCGGAGAGACTCACTCCAGTGATCGGAGCGAGATCCGGCAGGGTCCAATATTGGGACGAATACTCGACGCTCTGCACCGCTTCGATCGGAGCGTCCATGGCCAAGCTTCTGATTGCGACCATGGTCACGTCACCCGGCAACACGCACCCGACGACCTGCTCCGTGCCGTCCATGTCGGTGTAGCGATAGAAGCGTCGCAGCATCAGCCCGCTGACACCGGTGCCTAGTTGCTGCTCGTCTTTGTCGTAGAGCGTGACCGAAAATGCTGCGTTACAGCCGGCGGTATCGCCGTCATTCCGGACGGCTGCATACAGCTCGGGGGTGCCGTCCGTGCCTGGGCGAAGTGTCAGCGCTTTCGCGTTGAACACGCTGTTGTTTCCGATGTGTGCGCCGACCTTGATGCCTTCCGGAACGATCAGCGGAGCGGCAGGCTGTGCGCCGCCTGCGCAGGCGACGACGAACGACGCGGCGAGGGGGAGAAGGGCAACGAGAGACTTCGCGAGCATGAGTCTGATTGGAGCAGCACCTGGATTCAACGAACGACTTCGACCGGCGCGCTGCGCTCGATCTTAGCTCACAAAAGCACAAAGACCCCTCCGAGGAGGGGCCTTTGACGAGAAGGTCTCGCTCGAGCTCTCAGGCCTTGAGCGCCGTGTAACCACCTGGGTCGTGGATCTTGTGATCCGCGACGGCATCGAGACCACCGCTGAAGTCCTCGGTCTTGTCGGAGTAGCCGAAGCTCGTGACCTCGGATGCCGGACCGCCCTTGGCGGGGAAACCTTTTTCGTCCGCCTTCATGCCAAGCGCGGTCATCACGTTGCAGAAGTACTTGTTGATCGGCATGTTGCCGTACTTCGCTTCGGTGCCCGTGCCTTGGCTCACGCCGTCGGACATTTGAGGAGCGCCGTCGACACACTGCGAGAGGCTGCGACCGAGGAAGTTGGTCGCGGTGCCGCCCGAGGTCGTGTCCAGATTGACGATCTTCCCTTGCTTGAAGTAGCCACCTGCGCTGCCGGCCTGGATCAGCGGGGTGTTGTTCATGTTGTGTGCGTTGCCGTCCGACAGCTCGTTCATCCAGAACGCCACGCTGTTGTCGAGCACCGTGCCGCCCGTCTCGGGGATCGAGTCGAGGTATTTGACGAGGCTGGCGAATTTCGAGGCGTAGTAGGTGTCAATCTTCTTCAGATTGGCCACTGCGTTCGCCACGCACGGACCCGACATGTTCGCGCTGTCCAGACGGTGAGACTGGTTGTGCGAGTCAGCGTTGATGCCTAGGCCGGTGTACGTGAAGTTGTTCGGGAACCGGAGCAGAATGACCGGGTTGGCGTTGCACGCCGCCGAGAGCGCTGCGATGGCCATGTACAAGTCCGCGTTGTCCATGGTGTCGGAGACCTTGCGGGTGACGACGTCATTGCCGCTGGTGCCCAACTTGTTCGACGCACCGAGCTTGGCAGCCAGTTCCGCATTGCAACCTGCAGCAACCGTGACGCCGACCTCGTTGGTGAGCGTGATCCAGGCGTCGAGCTTGTCCTTATCGGCCTTGCTCATGTCCATCGCCTTGAGCCGTTGGAGGTCGCCGCGCACGATGTCGGCGATCTTCTTGCCCTTGGAGGCGGCCCAGGTGTCCGCGTTCATCGGCGTACCGGTCTTGAACAAGCCCGTCAGCTGGCTGTACGCCTGGGTGGCGTTCAGTGCGCTGAAGATCGTGTCCTTGGCCTTGTACGAGATAGCGGCCTGCGCGCCCACTTTGGTCGCGCCGGATACGTCCATATACAAGGGCGTGCCGCTCGGGCTCAGTTGCGCCGCCATCACGTGATCCAGCGAGGGACCTACGGGCATGGCGTTGAACTTCGTCGCGGAGTCGAAGCTGAACGGGTTATTGCTGTTCGGCGTGACCGGTTGCAGCGTCAAGGCGCTGCCGGCGCATTGCGTGTGGGAGTCATTGCCCTGGCCACGCCCTTTGCCAGCACCGGTGTTCTTGGACGTCCACTCGTTCATGGTGCGCATGCCGCGCGGCATGAGCAGCTTCTTGGTGTAGTCCTTGAGCGGCGCTAGGCTCGTGCCCTCGAGATCCGCCGGCAGCATGTCACCCTCCAGCTTCTGCGGGAACCAGTTGTTCGTGACGCAGCCGTAGTAGGTGAACATGATGATCACGCGCTTGGTCGTCGCAGCTGTCTGCGCGCGGGCGGATCGTTCCAAGAGAGAGGTGAGAATCGGCGCAGCTATCGCAGCTCCGCCCAGGCCTTTGAGGAGGATTCTTCGGTTCATTTGGTTGGTCATGTTCGGAATTTCCTCAGGTTCTCAGAGCGACCCACGAACGCGCAGACGGAAGGAGTCCGTCTGGGTGAGATCACCGAGTAGGTCGAGAATCGTGTAGGCGGTGGTGCCGCTGAGCTTCATCTTGAGCTTGTCAACGCTGCATTGATCGTTCGCGTTCGGGCGACGTCCGGTCGCGAAGCTGACCCAGGCTTGCGCGTACATGCCTTGCGCCTTCGGGGCTTTGGCAATTCCTTGCATCAGCTGCACGGGCGAGCTGATTTCCTTCGGCGCTTCGCCAGTTCCGAAGTTGACCGTGGCCGTCGTGATGGCCGGGGTGATGTCGCCGCCCATCGGATCCTTCGTCTGCCAGCGGCCGATGCCGTCGTAGTTCTCCAGAACGTAGCCGAGCGGATTGAAGGCCTCGTGGCAACCCCTGCAGTCAGTGCCGGGTGCCTGGGTGAGCGCTTCCGTATACTCGCGCATCGTTTTGAATGTACCCATGGGCTTCAGCTTGGTGTTTGCCGGATCGGGCGCATTGACGCCGATGCCGAGCATCCAGATCGCCAGGAAGGCGCCACGCAGAATCGGGCTCGAGCTGCCGTAGTCCGCGTAGGAGCCCAGGAAGCCGGCGCGGGTCAGGAAGCCCGGTCGCGGCTCGGTGGTCGAATCCAAGGTGACCTTGGTCAGCTCGGCGCCGTACTTCGAGGCGTCGAGGCCGTACAGGGCGGCGTTGTCCTTGTTGACGAAGGCAACGTTGCTGGTCAAAAGGTCTTGGAACGTGCCCGAATTGTACGCAACTTCTTCGAAGAAGGCGGCCATTTCGGCCTGGCTCGCAACCACACCTGCGTCAGTGTAGGTCGGGTAGACCGCCGGGTCGTGCAGCTTGGCGCCCTTGAACCAGTGGCTGATGCTGCTGTTCATCTGCGCCCAGTCGTTGTGGAACGCGGAGATGAACCCGCCGGTCTTCTTACGGTCCTGGATCATCCGCTTGGCTTGCGCGAGGATCTGGCTGGCATCCGACAGCTGCTTGGCGTCAGCAGCGGCGTTCAGCGCGTCATCCGGGACCGAGCCCCAGAGCAGGAAGGAAAGCCGGGTGGCCACTTCTTGCTGGGAGAGCTTGATGGTGCCCATGGACGCGTCAGCAACCTCCGCCGTGCTGAGCTCGGGGATCAACAGGAACGACGGCGATTCCAGGAAAGCAGTGAGGATGGCTTCGGCAACCTCGGCGGGTGTGCCGGCCGGGGTCACGGTGCTGAGCGATTGGAAGGCAGCCACTTCTTCGGCGCTCAAAGCGCGGCGGAAGGCCTTGCGACCGAAGGTCTCGATGGTGGTCTTCAAACAATCCGCAGCGGCGGGATCACACTTGATGAAGTTGGCCTTGAGTGTGGCATTGCCCATCACCTGAGCGGCAATCTTGCCAGCCACGCTCTTGTAGACCTCCCACGCGGGAGCAGTCATCGCACCCGTGAAATCACCGACCAGCGCGTCGGCCACTGGGGCGTTGTCGATGGCGGTCACACCTAGGATGTCGCGGACCACATTCTGGTACTGGCGATTCAACAGCATCGGTATCTGGCTGGTCACCGGCACGCCGGTAATACACGGACCAGACGGCATCAGCTCGTCCGCTCCAGAGCCGCCCGCGCCGGGCGTTACGCTGGCGCCGCCGCCTGCGCCTGGCGTTACGGTCGAACCGCCCGCGGCACCGGGGGTCTCACCCGGCCCGGGCCCCGCGGTTTTCCCCGGCCCCTCGGTGGTAGAGCCGCACGCGATAGCCAGGGGAAGCACCCCTAAGGCAACCAATGACCGCAACCGTTTTTCTTTCATGACGACCACCTAATTACGGAGTTTGTTTTCCGCCGGCTGGAATTCGATTTTCGCGCAGCACTACCTACGTCAGAACCTAGCTGAGCGATTTCAGCCTCGTGAGATGAAATTTTTCGCATGCTTCGCCGGACTTCTTTCGGCTGGCTTGAATACAGTCGCCGACAATCTCGCCCCTGGTTGGAAAAGAAATCCCTGACTGGAATTGTCGACTCTCAACCGAAGTCGCCCCTCGCATAGGTACTCTCGCGCAACAGCCCCGTTGTCCCACCTCGTGCGCTTCGCCAGGTAATTCGGGGGCCGCGCGTGTGGCTGTCGAGCTCGTCGCGGAAGCTCGCGCATTTCAAGCCACTCGCATTATCCATGAGGGGCGACGACACGCTTCGACACGCACTGAGCGCGAGTGTTGCTGTGCGTGTGTGTCAGTCGCGTGTGCGTCAGTCGCGTGTGCGTCAGTCGTTACGCGAGACTGTCGAATCGCAATCCGAATCAAGCCAGGTCGCGTCGCTATCGGAGTTTGAGCTTTCGATGCTCACGCGCATCGTCGTTGCCGAGCTCGACGCTGCCCAACTACTCATTCGGGGTCATCTCGCTGCGCGGCCTCGGGTGGGCAGTTGGCGGTCACGTCTGGACCGAACTGGCCGGGGGCGCCGTCGCTTGCGTTTATCGCGGGGGCAGCTGTTCTTGCTGAGGGAAGCGGGGTTGGGGTAGCAGCGCAGCCCGAGAGCGTGTAACCGAAAGTCGTGATGTGTCGTGGTTTTTCCGGGCCTCCGCAGCTCGTCTTTGGGTTTCTGGACCGATGACGCTTTTTGCAGATCAGAACCGCCCGTTGCTCCCATCTAGCTGGAGTGGCAGGTCACATCCCCAGTTTTGCTTGCCCGGGCGTCGATGCGCTGGCCGGAAAGCCGACGCGGGACCAGCGCCTCGCTCTGCCCCCACCCGCGGCCATGCGCATGCCTCGCGCTGACGCGCGGCTGCGCGTCGCGGTCGGCAATCACCTGGCTCTGGTCTTTCGCGTGCTACGCCGGACGGGCCTCGGACCGGCCGACGCCGAAGACGCGTCCCAAGACGTTTTCTGGGTGTTGGCGCAGCGCTTCGATGATGTGCCGGAGCGCGCTCAGCGCGCTTTTCTAGTCTCCACCGCGCTACGCGTGGCTTCGGATCGCAAGCACTCGAAGTGGCATCGCTCGGTCAGCGCCGGGCTCGATGTCGAGGCTCGCGTCAGCGACGCGCCATTGCCGGACGAAGTCGTGGAGCTGCGGCGTGCGGGCGCGTTGCTCGACGAAGCCTTGGCGACGCTCGAGGAGTTCGAACGTTCAGTGTTCGTCTTGGCCGAGCTCGAGCAGATGACTCGTGGTGAGGTGGCTGAAGTGCTCGGTATCCCCGAGGGCACGGTTGCTTCCCGCTTGAAGCGCGCGCGTGAATCGCTCGAAACCGCGGTGCGCCGGCTACGTTCACGACCAAGGGCAGCGCGATGACGACCACTGACGACGACGACGAACGACGAACCTTCGAGCGTTTGCTCGATGCAGCCCGTGACGAAGCGCCGCCGCCGGAGCTCGGCGAACGGGTTTTGGAGCAGCTGGCCTACCGGACTCGGCTGGAGCAGCTCGCCGTTCTGCCGTCCCGGCGTCGCGGTTATCTCGCGGCCGCGGGCGCTCTAGCCTTGCTCGCAGCCGGTGTGCTGCTGGTGCTGTTCGCCCGCAAGCCCTCGGCTGATTTGCCGATTGCTGCGGAACACTCGGCGAGCGCCGAAAAGCCTGCGGCCGCGCCCGTCGGAACGCCAGCAGCAGCCCGACCGGCTCAGCCCGCGATCGACCCGTGTCTCTCGATCGTGCCCGCCGGCGGCAGCGAGCCCTCGATCGATGACTTCGAAGACGGGGATGACGCCGTCCGCGCCGTCGAGGGGCGCTCGGGGTTTTGGCGCTGGGCGCGCGAGATTGACGCGCCGGGCACCGCGCCCGCGCTGATCCCCATCCCTCGCCCCGATGCGACGCGCACGAACCGCTTGGCGCAGCACGTCAAGGGCGGTGAGCTCGTGGATTGGGGCGCGACGGTCGAATTCAACTTTCGTCCCGCCTGCTACGACGCCTCCAAATACGTGGGCGTTTCTTTTCAAGCGCGCGGTCCCGGGCGCATCTACTTCGCTCCGCGTGAGCGGTCGGTGATCCCGATCGCCGATGGCGGCAGCTGTGAAGCCGACTGTTACAATCCGCACGTGGCCAAAGTCGATCTGGAATCAAGCTGGCGGACCTATCAAATCCGCTGGACCGAGCTGCGCCAACGCGGGATCGGTAAGCCGGCTTTGGACCCCCGCCGGTTGCACAGTTTGGCTTTCATGGTCCGCGCCGAAGACACGCCGTACGACGTGTGGTTGGATGACCTACGTTTTTTGCAACGTTGAGCGTTGATTCGCCGAGCCAGGAATTTCCCGCTTACTCTGGTGAGAGCGATAGGGGCAAGCTATAGAGGTGCCTGCCCCTTGTTCGGACATGAGAGCCGCCGTCTTCTTGGCCATCTTTTTCTCGGTCGCGCACGCCAAGGCCGCTGACTACTACGTGGCTCCGACGGGTAGCGACTCGAATGCGGGGTCGCTGGCCGAACCGTTCGCGACCCTACAAAAAGGGAACGACGTTGCCGCTGCTGGCGACACGGTCTGGTTGCGTGGCGGCACTTACCAGAACACGAAGCAGATCAAGCTCTCGAAGAGCGGCAAATCCGACACGAATCGGATCAAGTTTTGGGCCTACCAGGCCGAAGTGCCCGTGCTCGACTTCTCCAAGTACGTGTCCACGAACACCGCGGCGGATTCGCCGACGATCCTGGTCAGCGGCAGCTTTCTACACTTGAAGGGGCTCGAGATCGCGAACGGAGCCGTCGGAGCGAGCGGCGCTCACTCCAATGATGCTCTACGCAGCGAAGGCGCGAGCAACAACATCTTCGAGCTTTTGAACATCCATCACAACTTCGGGCCAGGCATTTTCATCTCCAAGGGAAATGGCGGCCACCTGATCTTGAACTGCGATTCGCACGACAACTACGACAAAGACGGCAGTCAGGGCGACGGACAAAATGCCGATGGCTTCGGCGTGCACTACCAAATGAGCGGGCCGAGCACGATCATTCGCGGCTGCCGCGCGTGGCTCGACTCCGACGACGGCTACGACTTGATCTCGCAAGAGGTCCCGGTTTTGATCGAGAACAGCTGGGCCGTCAGCAACGGCTTTAGCAATGGTGGCGCGGGCAAGCCCTCTTCCGGCAACGGCAATGGCTTCAAGGCTGGCAGCAGTGACACCGGCATTCGTCACATTCTGCAGCGCAACGTGGCTTGGAAGAATCGCGCGGCGGGCTTTTACGCCAACCACTCGACGGGTGGGAACACCTGGCTGAACAACACTTCGTACATGAACGCGGTTCAGTACAATCTGCTCGCGAGCCCCGCCGGGGATCCAGACACGACCATCGTGCTGTCTGGTTCGCTCGCCCACAAAATGCGAAATAACGTGGGCTTTCCCAACAAGAATACGAACATGTCCGGGGTCGACTCCATGTTCAACACTTGGGATTTGAACATTGCCGAGGCCAATACCGATTTCGTCGGCACCGCGGACGCCGGCTTCATGGGCCCGCGCCAGGCTGACGGCAGCTTGCCGAATTTGGACTTCTTGAAGTTGAAAGCAGGCAGTCCGCTGATCGACAAAGGGACCGACGTAGGTCTGCCGTTCGTCGGTAGCGCGCCCGATCTGGGAGCCTACGAGTACGGCGAGGTCGTTAGCAGCGCGGGTGGGGCAAGCGGGGGCAGCAGTTCATCCGGCGGTAGCAATAGCGGCAGCGCGGGCAAAGGCAGCGGCG
>Ga0247783_1000269_pt1 | contig 15676 bp, 14 predicted proteins | sample UWRJL064202C5_FD_179911 | JGI IMG/M metagenome (GOLD analysis project Ga0247783, IMG submission 179911) | Plant litter microbial communities from Arlington Agricultural Research Station in Wisconsin, United States - UWRJ-L064-202C-5 | ecosystem: Environmental > Terrestrial > Plant litter >...
CAACCCGCGCATTGTACGAAGACGAGTTTCCCAGCGTTTCGGCGCAGGGCATTAAACTTTACCAGTCGATGATGGATGCGCTCGCAGGTAATAAATGGAATGGCGAGCGCGATACCTGGCCACAAGCGCTTGAGCAAAATGAATGGCAAATGATTACTACGGATCATCGCCAGTGCACCGGCCGTCGCTGTTCAAATGTATCGGCGTGCAGTTTTTTTAAAGCGCGCGATTCCATGCATTCAGTCGATTGCATTGTCACCAACCACGATTTGGTGCTCGCTGATCTGGCGCTTGGCGGCGGTGCGATTTTACCGGCACCGGAAGATACAATTTATGTCTTCGATGAAGGTCATCACCTGCCGCAAAAAGCGCTCAATCACTTTGCCCATCACAGCCGCATGATTTCCACCAGCAAATGGTTGGATCAATGCAATAAATCCCTCGGTGCTATGCTCGGTGTGATCAGTGGTGCGGGCAATGTGGATCGCTACGGTGAACAATTGCCGGCAGCGCTTATCGATTGCAAACAGCGGCTCGATCAGCTGTATCCCGTATTTGAGCAACTTGCGCAATCGATTGCGTTTGATGATCGTCAGTCGAACTATCGTTTTAATAATGGCGTAGTGCCGCAAGATTTATTGATACCCTGCGTAGAGTTATACAAAGGCTTTGATCGTTTAAGCGAATTGCTCAAAAAAATGTGCGATGAATTAAACGAGGCAATGGAAGATCTGCATTGCCCGGTGCCTAAAATCGATTTGGAAAATCATTATCCCATTCTGGGTGCATGGCAGGCGCGCGCCGATGCTAACCGCGATTTGTGGGCGAGTTTTGCTACACCGGATTCACCCGCGTCTGTACCTAAAGCGCGTTGGTTAACGCCAGTCGATAGCAGCGGCAATATGGATTTGGAAGTATGCTCCAGCCCTATAGTTGCCGCCAAAACCCTGGAATACAGTTTGTGGGAAAAAGCCTGCGGTGCAGTGATTACCTCCGCGACCTTAACCGCGCTGGGCAATTTTCATCGCTTCCAAATGCGCGCGGGCACACCCAACGATGCGCACTATCAGGTAGTGCCTAGCCCATTTAACTTTCAGCAAGCGACACTGGAAATTCCTGCGGCGACGGTCGAAGCAACTAATGCGGATGTGCATACACTCGCGATTATTGATGACCTGCCAAATTTGATCGATCCGGATGCGGGCACCCTGGTACTTTTTTCATCGCGCAAACAAATGCTCGATGTATTTGAAGATATGCCCGAAGACCTGCGCGAAATAATCATAGTGCAGGGCGATACTTCCAAGCAGGAAATGTTGGTGCAGCATAAAAAACGTATCGACGAAGGGCAGGGCAGTGTGCTGTTTGGTTTGGCGAGTTTTGCCGAAGGTGTGGATTTGCCCGGCAATTATTGCACGCATGTGATTATCGCCAAATTGCCGTTTGCGGTACCGGATGATCCTATCGAAGCGGCGTTATCGGAATGGGTCGAAGCGCGCGGCGGCAATGCATTTATGGAAATTACCGTGCCCGATGCCTCGCTCAAATTAATCCAGGCCTGCGGCCGTTTGCTGCGCACCGAAACCGATACCGGAAAAATCAGCCTGTTGGATCGCCGGATTATCACCAAGCGTTACGGTAAAGCGATTTTAAATTCGCTGCCGCCGTTTACCCATATTATTCATAAATAAAAACATGAACAATATTCATATTGCCGTCGCCGAAGTCTTAATCGATATCGAAAAAGAGCTGCGCTATTTACAGCTCTGGGATGACGAAATGATTTCCGAAGAGGCACTGGCCAGCGAGCAGCCTTTTGCGATAGATACCATGACCTTTCCGCAATGGCTGCAATTTATTTTTTTGCCGCGTATGTATTTTATGATCGACCAAAAAATGCAGTTGCCCGGTAATTGCGGTATTTCACCCATGGCAGAGCAGTATTTTTCTGTGCTTGCTTTGCCTTCAGTGCCATTAATTAGGCATTTACAAAAAATGGATGAATTATTAACCGCGCGATAACCATGTAGGTTGGAAAAGCCTCCGGCGCCTTCCGACATATCTCCGAAAAGGGAATCTGTGGTGATGGATGTATCGGTGTCGGAAGGCGCTGCGCTTTTCCAACCTACGTATTAATTGGATTATCAACAAGGAGTGTTATATGTCTTTTTATCGCAGAAATTTTGTTCAAGGTGGAACTTATTTTTTTACCGTTACCTTGGCAGATCGCAGGCAAGCCTGGTTGGTTGATTATATTGATGTTTTGCGTGAATCTGTATTCAAAGTAAAACAGTGCAGGCCATTTCAGATTGATGCGTGGGTGGTTTTACCTGATCATATGCATGCTATTTGGACATTGCCTGAAAACGATGGTGATTATTCGGGTCGTTGGCGTGAAATCAAAAAGTCATTTACCAAAACATTTCCTTTAAATGAAGAGCGGTCTGCATCTCGTTGGAGAAACGGAGAGCGTGGCATTTGGCAGCGACGATTCTGGGAGCATACCATCAAATCAGAGTTGGACTATAAGCGCCATATTGATTATGTTTATTTCAATCCTGTTAAACATGGTTTGGTTGAAAAAGTGAAAGATTGGCCATATTCATCATTTCATCGTGATGTTCGATTGGGATTTTACCCTGAAAATTGGTGCATATAGGTTGGAACGGGCCGCGCAGGTAAGCCAAAGGCGCCTTCCGACATTTCTCCGAAAAGGGAATTTGTGGTGACGGATGCATCGGTGTCGGAAGGCGCTGCGCTTACCTGCGCGGCCCGTTCCAACCTACAGAATTTATTTTAATTTTTTTTCCAATTTTTTTAATTCTGCAGTCGCTTTAATTTCTTTCGCAACTAACCCTGCCATAACTTCAGCACCATTTTTTTGGAAGTGAGTCCCGTCCGGGGCTTGGGTGCTACCTGCAACGCCGTTGGCGTAAAAACGATTGATGGCAGGATCAACTACTAACCAATAATTTTTCCAGCCGTCGCGCGAAAGGCTATTGGTGAACTGGATACTTGCTGCCTCCAAATCAATCAGCGCTACTCCATTGGCGGTAGCGGTATCTTTGATGGTTTGGGTGTAATCGCCCACAAATAAATAACCCTTAGCAGCATTTTGTGTAGTGAGATGATTGTGTACCACCGGTGTGCCCTGTTGCCCTTGGGCATTCTCAATGCGTGTTGTCGGGGTGAACAACACCGGTATGGCACCACGCTCCCGCGTAATTTTTATATAGCGCTCCAGCGAATGTTGAAATGAAAGTTCGGGTTGCTCGTCAGGAAATTGCGGTTGCCCTTCACTGTTGTTGGGGTAGGTGCAGAGATTCTTAACATCAGCCGCGCCGCGCACCGGTTTACTGGAATCACAATTTTGGTCATTGTGACCGAGGTTGATAAAAACATAATCTCCCGCTTGAATCAGTGGTTCCATCTGTGCAAACCAGCGGCCATTATAAAAATCGCGTGAGCTGCGACCGGAGCGCGAACCAACAATAATCTGCACATTGCTACTTGGCTTGAGCTGCGCAGCAAATGCTTGCCCCCAACCCATGCGCGGAAAACGCAGTTGTTCGTAAACAGCTGAGGTGGAATCGCCCGCAATAAAAATACGTTGCTGCGCAGTTTTAATTTGTTGCCACTCTTTTTGTGCGCGCGCCAAATCAAAACTTTCATAAGCACCATTGGGCATTAATCCAGCTATAGGGCGAAAGCTGATATCGGTCAGCGTGGTGTGGCCGGTTTCGCCAGTGTTATTGTCATAATTGCGGTTGTGGTGAATAAGTGAAAATAATTCGGTTAACTTGCTATCAGCTTCAATGGGGTAGGTGGCTGGATCAAAATTGCCAATATTTTTAACATCAATTAATTGCAATGCTTGTTTAAAGCCGTTGCGCATTTCGTTTTGTGCTGTTTGTAACTGGGTTGCATTTAATGTTGATATTTTTTGGCTGTTCACCCATTGCTGTGGGCCAATAAATCCTTGGGTTACGGCAAGGTCAGAAACGATGCGGTCAGTAAGTGGGTTGATGTTGCCAATTTGATCTTGGGTGGCGGTAAACTTTTCAATAATCGCTGCCATACAAATCGGACGCAGGCTTGAATTACTAATGCAATCCTTTGCATCGCCCTCGGCAACCGCAGAAAGTAACAGTGGTGCACTCAGCCCTTGCAGGGGAAATCGGTAGCGTCCGGATGCATCAGCAGTGGTATGCAACTGCTTTCCATTTGAATCGATTAACGTGATCTGCGCATTACTCAAAGGCTGTTGCTCAAATGCCAGTCCCTTTAATTGCGGTGATAGTTGCGGTGATATTGGCACTGATTGGGTATTGTTGTGCTGGCAGCCGGATAGCGCACACAATAATCCCAGCCACAGGACGGGATAATAAATAGCAAGTGGAATAGATGTAAAAAAATGTTTCATGCGTTGATCCATACATGCAAAAAATTAATCGGATTATAAAAGCTACTATTCACCCCATCCTGCTTTTAAACTTTCGGTAGTTATTAATTGCTAATGCAACTTTTTATTTATTGTTGTTCTTTTCCAAAAAAGACCTAAAAGCCCCGTTGCGAGTAAAAACAATACTGAGGGTTCCGGCACTGTTCTTGATTCAAATGTCAGGTTGTCTATTTTCGGGCCTGTCCGTAAATTAAATAATGACTTAATAGACATCCCCGTTATGCCTTCAGGGGCTGTGATCGACACAAGTTCATTTGGGACGTATGGCGTGCTTAGTTCTTCCGTACCTTGCCATCCCGAGCTGATATGTGTGAATAGAAAACCATCCACGCCATAGACGTCAATATATGAAGCTTCCGCTCCAGTCGGGGCATTTATGTTAAAACTCACAAAGTTTGGTCGATCTCCCGTAAATCCCAGAGATATTGCGTTTAGTCCCCAGACGACATTTTGGTTGGTACCGTCTGGCAATGTCCCCCCAATTAACCAGTTACTATCGCCACTAAAAATAAGCCCTTGTGATTCATATTCGTTGCTGAGTACATGACCACAAAAACAACCGTCAAATGGTTCCGCTGGAAGTGCAACAATATCATCAAAGTCGATGAATACCGCTTGCGCATTATTTGATGCCAATCCAAGTGACAGCACGAGTAACGCAGATATGCCTGTTAAATGTTTTACCTGTTTTGCAAACATACGCACCTCCTTCAGATTAATCAAAGTGAACAAAAGCCATGACGGGAGTTGTTATAGCAATTCCAACCCTGGGTTTTGCGTTGTGAAAAATTCAAAAAGTACGGCTTGATTAGCCTGCACTCATCATTTATTGCCGCCTGTGGTTCTGGTCACAATCCGGGGAAACTTAAATGATTATTACAGCGTGTTTTTGTAAGCAAGGATCGATAAGGGAGCAACTGCTAGGTGGAATATTAATATGAATTAGAAGGGATAACCATTATTGCTGATTTGGATGACAGCAGTGGCTATCCATGGTATTAACGTTCTTATGTTTAGTAATAAATCTATTTTTTACCCATATTCGCGGGTTTTTGAAAGGAGTGAATGAAAATTTATAATTCATTTTTCGCGTGTTTAATTTTGATATTTTTTGCCGCTGGGGTATTCGCTGATAATTTGAATCAGCCGATACCTCCTCCGTTATTAAAAAAGTCTGAGCAGCTCCAGAATGCATCAATTGTGGACGAATATGAATATTTTGTTAATGGTTCGCGGGTAGATTCCCCTCGTGCGCGAGAGTTTGTTCGCATCGAGGTGGCTAAGATCAATGGCGCTATTCGGTCGTTACAGGAGGAGCGGGGCGGTTTTTGGGACTTAGCGGAACCTTACGTGCTAACCTTTATTTCTACCTTCCTTGCAATTATTTCGGCAGTATTTATTTTCTTTTGGCAAGAAGACTTCAAAATTCGTCGCGAGAATCTCTCTATAGCAAATAAGTGGATGCTGGCCGGAGTGGATATAATTCATTCACTTGAGCGCTACAAGCGGACCTATGGTCCACGAATTTCAAATAGTTCAGGTCCTTGGAGGGGTATTTCTGTACCTGAAATAGTTGTTGAGACGCGGGATAATGTAAATGAAGTTGTGGATTTAGTATTTCTGCTAGGCATCAAGCCCGACGAAAGCCATTGGGATGAATTGGGTAGAATTCGTTCGTTATTTGAAAATTACCAATTGGTGATCAAGCTATGGACGCAGCATGCAACTGGGCATAACGAAATTGCAAAAATTTTGATAAATGAAAATGGTGGGGAAGCTGTACATCAGGTAGATCTCGAACAACTTATGACCCTTATTCCAAGGGTAAAACTAATTAATCATATTATGATATGTGAGCAGGCATTTAAATTGACGGATGATTTGTTGATTGAAAGCCATCAATTTGTGATGCAATTGCCTGACTTGGTTTCCAGGCGACTCAGGTGCGGAAAATTCTTCAAATTAGGTAAACTTATTCGTTGGGGTGGTGGCGGTAAGGACTTTGATTTGCTGATTAAGCCAGTACCTGCGCTCGACATTCAACTTTTTTCTATGCTCAGTGGTTACTCTTTACAAAGAGTTGAGGAGGTATTGCGGACGGGCTATCCGTATATTGCTGAAGAAAGTTAATCAGCTGTTCGCTTTAAATTTTCTCTATACATTAGCCCATAAGTTGGGGTTAGGAACTAACCCCCAACAAAATAAATTCTCAGTGAGAGTATTCAATAAAAGCAAAAAGCCCAGTAGGTAGCTGGGCTTTTCGTTGGTGTGCATATAGTTAGATATAATAAATTACATCCTCTCCATCACTTCAATCCCAAGCAACTCTAGCCCTTGCTCAATAGTTCTCGCGACCAGATGACATAAACGTAAACGGCTATCGCGAATTTCAGGTTCAACACCCTCTTTCAAAATTGGGCAAGCCTCATAGAAGGTCATATAAAGGCTGGCGATTTCATATAAGTAAGTACACAGCAAATGCGGCAAGGCTTCGCGCGCAACTTGATCCAATACTTCGCTGAATTGCAGCAGTTTAATCGCCAGCGTTTTTTCCTGCTCGGTGCCAATCAAAATCGCATTGGTGAGTGATTCCGGAGTAACACCGGCTTTGCGGAAAATACTTTGTACGCGTGTAAATGCGTATTGCAGATAAGGCGCGGTGTTGCCCTCAAAGCTGAGCATGGATTCCCAGCTGAAAATATAATCGTTGGTGCGGGTTTTACACAGGTCGGCATATTTCACTGAACCAATACCAACCTTGCGCCCAATTTCGGCGACTTCATCGGCAGCCAATTCAGAATTCTTTTCGCTTACCAATGCAGTGGCACGTTCAACGGATTCAGTTAATAAGTCAGATAGTTTTACCGTGCCGCCTTCTTTTGTTTTAAAAGGTTTTCCACTTTTATCCATCATTGTGCCAAAGGCCAAGTGCTCAAGGCTTACCGCTTCACCCACAAATTTTGCTTTGCGTGCAAGGGTAAATACTTGCTGCATATGCAGCGATTGGCGCGCATCAATAAAATACATAATGCGATTGGCTTTCAATGTATTTACGCGATAGCGCAGGGCGGCCAAATCGGTGGTGGCATATAAAAATCCGCCGCCTTGTTTTTGGATAATCACTGGCGATGGATTACCATCTTTGTCCGCTAGTTCTTGAAGGAATACAACCTGAGCTCCATCACTTTCTTTGGCTAAGCCTTGATCTTGCAACTCTTTTACAAGTGGTGCTAGGTCATTGTTGTAAAAGCTTTCACCGCGAAGATGGGTATTGTTGAGAGTCACATTCAAACGATTATAAATATCGTTGCTATGAACCAATGATAGATCTTTAAATTGCTCCCAGAGTTTTAACATCTGTGCATCGCCAGATTGCAAACGCACAACATAATCGCGCGCTTTATTGGCAAAGGCTTCGTCATCATCAAAATGTTTTTTGGCTTGCTGGTAAAACACTTCCAAATCTTTGAGTGCCATGGCGTCATCGCCCTTGGCTCCCAATTGTTCTTCAAGCTCGGCAATCAACATACCGAATTGTGTGCCCCAGTCGCCCACGTGGTTTTGGCGAATAACATTGTGCCCCTGGAATTCCAGCAGGCGGGCGAGGGAATCGCCAATGATGGTGGAACGCAAATGGCCGACGTGCATTTCTTTGGCAAGGTTGGGGCCGGAATAATCGATGACCACATTTTGCGGGGCAGCGACTTGCTCAACATGCAGGCGCGCATCGCTTTGTGCTTTGGCGATTTGCTCACCCAGCCATTCTGGTTTTAGGTCGATATTGATAAAACCGGGGCCAGCGATTTCGATTTTGCTGGCGATGCCATCCAAATCCAGCACGGCGATAATTTTGGCGGCTAATTCACGCGGGTTGGTGCCCATCGCTTTAGCGGCGCCCATGGCGCAGTTGGCCTGATAATCGCCAAAACCGGCTTTTTTGCCGGGGGCAATCAGGGCGGGCAAGTCGGCAGGCACACCTGCGGCGGCCATGGCGTTGAGGACTTTCTGGTTTAGTAATTCGCGGATATTCATAGGGTAAATTCAGTCGCTGTAGCTAAATACGGAAGGTGTCGAATTGTACCCGCCGAGGATGGGTGATGCTATCTTTTAGAGGATGGGTGATGCCATCTTTTATGGGCATGTGGATATTGGAGGCCTGCGCAGACCGGATGGGTTTGTCTATACTCTTACGGCCGTTTTAATCCAACTCTCTACAGAAGGACCCGATAATGATAACCAGCCCAATCCCGCACATTCTTGCCCAGCTTGATAGCCGCGTGCTGACCCTGAGCTTTAATCGCCCCGAGCGCAAAAATGCCCTCACGCTCGCTATGTATGGCGCGCTGGCGGATCTGATTAAAACTGCCGATGCTGAGCCCGAGGTGCGCGTACTGGTGTTGACCGGCTCCGACGAATTTTTTACCAGCGGCAACGACCTGATGGATTTTATGAATGAGCCGGAAATTCATGATAACCACCCGGTAGTGCGTTTTATGGAGACATTGCGCCATTGCAGTAAGCCGGTAGTAGCGGTGGTGCGCGGCCATGCAGTGGGAATTGGCACTACTATGCTGTTGCATTGCGATCTGGTGTACGCCGCTGATGATGCGCGCTTGCAACTGCCGTTTGTGAACCTTGGGTTGTGCCCGGAATACGCCAGCAGTTATTTAGTGCCGCGCTTGGTTGGCCAGCAAAAAGCAGCGGAATTATTTTTATTGGGCGAACCTTTTTCCGGTGCAGAAGCGGCAGCGCTTGGATTAGTGACCAAAGCAGTGCCTTGGGATGAGTTGACAACATACTCCCGTGAAAAAATCGCGCGCCTTGCGCAGCAACCACCAGACGCAGTGCGCCGCACCAAAGCACTGTTGCGCGCGGCCACCAGTGTTGCGGTGGATTCATCATTAAGTACTGAATACGCAGGTTTTGCGGCGGGCTTGGCATCAGAAGAATGCAAAGAATCGGTCACTGCATTTTTTGAAAAGCGCGCGCCGGATTTTTCACGTTTTTAATTTGGAAAATATTATGAGTACACCTTTTAATTTTAAAAACAAAAACGTACTTGTTGTTGGCGGCACCAGCGGTATCAATCGCGGTATTGCGGAAACCTTTGCCAAAGCAGGCGCGCGCGTTGCAGTGGTGAGTAGGGCGCAGGAAAAAGTGGATGATACGATTCAATCGCTAAAAAATTGTGGCGCTGCCGATGCACGTGGATTTGCAGCAGATGTGCGTGAGCCCGAAGCGATAAAAAATGGCATAGCAGAAATCGCAGCCGCTTGGGGGAAGTTGGATGTGGTTGTGTCTGGCGCGGCGGGAAATTTTCCGGCGCTGGCGATGGGTATGTCGCCCAATGGGTTTCGCTCAGTGATTGAAATTGATTTGCTCGGCACGTTTCATGTAATGCAAGCGGTGTATCCGCATCTGCAAAAACCCGGAGCATCCATTATTAATATTTCAGCGCCGCAAGCAGAAATTCCCATGGCAGGGCAAAGCCATGTGTGCGCGGCTAAAGCGGGTGTGGATATGATTACGCGCACGCTATGTTTGGAATGGGGCGCAGAAGGTATTCGCATCAACTCCATTATTCCCGGCCCGATTGATAATACCGAAGGTATGAAACGCCTCGCGCCTAATGAAGCCATTCGCGCCGCAGTAACCAAATCGGTTCCGCTGCAACGTATGGGTTCAACCGATGATATTGCCAACGCCTGTTTATTTTTAGCATCAGATTTTGCCAGTTATATTACCGGTGCTGTCATCCCGGTTGATGGTGGTTGGGCGCAGGGCGGGGCGGCATTAGTGGGAGCGGGATTGGCGGAATTGCTTAAATCATCATCGCGTTGATTAGGGGTGTTTTTTTCGGTAAAAAAACTGCATTCACCATTTTAAATTCCGTACTTTTGGGAAAATACTAGCGCAATAGACCATTGGTGTTTTCCTTTAGGCCTCGCTCCCACATTTTTTAGGTAACCTAGCAAGACTTGGGTGCCCTGATGCTTCTGATTAGGGCTTCCATATCGTCATCGAACTAATAAAAACCTCTCATCCAATGTTCGTGGCAATAATGGAACGCCTCGGCATCAAGCGAGGCATTTTTTTAGGTTCACTTCGTGATCCGAACTAAAAACATCTTTGGCCAATTTTTGCCGGTCACCCAGAAAGCGTGCTGTTTTTCGTCCCAGGCGATGCCGTTTAACACCTGCTCACTATTGTTCAGCGCTACTCGCTGTTTGAGCGGACTGAGGTTGAGTTCACCGACGACTTTACCGGTTTCAGGATCGATTTTTATAATGCGGTCGTCATGCCAGATATTGGCCCAGATAAATCCCTGCGCAAATTCCAATTCATTGAGCTGGCTGACCGGTGCATCGCCGTTGGTAACCTTTAGCGTTTTTATGACAGCGAAGGTTTCCGGGGTGTGGAAATATAAAGTGTCGCTACCATCGCTGCGGATCAATTGTTTGCCATTGCTGGCCAAGCCCCAGCCTTCGCCTTTATAACTGATGCTGGTTTGGTAATTGAGTGTGTTTTTATCGTAAACCAACAGGGTTTTTTCCTGCCAGGTGAGCATATAGAGTTTGTTGTCCAGCAGGGTCAGGCCCTCGGCAAAAAAGTGCTCAGGCACAGTTTGTTTTTTAGTGAAGGGCGCAGAAATTTTTGCCCATTGGCTGCTCGGTTCGGCGATGGGGTAGCTGACCAGCAGCGATTGATTGTAGAGCCCGCTGCTCTCATAAAAATGATCGCCATCCACCAATAAACCCTGGGTAAACAAGCTGGGTTTATGGCTGCGCTCAGCGAGTATCTCAAATGGGATTGGCTCGGCAGCAAAGGCGTTGGGAAGAGTCTGCAGGTTCGCTATCACCAGCAGGCTGGTGCACAATAGGCGGTAGAAAATAGTATTCACGTGTTAATCCATCTTATTTTTTGAAGGCTCCAATCATGAAGCGTTTGCGTTCGTTTGTCAGCATTACTTTGATCGGCGGGTTTATGGTAATTCTGCCCATTGCGATTTTTTTGTGGTTAGTGGAATGGTTGTTGGGCTTGGTGCGCGCCATGATCCAACCTTTGAGCCATTGGCTGGTTGAGCAGACTGCGTTTACCAATTATGTGGCGGATGTACTGGGTGTGTTCTTGCTGCTGTGTGCATTTTTTCTGATTGGTTTATTTATTAAAACCACGGTTGGCGAATGGGTGCATGATCAAATCGATGCATGGTTGTCGCGCCTCGCGCCTGGCTATAAAACCATCCGTGAAGTGGTATCGCAATTGCTCGGTGGCGAGGGCAATACCTCACTGCTCAAGGGTGAAGTGTGCCGCGCTTATTTGATGGGGCGTGCGGCAGGGGTATCGGTCACGGCGATAGTCACGGCCAAACATACCAATGGCGATTACACGGTTTATGCACCCACAGCACCCATTCCCACCTCTGGATTTGTCTATCACCTGTCGGCTGAGTGTGTGGATCTGCTGCCGCATGTGAGTGTGGAAGAGGCGATGCGCACGGTGATTGCCTGCGGCAGTGGTTCCCAGGTGATTTCAGAGTTGCCGGACGCGGTTAAATTGTAGGTTGGAACGGGCCGCGCAGGTAAGCCAAAGGCGCCTTCCGACATGGTTATGAGCCGGCATGTTGATGATCTGACTGGTCATGAAAGGGAATTAGTGAATGTGGAGGTTTTATGTCGGAAGGCGCTACGCTTTTCCAACCTACGCAATGATTGATATGGTTAGCTTCACGTCTTTTTTTTGGATGTTTTAGCCTTGGCGGGTGTCTTGGCGGCTTTTGATTCTATTGCTTTGCTTTCTTCTCCCGTAGTGGCGGTTTTTACCGGTTTGTCCCTACGGGTGGAAATAAGTGAGACTTCTACCGGCGGCAATTTGGGGCTTTCGCCGCGCTCCCGGCTCTCCACATAATTCAGCGCATCGCTTACTGCCTTGCTGACTTTGAGTTCGATCTCCTCTAAATCCTGCTGCGACATAAAAAAAGTCATATCCACATCGTGGCGGATATAGCGCGGCGGTAGGCGGTTCAGGGCAACACAGGCAACATCGGCCAGAAAATCCCGGTCGCCCAGCTGGACGCGTTCACTTTGGTCATGCACTTCCTGCACTACCAGCCGTTCATAATAGTTATGCAAAAAATCGACTTCATCGGCCAGAACATAAGGGCGGTTGGTCAGCATGGCATTGCCTCTCTTTATGGAATGCTAAAGAGTATAGACAATTACCGGCAAAGCACCTTGCGACCGGTATTTTTCGTTTTCCCTATTTGCGGCGCTATTCACCGACTATTCTCGCCAGTGGCCGATAAGCGCGCGACAGGGCAGCGGCTTTCCCCTAAGGTTGCAACATCACCAGCCAACATCCTAGAGGGGCATATCATGGCTAACACTAATCCGAAGCAACGTATTTTCATTGGGGCTTTTATCCTGATCATCGGTTTGCTTGCGTTGATCGATAAACTCAATATTTTTGAATCTGTGCATTTTTTTCAATTCTGGCCTACGGTTTTTATTGCGGTGGGTGTATTAAAAATTATGCATTCAAAAAGTCGCTCCAGTATTTTTATTGGTGGTGGTCTGATTGTATTTGGCTTGGTGATGTCCTTAAAACATCTCGGCATTATCGATATTAGTTTGCGCGATTGGTGGCCAGTGATATTGATCGCAGTGGGTGGTTACATCATTTTTAAAGACCGTGGGATTGATAGTGCCAGCAGTACATTTTTATCCGATGAGTTGGTGTCGGATGATAATTCGACTTTGGATATCAGCGTGGTAATGGGTGGCAATAAAACGGTTAGCAATTCGCAAAACTTTAAAGGTGGCGATATCACCGCGATTATGGGTGGTGTTGAATTGGATTTGCGCGGCGCCTCAATCCAGTCGGATGCGGTGCTGAATTTATGGGCCACCTGGGGAGGAATTGTCATTAAAATCCCGGCAGATTGGAGTGTTGTCAATCGAGGGGCGGCAATCATGGGGGGTATTGAAGATAAGAGTTTCTCTGCTGCCACTGCCAATAAACGGTTGATTATCACCGGCACCGCCATCATGGGCGGTGTGGAAATTAAAAATTAATAGTTGGATTTCTTCACGATGATGCATCCTATCTTGTCAAATTTGCGCAGCCTGGTTTGGTATGCATTTGCCTGGGGTATCACCGGAATTGTATTTGCCTGGGGATTGGTGGAAGCGGATCTGGCGGCGTGGAATAGTGCGTTATTATTCTCGCTGCCAGTAATGCCATTGTATGGATTTATGCTCACCTCTGCTTACTACCTGTGCCGTTCCCTGCCATTGTCGAGTCGCAAAGCAGAGCGTGTGGTGGCGATATTTGGCAGTGCATCGCTGTTAACTGCAGCCGCGTGGGTGGGGCTGTGTTTGCTCTGGAATCGTATGATTGGCGATTTGGAAATCGTTAACGGAAACGTCCATATCACACAACAGTTATCCATAGTGTTATTCGTTGGCGCAAGCTTGCTGTATCTGGTTTCTCTTTTGGCACACGATGTATTTATCGCGTTTGAAAATATTCGTGTAGCGGAACGTCGGCAGGTGGCAAGCCAGTTGCTTGCGCGCGATGCTGAATTGCAGATGCTGCGCAGCCAGATCAATCCGCATTTTTTATTTAATAGCCTCAATTCGATCAGCGCGCTCACTTCGATTGATGCCAGTGCAGCACGCAGTATGGCGATAGAACTCGGCAGCTTTTATCGCAAGACCTTGGCGATATCTGCGCGCCAACAAATTTCTTTTGCGGAAGAGCTGGAACTGTGCGAGCACTTTCTGGCGATTGAAAAAATTCGCTTTGGTGAAAAGTTGCAAACCAAACTGGAATTGGAACCTGCTTCCTTCACCGCACAGGTGCCTGCGATGTTTATGCAGCCGTTGATTGAAAATGCAATTAAACACGGCATCTGTAATCTCAGCGAGGGCGGAGTTGTCCATATCAAAAGTGTGATAGAAAACAACTGGCTCCATATTGCAATTAGCAACCCGGTTGATCCGGAGTCGTCCACTACGATTGGCACTGCCACTGGCCTTAAAAATTTCAAGGCGCGTATACACAGCCTCTATCAGGAAAAAGCGCGTGTTAGCTGGTATAAGGCGCACGATAATTTTTATCTGGATATGATCATTCCCTTTGAGCCGGTAATGGCCGGGAGCCGCGATGAATAAAATCCTGCAGCTATTAATTGTGGATGACGAACCACTTGCGCGCAGATTATCGCGCGAGTATTTGGCGAAACACACGGATATCAACATCATTGGTGAATGTACCAATGGCTTGGAAGCGGTTGATGCTATTGGCAAGCTTGCGCCGGATTTAATCTTGCTGGATATTTTTATGCCCAAACTCAACGGGCTGGAAGTGCTGGAGTTAACCGGGCGCACCCAAGGCGTTATATTTACCACTGCCTATGATCAATATGCGCTTAAGGCGTTTGATCTGCATGCGGTGGATTATTTATTAAAACCATTTTCCCAGCAGCGTTTTGATGAAGCGATTACCCGCGCACGTAAATTGCTGGATGCTGGACCCGCCGCTATCCCGGATTTGATGGCCGATACCAAGCTGGAGCGGATTGTGGTGCGCGACCGCGGCCAGATCCATATTGTCCCGCTGGCAGAAATTGATTACATCGAAGCGCAAGATGACTACATCAGCATTCATTGGAATGGAAAATCCATTTTAAAAACCCAGAGCCTGTCAGCGCTGGAAGCACAGCTGGACAATCAGGAGTTTGTGCGCATCCATCGTTCCGTCATTGTCAAACTCAGCGAGGTGAAATGTTTGGAGCGCATCAGTAAAGATGCGCAGGTAGCGGTCTTGCACAGCGGGGTAAAATTGCCGGTTAGCCGCGCGGGCCATGAGCGGCTAAAAGCATTTGTCGCGCAAGGTTAATACGAGAAGGTTAACGTTTGTTTTTGATGATATCGCGAATTAAAAAGCGCGCGGGGTTTAACGCATTAGCGAGTTCGCGCGGCAGTGGCAGCACTTCCTGATTGATCTGCGCCGCAAGCAATTCGGCGCACAGCGGTGTATAGGCAAGGCCGCGCGAACCGTGGCCGATATTAATAAACAAACCCTGGTGATAAGTTCCGGTTTTATGAATTACCGCACGCGCATTTTTACGCAGGGGCGCAAAGTCATCGAGCATCTCCTGTTCATTCGGCACTGTGCCAACCAGCGGCAGGTAATCGGGCAGGGTACAGC
>Ga0247783_1000271_pt1 | contig 15556 bp, 11 predicted proteins | sample UWRJL064202C5_FD_179911 | JGI IMG/M metagenome (GOLD analysis project Ga0247783, IMG submission 179911) | Plant litter microbial communities from Arlington Agricultural Research Station in Wisconsin, United States - UWRJ-L064-202C-5 | ecosystem: Environmental > Terrestrial > Plant litter >...
GTCAAAATGACACCTTACCGAAAGTGATCAAGAAAAAGTGAAACTAATTGCACCCTCACGATTGCATCAAAAACCATAGTGTTCACACAGCGCCAACCATTGCAGATAATTACCATCCTGACGCACGTTAGTTTTCTTTAATGAATCTTTTTGCGAGGCAATAATAGGAATAGGTTTTTTACCGGGATTAGCTGAGCGGCGGGTATTAGTGCCCGCTAAATACGACATAGCCTTAAACCATAAATCATCAGCTTTTGGTGTTAGGCGCAAAAACAATTCGCGGTTTTGTACATCACCATATAAACAATGCGGCGGATACAGCACTCCCCCGTAACCAATTGGCATCAACCAAGGTTCAGAAATATCAGTGCGCGATTCCGTTTTCCACTCACTATAAGCTGCAGGTTGACCAGGAGCATCGAATTTAATCAGGCGGCACTCGTGCGCAATAATATCTTTTGGATAAATGGTATGGCTCTGATACAACCGTTGTAACCAGCTTGAGTCATACATCAAATCATCATCGCAGGTCACGATAATTTTTTCGGGATACAATTCTAATGAATGGATCAGTTTGCGATGGGAACAAGTGAGCTTTACATAGCGAATCTCAAATACTGCGCCCTCCAATTCGCGCAGGGATTGCGGTAATCCATCACACAAGCTCTCATGCAACCACAGGATAATTTTTTCTGCCCCATATGATTGAACTAACAGACTGCGAATAGTGAGATGGATAATCCCCAAACGGCTGGGTATAGATGTCAGGGACACAATAAGCGGTAAGCGCGGGGCCTTGGCATTGAGCAACTCATCCGCGGTTAAGCGCGCTAATTTTCGTGCGGCCCACCAGGATACCGGCAGTTCTTTTAATTTCATCGCAGGCCAATTCCTTACAATCATTACCGCACTACCTCCTGCCCTGACAGAAGGAAAACAGCACGCATAATACCATTATGCATCTTGTAAATATCCAGCAAACCATGCGGGAAAACGGTATAAAACTAAACAACATCCAACCTAGGCTCAGCTGACGCCAGACTGTATAATCGCCAGCCTGATTTTACGCCTATTGATCAGCCGCACAGCGGCATCCGCAAGAGCCTGTTATTGCTATGGAAAAAACCTACGAACCTCATGCTATCGAACGCCAGTGGTATCAAACCTGGGAAGAAAAAGGCTACTTCAAGCCCGCCGGTAACGGCATTCCCTATTGCATGATGATCCCACCGCCCAATGTCACCGGCAGCTTGCACATGGGGCACGGCTTTAATAATGCCGTGATGGACACCATGATTCGTTACCGCCGTATGAAAGGTGACAATACCTTGTGGCAAGTAGGTACCGACCACGCCGGTATCGCTACGCAGATGGTGGTTGAGCGTCAGCTGGCTGCACAAGGTGTAAGCCGTCATGATCTGGGGCGCGAAAAATTCCTTGAAAAAGTCTGGGAATGGAAAGAGCAATCCGGCGGCACCATCACGCGTCAAATTCGCCGTTTGGGTTCATCGGTAGATTGGAGCCGCGAACGCTTCACTATGGATGATGGTTTATCAACTGCAGTGCAGGAAGCGTTTGTTCGCCTGTTTGATGATGGTCTGATTTATCGCGGCAAGCGCTTGGTCAACTGGGATCCAAAACTGCACACTGCCATTTCTGATCTAGAAGTGGAAAACCACGACGAAAAAGGTTCACTGTGGAATCTACGCTATCCGTTAGCCGATGGCGCCACCACCGCTGACGGCAAAAATTATTTAGTCGTTGCCACCACTCGCCCCGAAACCATGTTGGGCGATAGTGCTGTAGCCGTTCACCCTGAAGATGAGCGTTACAAATCGTTGATCGGTAAATTTATTCTACTGCCATTGGTTAATCGTTTAATTCCAATCGTTGCCGATGATTACGTTGACCGCGAATTTGGTACCGGCTGCGTAAAAATTACTCCAGCACATGATTTCAATGACTATGAAGTAGGCAAGCGCCATAATTTGCCATTGATTAATGTGCTCGATAAAAACGCGGCAGTTTTAGGCGTTGCACAAATTTTTAATTTAGATGGCAGCCTCAACACCCAACTCGATGGCACCCTGCCCGTTCAATACGCAGGACTTGATCGCTACGAGGCGCGCAAACAAATTGTCGCCGCATTTGAAACCGCTGAACTGCTTGAAAAAATTGACGACCACGGATTGAAAGTGCCACGCGGTGATCGCTCAGGTGTGGTAATCGAGCCTTGGTTGACTGACCAGTGGTACGTGAGCACCAAGCCATTAGCAGAACCAGCAATCGCAGCAGTTGAAGATGGCCGCATCCAATTTGTACCCAAACAATACGAAAATATGTATTTCTCTTGGATGCGCGATATTCAGGATTGGTGTATCAGCCGTCAATTGTGGTGGGGCCACCGTATTCCCGCATGGTATGACGCGAACGGAAAAGTGTATGTAGGTCGCAATGAGGCGGAAGTGCGCAGCAAATATAATCTTGGTGCGGATGTAAAACTGAATCAGGACGAAGATGTATTGGATACCTGGTTCAGTTCCGGCTTGTGGACATTCTCAACACTTGGCTGGCCAGAACAAACAGAATTTTTGAAAAAATTCCACCCGACTGATTTATTGGTGACCGGTTTCGATATTATTTTCTTCTGGGTTGCCCGCATGATTATGCTCACCATGCATTTGGTGAAACATAAAGACGGCACGCCGCAAATCCCGTTTAAAACTGTTTATGTTCACGGTTTGGTGCGCGATGGCCAAGGCCAGAAAATGTCGAAATCCAAGGGCAACGTACTCGACCCGCTTGATATTATCGATGGCATTGATTTGGAAACTTTGGTGCAAAAACGCACTACTGGGTTAATGAATCCAAAAGATGCAGGAAAAATCGAAAAACAAACGCGCAAAGAATTTCCGGAAGGTATTCAAGCTTACGGAACAGATGCACTGCGCTTTACTTTTTGCTCGCTTGCATCGACTGGCCGCGATATTAAATTCGACATGGGCCGTGTAGAAGGTTATCGCAACTTCTGCAATAAAATCTGGAACGCCATGCGTTTCACATTGATGCAATGTGAAAACCAGGATTGCGGGCAGGATGGATCTAGTGATTATGAATTGTCGCTGGGCGATCGCTGGATTATTAGCAAATTGCAAATAGCGGAAAAAACTGTAGCAGAAAACCTGGATAGCTATCGCCTGGATTTAGCCTCACAAGCAATTTATTCCTTTGTATGGGACGAATACTGCAGCTGGTATCTGGAAGCCACCAAAGCGGTTTTATTTAATGCCGATGCCACAGCAGCCCAAAAGAAAGGCACTCGTCGCACACTGGTGCGCGTGCTCGAAACCATTTTGCGTTTGGTGCATCCATTAATGCCCTTTATCACAGAAGAAATCTGGCAAATCATTAAGCCGCTCTCAGGGGCAACTGGCAAAACCATTATGCACGCCCCTTATCCGCAAGCGGATGACAGCAAACTCGATCAGCAGGCATTAAGTGATGTGGAATGGCTGCAATCGGTAGTTGCAGGCGTGCGCAACATTCGCGGCGAGATGAACATATCACCCGCAAAAGATTTACCCGTGTTATTCAAAAATGGCACCGGTGACGACCAGCAGCGCTTGACCAACAATCAGCAATTCCTGAAAAAACTGGCATCGCTGGAAAGCGTTACCTGGCTGAATACAGATGATGCAGAACCTATGTCTGCAACTGCGCTGGTAGGCCAGATGGAAATTCTAGTGCCTATGGCTGGCTTGATTGATAAAGATGCAGAAATCGCACGCCTTACCAAAGAGAGCAATAAATTAATTCAGGATATAGAACGCACCGAAGCAAAACTTGGCAATGCGACGTTTGTTGAAAAAGCGCCTGCAGAAGTCGTTGCCAATGAGCGTAATCGTGTTGCAGAAAATAAAATTGCGGTGGAAAAACTGCGCGAACAGATTCACAAAATTAGCGCACTGTAATTTTTATATTTCATCAGTATGCGAGGCCAGTGTTGCTGCACTGGCCTTTTTTATTGCAGCGAATATTGTGTGCATGTATCTACATCAATATTATCTGTAACGCAGAATGTCGGTTGGGCATCGCTGCGCTCAGCCTACGCGGCGGGCCCCAAACTATAAAAAACTAATCACCAAAAAAACAAAAAGCCCAATCTTTCGATTGGGCTTTTTGTTTGAATTCAATGGCGGAGAAGGGGGGAGTCGAACCCCCGATACCCTTTTGAGGTATGCTCCCTTAGCAGGGGAGTGCCTTCGGCCACTCGGCCACTTCTCCACGTCTACTGGGGCGGGATAGGCTCCGTCTCAGCAGGTGCGGCATAATACCATAATTCTCTAAAAATCAAAGTCTTGAAGACAAATTTACAGAACAAAATAACGAATATTTTGATGTTGTATATTTTGCATTCAATTAGCGAAGTATTTAAAAATCGAATGGCTATAAACGCCTACGCGGCGGATGATTTCTCATACCGCCGCGTAGTTGAAAAGCGCCGAACAACAAAACAATTAAATAAAACTTAACTGTCCTGCTCTTCCTGATTTTGCTTTTCGCGCTGAATACGCTGATAAATTTCTTCGCGATGTACAGCAATATCTTTAGGAGCGTTGACACCAATACGAACCTGGTTGCCTTTAACACCTAATACGGTAACGGTAACCTCGTCACCAACCATCAAGGTTTCGCCAATACGGCGAGTCAAAATTAACATCTTTAATCTCCTTCACTCATCCTGTAAGAGTACGACTTAGGCACCCCTTGCCACCACCGACCCCCGAATACCCCCTGTCGCGTCCTGGCAAACTAATGCCTGGAGTTAAGTATCGTCTACTTTTTGCGAAAGGGAAGAAACCCCCAACATTTTTCTGTTTATTTTTTAAGTAAACAGTAATACAACTCAACCACCTTAACTAAACCGCCTTTCAATAGAAGACCTAGCCCCTCACACGGCCTTCTGACGGTTCGGCATCCAAACCAAAAGCGGTGTGCAAACTGCGCACAGCCAACTCCAAGTAACGCTCATCAATGATCACCGAAATTTTAATTTCAGATGTAGTGATCATTTGAATATTGATACTATCTTCTGCCAGAGCAGTGAACATGCGCGATGCAACGCCAGCATGCGAGCGCATACCAACACCCACGATAGACACCTTAGCTACCTTATCATCACTGCGCACCTCGCGCGCGCCAATTTCTTTGGCGACGGCCTCCAGCACAGCAACCGCTTTGTTCATATCATTTTTGTGCACAGTGAACGTCAAATCAGTGGTGCCATCAGCAGATACGTTTTGCACAATAACATCGACTTCAATATTGGCAGAACCAATAGGTGCAAGAATTTTGGCTGCTACACCCGGGGTATCAGGTACACCGGCAACAGTGACCTTGGCTTCATCGCGGTTAAACGCAATACCGGAAACAATAGGTTGTTCCATAGTTGAATCTTCCTCATCGAGGGTAATAAGGGTTCCAGGGCCTTCTTTGAAACTGTGCAAAACACGCAGAGGGACCTTATATTTGCCCGCAAACTCTACTGAGCGAATCTGCAGGACTTTGGAACCCTGACTGGCCATTTCCAGCATTTCTTCAAAGGTGATTTTTTCCAAGCGACGTGCGCGCTCGCAAATACGCGGATCGGTGGTGTATACACCATCTACATCGGTATAGATTTGGCATTCATCGGCCTTCAATGCTGCGGCAAGCGCAACACCGGTTGTATCTGAGCCGCCGCGACCAAGGGTTGTGATATTGCCTTGCTCGTCCACCCCTTGGAAACCGGCAACGACCACAACACGACCTGCTTTAAGATCGGCGCGCATATTCCCTTCATCAATAGCTTGAATACGCGCTTTGGTGTGAGCGTTATCTGTGAGGATACGTACCTGGCCACCGGTGTAAGAACGGGCATCAACACCACGTTTCTTCAGTGCCATGCACAAGAGTGCAATGGTCACCTGCTCGCCAGTTGATACCAATACATCCAGCTCACGCGGATCGGGAGTATCCTGAATTTGTTGTGCCAAGCCAATCAGACGGTTTGTTTCACCGCTCATCGCGGAGAGTACCACCACCATGTCATGACCTTGTGCACGAAAACTTGCCACCTTATCGGCGACTTGTTCGATGCGCTCAATGGAACCTACTGAGGTACCACCGTACTTCTGAACCAATAAGCTCATTACAGCCTATCCTTTATCAATTGACGATTGCTAATACTTACTAACCAGATCACAAAAAGGCGCCAATTAAACACCAGATTGAGACAAAAGTTAACCCAAATGGGTGATTAAAAGCGGATTAATCGCTCTTCCCTCACCTTTTTGTACAGCTATTGAACGAGCTGGGATTTCACCCAGGGAACTACCGAAGCCAACGCAGCATCCAGTGCGGCAACATTAGTACCACCACCTTGCGCCATATCGGGACGACCACCGCCTTTGCCACCAAGCTGAGTGGCAACATAACCCATTAAGTCACCCGCTTTTACTTTGCTGGTCGCATCCTGGGTGACGCCGGCGATCAGCGCCACCTTACCATCTTCAACAGTCGCCAGAAGGACTACGGCTGAACCGAGCTTGTTTTTGAACTGATCGGCAGTGTCGCGCAGGGATTTGGCATCTGCACCATCAAGATTCAAAGCAAGCACCTTGATACCTGCCACATCAACTGCCTGCGAGAGCACATCACCACTGCCTGCAGTAGCCAATTTGGTTTTCAGAGCAGCAAGATCTTTTTCCAGCTTGCGATTTTGCGCAACCAGAGCATCCAGCTTTTCAATCAGCGAATCGCGGTTGGCTTTGAGGCTGCGACCAGCGTTATCAACCAGGGCTTCCACCTGATCAAACAACACCAGTGCTTTAGCACCGGTGATAGCTTCTATGCGGCGCACACCTGCGGCAACCCCTGATTCTGAAGTAATGCGGAACAGACCTATATCACCGGTGCGATTAACGTGGGTACCACCGCAGAGCTCAACCGAGAAGCCATCGCCCATGGTCAATACACGCACGGTATCGCCATATTTCTCACCAAAGAGCGCCATAGCACCTTTAGTTTTGGCAGCATTCATATCGCAAAGCTCAGTTGCCACCGAAGAGTTGGCGCGAATCTGGTCATTAACCAGATTTTCAATTGATTTCAATTGGTCTGCTGTGACTGCTTCAAAATGAGAGAAGTCGAAACGCAGGCGCTCGGAGTCAACCAAAGAGCCTTTTTGTGTTACATGCTCGCCCAATACTTTACGTAGCGCGGCATGCATCAAATGGGTAGCAGAGTGGTTTAATGCGGTCGCTTGACGGACGTTGGAATCAACTTTGGCAGCAACGCTATCGCCTACAGAAATGGCACCTTGCAGCACACGCACGACATGTAGATGCGAAGCGCCCTGCTTGTGGCAATCGCGGACTTCCAGACGATTAGCGCCCAATTCCAGATAGCCGCAGTCGCCCGCCTGACCACCTGATTCAGCGTAGAAAGGTGTGCGGTCTAATACGACAACACCATCATCACCTTCAACCAAACGATCAACTTTTTTGCCATCTTTAACCAGCGCCAGTACTTTGCCCTGTTCTGCTAAAGAGCTGTAGCCAAGGAATTCACTTGCAGGCAAATCAAGGCCGGCCGCATTGTAGTCCACTTTGAAACTGCCAGCGGCGCGAGCGCGGGCACGCTGTTCTGCCATAGCCACGTCGTAACCATCTTGATCAATGGTCAGGCCGCGCTCACGGGCGATATCCGCCGTCAAGTCAACTGGAAAGCCGTAGGTATCATAAAGGGTGAAAACTACTTTGCCAGGAACTTCAGTGCCAGAAAGCTTGTTTAACGCATCGTCAAGGACGGCAATACCTTTATCGAGCGTCTTTTCAAACTGCTCTTCTTCTTGCAATAAAACACGTTCGATTTGCGCCTGATTCTTGTGCAGCTCTGGATAGGCCTCGCCCATCACTTCAGCCAGGGCTTTTACCAACTTATGGAAAAACGCCTGCTTTTGGCCGAGCTGGTTGCCATGGCGAATTGCACGGCGAATGATACGGCGCAGTACGTAACCACGGCCTTCGTTGGATGGAGTTACGCCATCGCTGATCAGGAAAGAACAGGAGCGGATATGATCGGCAATCACGCGCAGAGATTTATTTTCCAGATCGCTGGTGCCAGTAGCCTCTGCGGCAGCGCTCAACAAGTGTTGGAACAAATCAATTTCGTAGTTGGAGTGAACATGCTGCATAACGGCAGAGATACGTTCAAGCCCCATCCCGGTATCCACTGAAGGCGCCGGCAATGGATGCAAAACACCGTCGGCCGTGCGATTGAACTGCATGAACACGTTGTTCCAGATTTCAATGTAACGGTCGCCATCCTCTTCCGGTGAACCCGGTGGGCCACCCCAGATATCGGCGCCGTGGTCGTAGAATATTTCGGTGCAAGGGCCGCAAGGGCCGGTATCGCCCATCGCCCAGAAGTTATCGGAGGCGTAGGGAGCGCCCTTGTTGTCGCCAATACGGATTATGCGCTCCGCAGGTACACCCACCTCTTTATTCCAAATATCGTAGGCTTCGTTATCCGATGCGTAGACAGTCACCCAGAGTTTTTCGGCGGGAATATTGAGCCAGTTTTTTGCGGTGAGAAATTCCCACGCGTAGCGAATAGCATCGTGTTTGAAATAATCGCCAAAGCTGAAATTGCCCAGCATTTCAAAGAAGGTGTGGTGGCGTGCGGTATAGCCAACATTTTCCAGATCGTTATGTTTACCGCCTGCGCGAACGCAGCGCTGGGAGCTGGTGGCACGATTGTAAGAGCGCTTGTCGCCACCGAGGAATACATCTTTGAATTGGTTCATACCCGCATTGGTAAACAATAAAGTCGGGTCATTTTCAGGAACCAATGAACTACTGGCCACTATTGTGTGACCCCTGCTTTCAAAGTATTTCAAAAAGGCGTCGCGAATTTCAGCGCTCTTCATAATGCATCCACTAAATGTTCGAATTTATGCGATCTGGTTAATTACGACCCGGGCCTGCTAAATCAGGAGCGATGCCCTTCTAGCTCTTCGTCGCTCAGTTTGCGCGCTTCATGCTCCAGCATCACCGGGATGCCGTCGCGGATGGGATAAGCAAGGCCACTTTCCCAACACACCAATTCCTGCTGCTCAGAACGATATTCAAGTTCGCCTTTGCTCACAGGACATACCAAAATACTGAGTAATTTTTTATCTATCATGATCTTAGGTCAGGGTTAGGTCAGCCGGGGGCGGTATCTTACACTGCCTTTTGCGGCCCTGTCTCTAGAGCCGCGGGGCTATAGCGGCAATTAGGGATCTAAATTGCCGGAAACCTGCCCCAACGGCGCACCCTGCCAAAGTTTCAACTGCCTTACTACGGTAGGATTAGGGAAAATTTGCGGATTGGACACGGTAATTTTTTGCTCTTTCTCCCAGCTCTCAACCAATTCTTTGGCCTGATAAAACGCCTGCTCAAAATCCACGCCCGGTTTGAGCGACTCCTTGAAATAGGCTTTGCCAAAATAGGTGAACAAACTGTCATCCGCGCAACCAAATGAAGTTTTGTCCGCAGCAGCAGCCGTCATAATTAAGCTATACGGATCTTTAAGATCATCGATAAATCCACCGGAAAAACAGGCTGACAACACAACAACCCGGTGTTTGATGCCGGTTGCCTTGAGCAAATTTCCGAGCCATTTTGCATCTATATCAGCCAACGCCAAACCATTGTGGTTGAGTGCGATTTTTTTATCTTTAGAGCCATGACTGGTGACATACAAAAAGAAAATGTCCTGCTCCTTGTCCATGCGCTCGGCGATACGCGCTACCGCTGCACTAATGCTGGTGCGCGTAGCGAATGGATGTTCCGCAAGCGAACGCTGACTGTTTGCTAAATAAATAGCCGTGGCGCGATTGCCGTACTGCGAATTAAAAAGAGTTTCAATAAATTTACTTTCGCGATGAAAAACCTCTTCAGTGCCGTAACCCGCCACCACCAGACTATAGAGTTCAATTTTTTGTGGATCTGATATCTGTAGGGAATCCAAGGTGCGCTGCAACTCATTCGATTCCTTATATAACGCGTGCTCGGTAACCTCTTCTGGTGAGAAAATTTTTACCGCATCGCCACCATCGATCAAGCGGCCATACTCCCAACGCCCGTCCACCTTGCTAACACCATCAATAAGCTCTTTATAAATCAGCACACCTTTGCCATGTTGTTGACCATAGGCAGATTTACCTTCGTAAATATCACCATTGCTGGCGACTAACTTTCCCGTGCCGCTGTATTTACCGAATTTAAATTCCCCCGTGTATTGCTCGCCATCCTTTGCGATATAACTGCCCTGCCCCTCCAATCGACCATCCTGATATTCACCTTCCCAATGATTTCCTTCAGCATCCGTTTGTATCCCTTTACCATTGAGCCGCCAATTTTTAAATTCACCCACATAGGTGAAACCATCATCACTGACATAGGTGCCCGCACCGATAAAATTATCAGTATGAAATTCACCGCTGTACTGATTGCCGTGACCATCGGCAAAAACACCTTTACCATGCATTTTTCCTGCAACAAAATCGCCCGTGTATTTCTCACCAGTCGGGCGCAGCAACTCACCCCTGCCCTGAATAACTCCATTCACCACTTGCCCAACATAAATGGATTTATCTGCAAAACTCCATGTGCCCACACCATTCATTGCATTGTTGGTAAAATCGCCTTCGTAAATATCGCCTGCAGCATAAGTTAGCCGCCCCTTACCCTGAAATTGATTGGCGACAAATTCGCCTTCATAGTGAGTACCATTTGAATAGCTAAGCACGCCGCGACCTTCCATATAGCCACGTACATAATCGCCTTTATAAGTGCCGGAATCCCCCGACACAAATTTTCCTTTCCCGTGAAATAATCCGGCAGAAAATTCACCGTCATAGATATCGCCATTGGTCCAGGTCATACGCCCCTGCCCTTCCAACTGCCCTTGCGCATTCAGATCGCCTATATAGCTGGCGCCATTAGCAAAACTCAGCGAGGGAGAAAAGGCGAAACGCAAATCGCGGAATGTGCCTTGCACAGCGATCAAGGTGAAAATAACACCCGCAAAAAAAGCGCAAGCAATTAGGGAAATGCGTTTCATACGAAATCCGTTATAGGCATTGGTGAAAAATAATTGAATAGCATGAGCGGATTTTTACTCTGCGGGCATGGGCTCAACCAATAACTGCGGATCAACCCGCTCCTCAAACCAGTTCATCCGCCAATCCAGATGAGGGCCTGTCGCACGCCCGGTTTTACCGACTTTCGCAATTATTTGCCCCTGGGTTATCGCATCACCTTTTTTTACCAGCACTGCACTTAAATGAATAAATGTTGATGAAAGGCCGTGGCCGTGATCGATAATTAAAGTCCCGCCCGAAAAAAACATATCGGGATGTACCAAGGTCACTACGCCTCCGGCAGGTGCTTTGACTAATGTCCCTACGGGTTTGGCGATGTCCACACCGTAATGCGGTGAATTGGGCACGCCATTGTAAAATCGCTGGCTGCCATATACACCTGTTACCGGCCCGATTAGTGGCCACTCAAACTTTTGCGCAAAAAATGTCAGTGGCAGGTCGCCTTTACGTGCATCTGCAGCCATCTGTGCTTCGCGTTTAGCGCGCTCAACTTGTGCAGGATCTGGCTCTACGGTTTGCTGCGGAACTCCTGTCACTTTTTGGATATTGTAAGTGCGTTTTTTCACCGCAAAGTGATGCTCTTTGCGTGTACCATCGCCCTCAATCGTTACTAGATTCGCTTGTTCCGCAGCATCGCGCCCCAAACCAATCACAAACTCACCGGCAGGGGATAGCTGTAATTTTTTTCCGCGATATTCCACCTGGGTTCCCTGCGGCACCTTGCCAATAATCACGCCGCCCTGCTGCCATTCACCTTTTAACTCAAGTGCTGCAGAGACCATACTGACCAACATACACAAAATGAATGCGGCAATCTGTTGTAGTCTCACCATTAACTCCTGTGACAATAGGTAAATTTGAGGCAAAAAAAACGGCAGACTAGCTGCCGTTTTTTTCGGTGGGAAACAATTATTTCATAGTCTCATCAACACGCAGGATCTTCATAGTGTTAGTGCCGCCCAGCAAGGTAGTATCACCGCTGGAAACAATTACCAAATCACCATTTGCCAAAGTACCTTGGGTTTTTAGCATTGCAATAGCACGCACAAAATCGTCTGCACTAGGGACGCTAGCAGTATCAAACGCAATGGGTTGTACACCGCGATACATAGCCACTTTGCGCTGGGTGCTCACATGACGCGAGAATGCAAAAATCGGCAATTGCGAACCTACACGGGACATCAACCGCGGAGTGCTGCCCGTTTCGGTAAAGCAAATAATTGCCTTAACACCGTCGAGATGGTTAGCAGTAAACATAGATGCCAGTGCGATTGATTCATCGATACTGCTGAACGCTTGATCCATACGGTAGTTGTCGAAACTGGCCGTTGGATGCTTTTCAGCACCGAGAATAATGCGCACCATGGCCTCAACGGTTTCAACCGGGAAACTACCTGCAGCCGTTTCAGCCGAGAGCATTACCGCATCGGTGCCATCGAGCACTGCGTTAGCTACGTCGAACACTTCTGCACGCGTTGGCAATGGGCTATTGATCATCGACTCCATCATCTGGGTCGCGGTGATCACCACTTTATTGAGTGCGCGCGAACGGGCAATAATGCGCTTTTGTACACCGATCAGCGCTGCATCACCAATCTCAACACCGAGATCACCACGCGCTACCATTACGGCGTCGCTGGCGAGGATGATGCCATCCAAGGTTGCGTCATCAGCTACGGCTTCTGCGCGTTCAACTTTGGAAACCAAACCGGCGCGACCGCCCGCTGCAACCATCAATTTACGTGCAAAATCCATATCCTCAGCTGAGCGAGGGAAGGATACCGCGAGATAATCTACATCGATTTCAGCAGCGGTTTTGATGTCAGCAATATCTTTGTCAGTCAACGCAGGCGCAGTCAGACCGCCACCTTGACGGTTGATACCCTTGTTGTTTGACAGAGGGCCAGCAACCTTGGTGGTGGTGAAAATGCGCGTGCCTTCGATTTTATCGACGGTCAATACTACGCGGCCATCATCGAGCAAGAGCACATCGCCAGGCTTGCAGTCATTGGGTAATTCTTTGTAGTCGATACCAACTTGTTGTTGGTTACCTTCATCGCGCCCCAAGGCGGCGTCCAAAACAAATTTGTCGCCCACTTTGAGATGGATTTTGCCTTCGGCAAAACGCGCCACACGGATTTTTGGGCCTTGCAGATCACCCAATACCGCTACAAAAAGGTTGTGTTTGGCTGCGATTTCGCGAACCATTTCCGCACGGCGCTTGTGATCTTCGGGCGAGCCGTGGGAGAAGTTCAAACGAACCACATTCACACCAGCCAGAATCAATTTTTCCAGCACTTCTGCCGATTCAGACGCAGGGCCCAGAGTACTGACGATTTTTGTACGTCTTAACATGATGGTTCTCTTATTTAGCTGACATGAGTGCGAGGGTGTTATCCAACATACGGTTAGAGAAGCCCCACTCGTTGTCGTACCACGCCAACACTTTTACCCACTTGCCGTACACTTTGGTCTGCAGTGAGTCGTAGTTGGAAGAGTGTGGGTTGTGATTGAAATCGATAGATACCAAAGGCTCATCCACGTATGCCAATACGCCCGGCATTTCAGTTTCAGCGGCTTTTTTCATCGCAGCATTAATTGCTTCAACGCTTACGTCTTTTTCTACCAATACGTTCAGGTCAACCAAAGAAACGTTGATGGTTGGAACACGCACAGAAATACCGTCCATCTTGCCTTTCAATTCCGGTAATACCAGGCCAACCGCTTTAGCAGCGCCAGTGGTAGTTGGGATCATTGATTGGGTAGCAGAACGCGCGCGGTAGATGTCTTTGTGGAACACGTCAGACAACACCTGGTCGTTGGTGTAAGAGTGAATCGTGGTCATAGAGCCTTGTACGATAGTGAAGTTATCGTTCAACACTTTAGCAACCGGCGCCAGACAGTTAGTGGTGCAAGAAGCGTTAGAGATGATGGTGTCAGTGGATTTCAACACTTTGTCGTTTACACCGAATACTACGGTTGCATCAACATCAGTACCGGGAGCAGAAATAATCACTTTCTTGGCACCAGCAGCTAAATGCAAACCAGCTTTTTCTTTGCTGGTGAATATGCCGGTACATTCGTACACAACATCAACATTCAACTCGCCCCAAGGCAATTTAGATGGATCGCGCTCGGCAGTGATGCGAATTGCATCGCCGTTAACAAACATAGTGTCGCCTTCAAATTTAACGGTGCCGTTAAATTGGCCATGCACTGAATCGTATTTGGTCAAATGAGCATTGAGATGAGCATCGCCCAAGTCATTGATACCAACGATCTGGATTTGGTTGCGCTTGCCTGATTCATACAAGGCACGCAGTACATTGCGACCGATACGACCATAACCGTTAATTGCCACTCTAATAGTCATTACATTCTCCTAAATAAGCTGTTCACTGATTTTGTAGGGGCGCTGCTTGCCGCGCCCTGCTCTGGTGTTCGTTGTATTCATAGGGCACAGCAAGCGGCGCCCCTACGGATTAACTGCGTGGCAAGCTGGCTGCTTCACGAGCCAAACGCTCGATTTCATCCCAGCGTCCAGCTTTCATCAATTCTTTAGGGGCCATCCAGGTACCACCAACACACTGCACATTGGGCAGAGCCAAATAGCTTGGCGCTTTAGCCAAATCAATGCCACCGGTTGGACAGAAGGTAATCTGCGGCAATGGACCGCCAATCGATTTCAACATGGGTACACCACCCGCTGCTTCCGCAGGGAAGAATTTCTGATGCGTAAAACCTTGCACATACAGATTCATCGCTTCGGTTGGTGTTGCAACACCGGCAAGTAAAGGAACCGGGCAGGCCTTAGCCGCTTCGATCAAGGCGGGTGTAGTGCCCGGGCTCACTAAAAAGGTTGAACCCGCCTTCACCGCTTTGTCCAAATCCGCCGGGGTGATAATGGTGCCAGCGCCGATAACAGCATCTTCAGGCAATGCTTCTACCATCGCAGTGATAGCATCCAACGCGCAAGGAGTACGCAGGGTGATTTCCAATACTTTCAAGCCGCCGTTGTAAAGCGCCCATGCCAAAGGCACGGCATCTTCAATGCGATCCACAACCATAACCGGTACGACTGGCGCTACTCTGACAATTTGATCGATAGTTAAAGCCACTGTATGTCCCTCGTTGTTCAAAAAAGTTCGAAAAAATAACCTGCTAAAAAATAACCTACTGCAGATCAGTTCTGAATTCGGTAAAAATCAAGGTGCCCAATAAACTACAACAGGCACTTTTTGCTGTTGCAACACTGCGCGAATTGGCATTTCTTTTACATCGGTACCGGCTTGGGCTGCACGCAATACTGCCAACTTTTCATCACCGGTAAGCAACAACACCAATGTTTTGGAACGCAGCAAACCG
>Ga0247783_1000273_pt1 | contig 15553 bp, 13 predicted proteins | sample UWRJL064202C5_FD_179911 | JGI IMG/M metagenome (GOLD analysis project Ga0247783, IMG submission 179911) | Plant litter microbial communities from Arlington Agricultural Research Station in Wisconsin, United States - UWRJ-L064-202C-5 | ecosystem: Environmental > Terrestrial > Plant litter >...
CGATCGTGTCGCAGCATGGGGGACGCATCTGGGCGGAGAGCAAGTACGGTAAGGGATCGACCTTCTTCTTTACTCTTCCGACGAAGCCCCATCAGCATCTGGGCTAAACCTTTTCCCTTTGTCATCCCGTAGCGAAGCGGAGGGATCTGCTATTGCAGGCTTCTCCCAGGCTCGCTCTTCGAGCGAAAGATGCGCTTTGCGCATACCCACACATGCGCGATGAAGCTGCGCATGTATGGGGCACCCAGCTCGCTTTTCCTGGGAGATCGGTTCTGTGCGCTCTATTCCGCGGGCTACTCGTCCTGCTCGCGGAGTTTTGCGACGATGCTGAAGTCTTCAAGGGTAGTCGTATCGCCCGTTACCGTGCCCGTGGTTGCCAGTTCGCGAAGAAGCCGGCGCATGATCTTGCCAGAGCGAGTTTTGGGAAGCATGGGCGTGAACCGGACGTCGTCGGGACGAGCGAGTGCACCGATCTCTTTGGCGACCCACTTCTTGAGCTCCGCCTTCAACTCTTCGCTCGGCTCGTGCCCTTCTTCCAGAGAGACAAAAGCGCAGATAGCCTGCCCCTTGAGATCGTCGGGACGAGCAACCACAGCCGCTTCTGCGACTTTGGAGTGGGCCACAAGAGCGCTTTCGAGCTCCGCAGTTCCGAGACGGTGTCCGCTGACGTTGAGGACGTCGTCCACGCGGCCCATCAGCCAGAAATACCCATCAGCATCTTTCCGGGCGCCGTCGCCGGTGAAGTAGCTGCCGGGGATTTCGCTCCAGTACGCCGCACGGTAGCGCTCCGGATTGTTGTAGACCGTCCTCGCCATGGATGGCCATGGCTTACGGATAACGAGCAGACCGCCCTGCCCTGCGGGAACGGGGTCTCCCTCTTTGGTGACGACTTCAGGCACGATGCCGAAGAAAGGAAGCGTTGCGGAACCGGGCTTGGTTGGAACTGCGCCGGGGATGGGTGCGATGAGGATCGAGCCGGTCTCCGTCTGCCACCAGGTGTCGACGATGGGGCAGCGCTCCTTGCCAATCATGCGGTGATACCACATCCAGGCTTCGGGGTTAATCGGTTCTCCAACGGTTCCGAGAAGACGAAGGCTGGCGAGCGAGTGCTTCGTCACCCAGCTGTCGCCCCACTTGATGAAGGCGCGAATCGCTGTGGGCGCGGTGTAGAAGACCGTGACCTTGTGGTCGTCGATGATCTGCCAGAAGCGGTCGTTTTCGGGGAAGTTCGGCGCGCCCTCATACATGACCACGGTGGAACCGTTCTGCAGCGGGCCGTAGACGACGTAGCTATGACCTGTGACCCAACCGATGTCTGCCGTGCAGAAGTAAACATCGTCCTCATGGAGATCGAAGATGTACTTCGTCGTGAGGTAGGTTCCGACGGAGTATCCGCCGGTGGTGTGGACGAGGCCCTTGGGTTTGCCGGTGGTTCCGCTCGTGTACAGGATGTAGAGCGGGTCTTCCGAATCCATCCATTCGGGCGGGCAATCGGGAGAAGCCTTGGCCGCGAGTTCGTGCCACCAGTGGTCGCGCCCGGCCTGCATGTTCACGGGCTTTCCGGTGCGCTGGTAGACGACGACGCTCTCCACCGTTGGGCACTGGGCTACGGCTTCATCGACGGTGGCCTTGAGCTGGATGTCCGTGCCGCGGCGGTAGCCTGTGTCCTGCGTGATAACAATTCGGCACTCGGCGTCGTGGATGCGCTCCACGAGCGCATGTGCGGCGAAGCCACCGAAGACCACGGAGTGGACAGCACCGATGCGTGCGCAGGCGAGCAGGGCGATGGCGAGTTCGGGGCACATGCCCATGTAGATGGCAACGCGGTCGCCTTTCTTCGTTCCGAGATCCTTGAGTACGTTGCCGAAGCGCTGCACCTCCGCGTGAAGTTCCGCATAGGTGAGCTTCCGTACTTCGCCAGGTTCACCTTCCCAGAGAATGGCAGTCTTGTCCGCACGGGAGCCAAGGGCGTGGCGATCCACGGCGTTGTGACAGAGGTTGAGTTTCCCCCCAACGAACCACTGCGCATGGGGCACATTCCACTCCAGAACCTTGGACCAGGGAGCGAACCACTCGAGCTCGGAGGCAGCCTCTGTCCAGAAGGCGTCAGAGTCTTCAATCGAGCGCTTATACATGGCTTCGTACTCTTCGCGACTGCGAATGTGTGCGCGTGCGGAGAACTCGGCTGGCGGCGGAAAGAGGCGGTTTTCGCGCAGCAAGGAGTCGAAGTTCTGTGATTCTGGGGCGGCTATCGACATGCTTTTCTAAGACCCTGAGAAGGAATTAGGTGATCTCGCGCACAACGTGCGTGTGTTCACCGATTGTTGAGCGATTGTACAAGCGCCGCAAGACGGCTGGCTCTGGGCGAATGTCCTACCCGCGACGAGCCCGGGGGGATGCCCTGCTAGGCTTGCAGATATGGTCGGATTTTCGAGCGCTGTGTTCATCGGAGTGTTTCTGGGTTTCGGCTTCGGCGTGGGATGCGCGCTCGCAGTGATGTATGGCATCTTCAACGGCGGATACCGTGCCGCAATCCGAGAAGCGCGCATGGAACCTCCGCCAGAACGATACCGCAATGCGGTACTGAAGGTGGCCAGGAGCGTGGACGGTGTAAGTACGCCGAAGGATCGGATCTAAAAGATCACTTAGTCTTTCTTCCCTATCTTTCTTTTGCAATCTGCTTCTTCAAGGCGGCCAGTTCGATCGAGAGATGATCCATCTTCTTCATGAGAGCTTTGAAGTGGACCGACGGCAGAGCGTCTTCATCTTTATCCAGATAGAAGTTGCCGCTTGGTTCCAGACTGCAGAGCTTCAGTTCCTCGGGACTGTGGACGCCACCTTTATGCAGGACCCCCATGAGTTCGTCGTGCGTAAGAATCTCTTGCCTCAGCGCTTTTTCGTCGATGACACCATCGCGGATGAGGACCGTCCGTTTGCCCTGAATAAGCTGGTTCAGCCTCGGCATGCGAAAAAGGCCGCGATTGACAAGCCAGTTCACACTGAGAAGGGAAAGAGCGCCAATAATGCCGCCGATGACGGAGTTATCTTCGCCGATGATCGCGTTCTGCACAGTGTTCGAGAGTGACAGCAGAACGACGAGATCGAACGGGTTGAGTTGCGCAAGTTCACGCTTCCCGAAGACGCGAAGGAAGACGATCAACGAGATATAGACGATCGCCGGGCGGGCGATCTTTTCCAGGATCGGCAACGGGAGGTGGAACATGTGGTCAAACATATCCACCAGAGTACGGCGTTACGCAGGAATCAGGAGGTCTTTCCTGCGTAACGTTTCTGATGCCACTTCCAGGCGCTTTCAATAATCTCGTCGAGCTGAGCGTAGCGCGGGGACCAGCCAAGCTCTGACTTGATCTTCTCCGAGCTGGCGACCAGGACCGCGGGATCTCCATCGCGACGTGACTCTTCGATCACGGGAATCTGCTTGCCGGTGACGCGCGAGACAGAGTCAATGACCTGGCGGACGGTGAAACCTCCACCGCTGCCGATGTTGTAGATTGCGCGGCTCTGCTTTTCCAGGGATTGCAGGGCGAGAAGATGGGCGTCGGCGAGATCGGAGACATGAATATAGTCACGAACGCAGGTACCGTCCGGCGTGGGATAGTCGCTGCCGTAGATTTTGATGCTTTCGCGACGCCCGAGGGCGACGTCCAGGATGAGTGGTATGAGGTGCGATTCCGGCTCGTGCGCCTCGCCGTATCCTTCGATCGCCCCAGCCACGTTGAAGTAGCGAAGGCTGGCGTAGCGGAAGCCATGGACACGATGGAACCAGCCGAGAATGTGTTCCACGAGGAGTTTGGATTCGCCGTAGGCGTTCGTGGGCTTCAGCGTTGCGTCTTCGAGGATGGGAGTTTTTTCGGGCTCGCCGTAACACGCGGCAGTGGATGAAAAGACCAGCTTGTTGTTTCCCGTCGCGAGCATCGCTTCGAGCAGTGCAAGCGTGGAAGCGGTGTTGTTGCGGAAGTAGATCTCCGGCTTCTGCATACTTTCACCGGCTTCGATGAGTGCGGCAAAGTGCATGACACCGTCAAACTTACCTTCGCGTAGAGTTTGTTCCATCCTGGAACGGTCGGCGATATCTGCTTCTATAAAAGTCGCACCGGGAGCAACAGCCTCGGGCTTGCTGTGGCAGAGATTGTCATAAATTGTGACAGTGTGTCCGGCTGCAAGAAGAATGCGGGAGACAGTTCCGCCGATGTATCCGGCCCCGCCTGTAACTAGAAGATTCATAAAGTATTTTGTCCTCACGGCAAGTACTGGGTACGACGTCTTGCAAGATTCTTGCACAGTGTGAGCTACACCGAACAATCAACTTACAGATGCCCCTTTGAGAAACCGCGGTGAGATGGGAAAACAATCAATCTACCGTAGATGACGCAACTTTCGTGTAACCCAACAGTTGCATTGAAAAGCCCACCCTATCGCTTATCATTATTGGACAAGGTTCAGAAGTTTCTTCTGTGAACTCCCCATTAGAGAGAGAAACCCTTTCGAAGGCTCGGCGTCTTACAACTTTAGTAGCGGATATCTCCCATCGCGCCATACATCTCAGTGACCTCCGCTAACCTCTTATAACCTAACCGGTTACCGACGGAAGCACACAATCAAGCGAGGCCCCTTTTTCGGGCCAGACGAGGACCGCACAAGTTATGGCTATTCAGACGCCCACGCAGGAAAAACCCACGGTAGAGAAGTCCACGCGGACGAAGCCGAGCGAGATGCAGTTTTCTCACTTCGGAGTCTTGAACGCGGGAAAGCAGAGCCGCGGTTCTTTCTTCACAGCGCTGATTCTGAATGTCACAGCAGCCCTCATCATCCTTCTGCTCACTGCGGCAGTAAAGAAACAGCAGCACATTGAAAAGCTTTCGCGCCTGGACGCTCCAATTCCTAGGGAACTCAAGGAAGCTCCCAAGCCAAAGCCGATCCCGGTGCTGCCGAAGCCTCCTAAAATTGCTGTCGTGGAACCCCCAAAGATCAATGTTCCAAAGATCGAGGTTCCAGAGCCACCCAAGATTCAGACACCAGTGATGAAGGCCGCTCCGGTTCCCGTTCCGACGCCCGCGCCCCCCAAGGCCGTAACGCCCCCTCCCGCTCCTGTGGTGATCAAACTGAATCAGGCACAGGCGACCTCGGTTGCGAATAACGATGCCCATCCCAGCGCAATCCGCCTGGGTAGCCAGACCAACCCGATCAAGAACGTCACCGGGCCTGCCGTTTCGCCGGTGAATCTTGGACGCGCCGGAGCTCCTGGTATGCCCGCCGGCAACACGGGTCTTGGACCGGCCAGCAAGATCAATCTCGGAGGCTCGGGATCTCCGAACGGCAAGATGGGCGGCACGGATAATTCTGCTCATGCTGTCGTGGGTGTGAAGCTCGGTACACCGGGCGCAACGGGTCCCGTGACGGCACGTCCTGTAGGAGCGATTCAGATCGCCTCCACACAGCCGCAGACGATTCGTCCCACGACCGTGCCCCCAGCGGCTGCGCGCACCCCACCGAAACTTGTCTTCAAACCGAAGCCCGTATATACGGCAGAGGCGCGTCAGCTTCACCTCGAAGGCACGGTGTACGTCAAGATTCACCTCACGGCGGCAGGCGTCGTGCAGGTGATTGGAATTTCAAGCGGACTTGGACATGGACTGGACCAGGCAGCCATTCAGGCCGTGGAACGTATGCGTTTTTCGCCCGCCATGCAGGATGGCCATCCCGTGGACTGGGATGGTGTCGTAAATATCAACTTCCAGCTCGCAGGATAACCTTATAGCTCTCTATGGTTTTGACCTCTGCGAGGCAGAACCCTGAGTACAAAGATCAGTACACCCGTGGCAATGTCCACAACAGGAGCAGCAAAAGACCATGATGAACTTCCGCAAGCCAAGCCTCGCCGGCCTGATGTTCCTGAGCCTATTCACGATATCGACCATCCCGGCTCATGCAGGTATCTTCGGTGGGAAAAAGAAGGATGACCTGCCGGCACGCAAACTGACTCCGGCACAAAACGCGCTGATTGACAAAGCGATTGCGCGCGAGAAGGAAGTCATCAAGGTCGTGAAAGAGCGGGCTCCGCTGGTCGAGACCTACATCCAGAACATGAAGCCGGATGCTAAATTGCTTCAGGTTCCTGAGTCGGATCAGCATTTCCTCGGTCGCGTTGAGTTTGGCAAGATCATCGGCGATTCGCAGTACCAGACCGCTGCCGCTCGTGGAAAGTCCGGCGGAAAGCTCGGATTCTTCAAGAACTCGATGGGCTACCTGACCGGTCTTTCCAAGTCCCTGCACCTGGAGTTCTCCGAAGAGGGTTTCGTCCAGATGATGCTGGTGGACTCCAAGGATTTCAACCGCCAGATGTACAAGTTCAGTTTTGTACACAATGACTTTCTCGGGAGCGTGCCGACGATGGTCTTTGACGTAGAGCCTGCTTCGAAGAACTCGCGCGGTCGCTTCTTTGGCCGTATCTGGGTAGAGCGCCGTAACGGAAACATCGTTCGCTTCAATGGTTCATTTGCCGGTACCCAGAAAGACATCAAGGAGTACTACCACTTTGATTCCTGGCGCACGAATGTGCAGGAAGACCTGTGGCTCCCCACGAGTTTCTACGTAGAAGAGTCCGACTCCAAGAGCACGGAGAGCACGGTTAAGTTCAAGTCCGTCAGCCACATCTGGGGTTATGCGCTGAAGGTGCCGAACAAAGACACCGAAAATGTCGACGTGGAAGTTCAGGGCGCAACCGATGTCTCCCAGGATGCGCAGGACGTAGGCCCTCTCGGAGCGCAGCGCGCATGGGTCCAGCAGGCCGAGGACAACGTCGTCGACCGTCTCTTCCAGGCCGGTCTTCTCGATGCGCCTTCGGACTTCGACAAGATTCTGGAGCAGATCGCCGGTAACATCCTTGCTTACAACAACATTCAGCTCTCGCGTCCGATCCGTTGCCGCACCCTTTTGACCGAACCGCTGGAATCGGTGTCCATCGGCAACACGATCATCATCTCCAAGAGTCTGATCGACACGACAGCCGTCCCTGGAAACAATAACGAGCAGGTTTCGAACCTCTATGCCGTGATTGCCTTCCAGCTCGCGCACGTCATCCTCGGTCATCGCCTGGATACGAAGTACGCCTTCAACGATCGACTTCTCTTCCCTGATACTTCTGCGTTTGCCAAAATCCCAATGCACCATACCGACAAGGACAACGAAGAGGCTGCAAAGAAGACTCTTGAGTTGTTACAGCCCAAGGAGTTGAGTGAAGCTCCTGGACAGTTCGGACTCTACCTTGCACAGCTTCAGGCTAGAAGCAAGGCTCTCAAAGCCCTCAACGAACCGATGATGGGTGATGGTCTGTTCAAAGATCCCAACACCTTCTGGTTGCAGGCGCTGGTGGGTAAGGGACCCAAACTGGACATGAATGATCTGAAGCAGAATGCCGCGATGCCTCTTTCGGCCTTCCTTCGCTTCGATCCCTGGACGGACCAGGTCATCCAGATGCACGCCGCCTTCGAACCGCTTCTCAGCTCGCGCGACAAGATGCCGTTTGAAGTGGCTCCGGTTTATCTGAAGCTGTCGTACTACAAAGCACCCCCGGAAGCATCAGCAGCCCCCGCAACAGGGGCGGCTCCGGGAGCCGCAACACCTGGTGCAGCCCCCACAACGGGAGCTCCTGCTGGAACCACAGCAGCACCGGCCGACACGACTCTGACTCCAAACGCGGCTACTCCAGCTCCGGGCGCAACCGCCCCGACGCCGCAGTAGTCAAGGGAGTCCATAGGACTCCTCACTGGAACTTTCGCTGGGCCACTCGCTTTTCCGATCGCGAGTGGCTCCTCAAAACCGCCAGGTGCAATTGGCGTCAGCACCACCATGACAAAAAATCGGAGACATTCATGACAGCAGAGCCATTGACCAGACTGCGGCCGAGGGAGAGTATGCCAATACAAGAGGTTGAACCCCTTCAAGGGAGACTGAATCAGAGAAGCAAAAAAAGTATGCGTATCGCTCTGTTTCTCTTGGCCTTCGGTGCGATCGGTTCGACCAAGATGCGCGCGCAGGCCGCTCCCGCAGGCATAGGACACGGTTCTTTTCAGGCCGGCCTAGGATTCTCGGGCGGCCCACATTACGGCGGTTCCAGGTACTACGGCGGCACCTTCTATACAACCTATGATTTCACTGAGCACTGGGGCATAGAGGGAGATATCCGCCAGGTTAATACCACGGCAGACAACAAGCTCTACGAGCGTACCTACCAGCTCGGTGCCAGATATGTACGGCACTACAAGGGCTTTATCAATCCTTACGGAAAGATCATGGTTGGCCGGGGCGTCTTCAACTTTGCCAACGACTCTGCCAATCTGGCCTACAACATCGGCGTCCTTGGAGCCGGTGTTGATTTGAATGTCTCAAGACACTTCAACGTGCGTGGAGACTTCGAATATCAACACTGGAAGGGTTTCCCGAACGGCGCTCTGACGCCCAAGATCCTGACGGTGGGCGTGGCTTACCACTTCTAAACGATCAAGACAGAAACAAGGCAAGAGAAAGGCCCCGGAACTGTTCCGGGGCCTTTCTCTTGTAACCAGTTCTCTTTTAGAAGTGATACGCGATGCCAACCGTAGGCATGGAGATCACTTCGTAACGGTTGGTCTTGAAGTTGTCGATGCCGAAGTTGGGAGCCTTCAGAAGGAATCCACGATACTGCACGCGAATGTCATAGCTGGGGCTGAGTTCGTATGCGACGCCCGCGCCAAAGAGAGCACCGATGTTGGTGTTCTGCTTGGTATCCAGGGTCTGCGTCTGGAAATCGCGGATCGGAGTAAGGATGAAACCTCCGACGCCAGCTTCCACAAAGGGATTAAAGCTGTGGAAGTTCATATTGTAGACATAGGCGCCCGTGATCTCCTGCTGCCGTGCATGGATGCGGAGGCCGTTGGGATAAAAACTGGTGCGAAAGATGTCCGTGTACTGCGCGAAGGAGTAGTTCAACTCCAGAGCGCTCCGCGGTGTGAGCATGTAGCGGTAGCTGGCGAGAATGCCGGTCGTTGAATTGGTATTCAACTGTGCGCTGTTGCCATTTATCTGAGGCGCAAAGATACCCATTGCGCTTACACTCACATCCTGTCGGCTTTCCTGCCCATGCATTACGGCTGCCGACAGCAGCAGAGCTCCCAACCAAATCGTCTTCTTCATTCCGCGGATCAACCTTCACCTTTCCTGCATCCAGGGGCTTGCCCATGAAGGCGGCACCGGCACAGCAATCCATTTTATTGTACCTGTACATGGGCCGGGGAAGGTGGAACGTGTGTCGTCCTCGGGAAAGTGAGCGAGAAAAGAGGGCCGCCTTGATTTGGCAGATCCAAATTGTCCGCTATCTCGAGCGGAGTGAAGAGATCTGCCTTTGTGGTCGCGCAAAGCGCGATCCGATATGCCTTTGGCACATCAGCAGGTAGATTTCTCCGCTACAGACGAAGATCTTTCGAAGGAGTCCACCTCTGCGAGGGAATTAATGTGGAGAACGCTCGAGGAGATAGCTGTACGGATCACCCGTAGCGGCGGCGTGCGCTTCTACGACCTCCAGAAATGCCATGGCCGCATGCGAAAGCGTGGCCTGCTTGCGGTGGACGAGGCGCAGCTTGCGCTCCATCTGGAGCTCTTTCACCATCACCTGCACCAGAGTTCCGGAGGCGAGTTCGCTTTCCACGCTCAGACCGGGCGCGATGGCGACACCGTTTCCCATGGCAACGAATCTCTTCACGGCGTCCAGCGAGGGCAACTCTACCTCAATCCGCAGCGGAGTCTTGTGGCGCCGAAAGGCATCCATCACCTTTGCGCGCTGGGGGGAGGGGACATTGTGGGCAATAAAATCCTCCGAGCCCAGATCTCGGATGGTGACGGACTTTGCTGTGGCCAGAGGGTGTTTTGGATGGACGACGAAGGCGAGGGCGTCCCGGTAGACGACGATCGAGCGGACCTGCGGGTCTTCCGGGCGAAAGGACAAGACACCAAGCTCGACGGAGTGCGCCAGGACTTCATCCGCGATACGGCTGGCCAGGGAACGGTGCACGGTGACCTTGATGCGTGGGTGTTTTCGGCGAAAGATGTCCAGAAGCGGAAGCAGGTAGAGGCAGGTGTATTCGTTCGCCGCGAGATTCAGGACGCCACGGTGCAGGGAGCGCAGTTCTTCCAGCGCTCCACTGGCTTCGGAACGGAGATTGAGTAGCTTTTGGGCGTATTCGCGGAGGATCTCGCCAGCGTCGGTGAGGGAACCGTCGCGCATGGAGCGCTCAAAGAGCGCTTCTCCCAACTCGGCTTCGAGCTTGGCGACGGTCTGGCTGATGGCTGGCTGGGTCCTGCGAAGGCGTACGGCTGCCCGGGAAAAGCTGCGCTCCTGGGCAACGGCGAGAAAGGTTTCGAGCTGAAAAAGGTCCAAGGCCTGTGTCCGTTCCTTCAAAGCACTTTCGCATAACAATTACTGATACTGTCATCAGTGCCTATAAATCGTCGTTATGTTTACAATATCAACATGAGCACGGGTAGCGTTACAAACAATCGCGTTCTCTTCTTCGACACCACTCTGCGGGATGGCGAGCAGTCCCCCGGATGCACCATGCACCATGCGGAGAAGCTCCGCTTTGCGCACCAGCTCTCCACGCTGGGCGTCGACATCATCGAGGCTGGTTTTCCGATCGCCTCTACGGGAGACTTCGAATCCGTTCGCGCCATTTCGCGGGAGTTGAAAAACGGCCCTCGGATCGCAGCGCTTGCGCGATGCAGACGTGACGATGTTCTTACGGCGGGCAGAGCGGTCGAAGCTGCAGAGAAGAATCGTATCCACGTCTTCATCGCTTCGTCGGACCTTCACCTTGAAGCCAAGTTGCGGATCACACGTGCAGAGGCGTTGGATCAGACCGGCGAGATGGTTCGGCTGGCTCGCACACTTTCAGAAGACGTCGAATTTTCCGCCGAAGACGCAACGCGTTCAGACCTTGAGTTCATGATTCAGCTTGTGAATGTGGCTGTGGAAGCCGGGGCGACGACGATCAATCTGCCAGACACGGTGGGCTATACGACGCCAGCGGAATACAAGCAGCTCTTTGAGACGATGCGCGCGCGCATTCCGAACTCCGACGCGCTGATCTTTTCGACGCACTGCCACGACGATCTTGGTATGGCCACGGCGAATGCGCTTGCCGGTGTTCTGGGTGGAGCGCGCCAGGTGGAGGTCACCATCAACGGCATCGGCGAACGCGCGGGCAATGCTGCGCTGGAAGAGGTAGCTGCGGCCATGATGGTGCGGAAGGATCGCTTCCCTTTCCAGCACAACATTGTGATGAATCAACTGGCTCCGACGAGTGCGATGCTGGGCGAGATTGTCAGCTTTGGTGTGGCTCCGAATAAAGCCGTTGTGGGCAAGAATGCGTTCGCGCATGAGAGCGGCATTCATCAGCATGGCGTGCTGGCCAATCCTTTGACGTACGAGATCATGACGCCGGAGTCCGTGGGTGTGACGGCCAACAGCATTGTGCTGGGCAAGCATTCGGGACGTCGCGCGCTGGAGCATCGCCTGACGGAGCTGGGACATACGCTTTCCAAAGATGAGTTGGACGCGACGTACACGCGCTTCACCGAGCTTGCCGATCGCAAGAAGGCGATCTACGACCAGGACATTGTGGCGCTGTTGCCGCAGAAGATTTCCGCAAACTAGAACGAGAAGAGAGATATGAAGCTGAAGATTGCATTGCTGGCCGGTGACGGCATTGGACCTGAAGTAACGCAGGAAGCCGTGAACGTGCTTGAGGCTGTTGCCACGCACGGTGGACACACCTTCGAGTTTGTTCCGCTGTTAATTGGGGGAGTCGCAATTACGGCAAAAGGCTCGCCGCTGCCTGCGGAGACGCTGGAGCAGACGCTCGCATGCGATGCTGCCCTGCTGGGCGCTGTGGGAGACAACAAGTTCAACCATCTTTCTCCGAATGAACGGCCAGAGGCTGGTCTGTTGCAGATTCGTTCTGCGCTCGGGGGCTTTGCCAATCTTCGACCGGCGACGGCGTACAAGGCGCTGGCGGATAACTCTCCGCTGCGGCCCGAGATTACCGAGGGCGTGGATATCCTCTTCGTCCGCGAGCTGCTGGGCGGGCTTTACTTTGGCGAGCCGCGCTGGTGGGACCGCGAGAAGGAACTCGCGCACAACACGATGGTCTATTCGAAGGCGGAGGTTGTGCGTGTGGCGAAGATCGCTTTTCAGCTTGCGCAGAAGCGCAAAAAGAAGGTGACCTCCGTCGATAAGGCGAACGTGCTGGAGGTTTCTCAGCTCTGGCGCGCTGCGGTGACCGAAGTAGCGAAGGACTTTCCGGATGTGACGCTGGAGCATCAGCTCGTGGATTCCATGGCGATTCATCTCATGAATACGCCGCGCAGCTTTGATGTCGTGCTGACGGAGAATCTATTCGGGGATATTTTGTCGGACGAGAGCGGCGTGATTACCGGATCGCTCGGCATGCTCCCCTCCGCGACGCTTGGCGGCAAGGTGAATCTCTATGAACCGGTGCATGGTTCGGCTCCTGATATTGCCGGAACGGGCAAGGCGAATCCGATCGGAGCGATTCTTACGGCAGCGTTGGTTCTACGCCACTCTGCTGGACTGGAAACCGAGGCGAAAGTCATTGAGGCCGCGGTGATTGAGGCTTTGGAGGAAGGCAATCGCACCACGGATATCGCGCGTGGAAATATTGCCGGGCAGCGCACTGTTTCAACAACCGAGATGGGCAAGATCATTCTCGACAAGGTCAAGACTTCACTGAAGTAAGGACAGGCATATGGCAGCGAAGACATTGTTCGAAAAAGTTTGGGAGCAGCACATCGTCGCGGAGCCCGCGGGCGAACCGACTCTGATCTACATCGATCTGCAACTGGTGCACGAAGTCACGTCGCCGCAGGCCTTTGACGGTCTTCGCCTGGCTGGACGCAAGCTGCGTCGCCCGGAGCGTCACATTGCGACGGTGGACCATAACGTTCCGACGACGAGTGCGCAGGACCGACTTGTCATTGTGGATCAAATCGCCGCCGCGCAGGTGAATGCGCTGCGTAAGAACTGTGCGGAGTTCGGCATTGAGTTCTTCGACGTGCAGGACGCGTCGCAGGGCATCGTGCATATGATCGGGCCGGAGCTGGGCGCGACGAAGCCGGGCATGACGATCGTCTGCGGAGACTCGCACACCTCGACGCACGGAGCATTTGGCGCGCTGGCCTTCGGCATTGGAACGAGCGAAGTCGAGCACGTGATGGCCACGCAGACGCTCCCCAATTCACGACCGAAGACCTTCCTGATCAATGTGGAGGGCGAGCTTCCCTTCGGCGTCACGGCGAAGGACATCATCCTCGACATCATCGGTCGCATCGGTACTGACGGAGCTACGGGATATGTGATCGAGTATGCGGGTTCGGCGATTCGTGCGCTTTCGATGGAAGGCCGCATGACGATCTGCAACATGAGCATTGAGGCAGGCGCGCGCGCTGGCATGATTGCTCCGGACGAGACGACGTTTGCCTATCTGAAGGGACGACGCTTTTCCCCCAAGGGCGAACAGTGGGATGCTGCTGTGGCGCACTGGAAGGCCCTGCCGACGGATGCGGGTGCGACGTACGACCGTGAGCTGCATATCGACGCAACGACGCTTGCACCTGCGGTGACGTGGGGCACCTCACCGGGAATGACGACGACAATTGGTGCGTCCGTTCCAACGCTGAACGATGCGAAGAGCGATGCTGACCGCAAGAGCTACGAGCGTGCCTTCGAGTACATGGACCTGAAACCGGGAACGCCGATGGAAGAGATCAGGATCGATACGGTTTTTCTTGGGTCTTGCACGAATGGACGCATTGAAGATCTGCGCGCCGCTGCTGCAGTGGTCAAGGGCCATCACATTGCAACGAAGGTACGCGCGATGGTCGTTCCGGGATCGCAGGCGGTAAAGCGTCAGGCAGAGCAAGAGGGTCTGGACCTTGTCTTCAAGACGGCGGGTTTTGAGTGGCGCGAGCCGGGATGTTCGATGTGCCTGGGGATGAACCCTGACATTCTGCAGCCGGGAGAGCGTTGCGCTTCGACCTCGAATCGCAACTTTGAAGGCCGCCAGGGACGTGGCGGACGCACGCATCTTGTTTCTCCGGAGATGGCGGCTGCGGCTGCGATCACGGGCCACTTCACCGACATACGCAAGTGGAAGGACGTTGCTTCCACGCTGCCCCCGACGTTGCCCGTAGAACAGATGCTCGTGGAAGGAGGTTCGCGGTAATGATTCCTATCAACGTTCTGACGAGCACTGCGGTGCCTCTGCCGCTGCCAAATATCGACACGGACCAGATTATTCCGAAGCAGTTTCTGAAGCGCATCGAGCGGACGGGCTATGGCGACTTTCTGTTCTTCGACTGGCGCTACAACCTGGATACACCCGATCACGTGGAGCCGAATGCGGACTTCGTGCTGAACAAGCCGGAGTACAGCGGATCGAAGATTCTGATTGCGGAGAAGAACTTTGGCTGCGGGTCTTCGCGCGAGCACGCGGCGTGGGCGATCAACCAATATGGTTTTCTTGCCGTGATCGCGCCTTCGTTCGCAGACATCTTCTTTTCGAATGCGGGTAAGAACGGCATCATCCTCGTTCGTCTGTCGGATGAGAACGTTGAGACGCTGATGCAGCGGTCGACCGCGAATCCGAAGCACGTAATCACGATCAACCTGGAAGAACAGACGGTCACGGACGATCAAGGCTTCAAAGCGAGCTTCGAGATCGATCCGTTCCGCAAATACTGCCTGCTGAACGGGCTCGATGACATCGGCCTCACACTGCGGCACATCGAATCTCTCGACACGTTCGAGAGCAAACATGACCACGATTTCTGGAACGCACCGAAAGCATAAGGACGACAGTGAGCAACGAGATAGATCCAAAGCAATATTCCAAGGTACTGACCGAGGGTCCCAACCGCGCTGCTGCGCGTAGTTATCTGCGCGGCGTTGGTTTCAGCAAAGAAGATCTGCACAAGCCGATCATTGGCATTGCGAATACGTGGACCGAGATTGGTCCGTGTAACTTCCATCTTCGCCAGGTCGCGGAAGCCGTAAAGCAGGGCGTGCGCGAGGCGGGCGGAACACCGATGGAGTTCAACACTGTCACAATCTCCGACGGCATCACGATGGGCACCGAGGGCATGAAGGCTTCGCTGATCTCGCGTGAAGTCATCGCCGATTCGATTGAACTGGTGGCACGCGGTAACTCGTTTGACGGCCTGATCTGCATCGCTGGTTGCGACAAGAACATGCCTGCGGCGATCATGGCGCTGGCGCGTGTGAACATTCCGGGACTGATGCTCTACGGTGGCAGCATCGCACCAGGGCAGCTTGCACAGCCGGATGGAACGCACAAGGACATCACGATCCTGAACGTGTTTGAGGCGATTGGATCGCACGCTGCAGGAAAGATCTCCGACGATGAGCTGGAAGCGGTTGAAGCTGCGGCCTGTCCCGGACCGGGCGCATGCGGTGGCCAGTTCA
>Ga0247783_1000274_pt1 | contig 15526 bp, 12 predicted proteins | sample UWRJL064202C5_FD_179911 | JGI IMG/M metagenome (GOLD analysis project Ga0247783, IMG submission 179911) | Plant litter microbial communities from Arlington Agricultural Research Station in Wisconsin, United States - UWRJ-L064-202C-5 | ecosystem: Environmental > Terrestrial > Plant litter >...
CGTAGCCGAGCCTGCGGAAAGCGTCGCCGATCCAACCACGCCCTGTAGAGAGTCGGTAAAGGTAATCGTCCCGGTCGGTGCGGTCGCGTCTACGAGAGACGCCGGTGTGACGACGGATGTGAACGTCAGCGATGTGCCATAGGTCGACGCGGAACTTGAAGACGCAAGCGAGGTGGTTGTCGTCACCAGCGTTCCCGTCGCCGCCACTGCCGCAGAGGTTGCCGTGAGAAAGTTCGCATCGCCGCCGTACACAGCAGTGATGGAATGGGCGGCTCCGCTGAGCGCCACCGGGAGCGTCGCAACGCCGTTTGCAAGAATCCCGGTACCGAGCACCGTCGTTCCGTCCAGAAACTGGACGTTCCCCGTCGGGATCGTCGAGGTGCTTCCGGAACTCACCGTGGCCGAGACTGTTCCCGTCGATGTGACCGCGAGGGCAGAGGCGCGTCTTCTTGCAGCCGCTGTCACGCCAGTGGAATAGCTCGCTACGATTCCCGGTGTCGCCTTCGCAATCGTCGCCTGCACGCTCAGAGGCGTGTAGCAGGTAAAGCTGACATCGGCACTCGTGCAACCCACCAGCAGCGTCACACTCCCGGCCTGCGTCGCCAGAACATTGACCACGCCTGTTGCTGTCCCTGCCACCGTGGAGCTTAGTGCGCCTGTATAAGCCACAGTCGTCGAAGTACCTTGTGGCGTTACGGAAGCCGTACCCGACGGCGTTCCAAGCCCGCTGGCAGACCTCGCCGTCACCGTAACGGCAAATGTTCCGCCGACCGTGGCTCCCGTCGCTACAACCGCAGACAAAGCCGTCGGTTCGCCGAGCACCGACACACCCGCTGTGGCGGCGGTCGTAGCGGGAGCATAGACACCATCGCCCGCGTACACCGCCTTGAAGTCGTACGATCCCGCTGCAATTCCGCTGACCACGTACGTCGCTACGCCCGTCGAATCCAGAGCCGAAGAACCGAGTGTCCCACCCTGCGCGCTGGAGAACGTCACCGTCCCCGTCGGAATGGTCGTCGTACTGGTCCCGGTGACCGTGGCCGTCAAGGTGAAGCTGGTGCCATGCACCGGTGCATAGTTGCCGCTGGAGATCGAGACCGAAGTCGTTCCCACGCCCATAGGCCACGCCTTGACCAGAGCCTTCAGATCGACCTGCCCCAGACCTGTCGACGTCTCCCATGTGCCCGTCGCCACGCCTGCATCCTGCGTATAGAGACCCTCCACTGGGGCAAGGCTGTAGAGAATCGCATTCACTGCGCCCTGTCTTACTCCTGCAGAGACCACGATCGATTGCAGCGTTGTCGACAACGCATCCGTATCCGAAGTGAGATCCGGCACAGCGCGCACGCTGCCCGAAGGCAGACCCGCGCCCGCCTGCCAAGAAGGCCGCGCATCGCCTTCCACAGAAAGCGAGGTGACCTGTGTATCCGCACTGCCATGTACCGCCGTCGCCAACGCGGTCGCCGCTGGAGACAGAGCCGCCGTCACGCAGTCGCCGGAGACCAGCACCGTCTGCCCCTGCGCCGCAGCCTGTTCCAGTAGAGGCAAAAATCCGTCGGCCAGCGCGTCCGCCGCGCTGCCGGTACAAACGCCCTTCACCACCAGCACCGCAGAGACGTTTGCATCCACCTGCGCCGCCAGCAGATCCAGCGCAGAGCTCGCGTCCGTATTCAACGCCGTCGCATTCATGCCGCGAACCTCCGTCACGGAAGCGGCCATGGCATCCGGCAGCGATGGGATATCCGTCGCCGAGACTACCTCTGCTGACGCCGTGCTCATGCGATGAAGACCCACCGCAAACGCCGCGTTCATCTGAGCCACCGTTCCGCTCAGGCGGATTGAGGTCCGCGCGCGAGAAACCGTACCCACCGTCAATCCCTGCGCTGCAAACCATGACGTCAGCGCATCCACGCTCTCGCTCGAAGGTTGAAACCGAGCGGCAAACTCATCAGGCGTCAGCCAGTGGTGATATCCCGTCGCGCCCGGCGTGCTCGCATTCGTTAGAAAGCTGTCGAGATCTGCCTGCAGGGCCGCGCTCCGCTTCAGTGTCACCACCACGTCACTCACTTCCACAGATCCAGGAGCCAGACCAAGGTCCTGAACACCTGCATTCTGCGAAAGCACTGAGGCTCGCGAAATGGCCGTCCGCTGCGCCTCGGCAGTTTCCCCAGGAACACAAAAGAAAGCCAAAGCCGCTATGGCAAGGGAGGTACGCAGGCAGAGAGATTTCGCCCAAACGGATTTCGGGGGGAACGCGGGTTCACGCATAGAGGATGGCTAAGTCTCGACTGGTCAACACAGAAAAGACAACACAACTTTGGTGCCACATACTCGGGAGCACGGCCCCGCGCTACCATGGGAATCGCAAGGAGATCTTCGTGAGCGAACAGCATCGACCAGGCTTCGGCATCGCCATCATGGCCGCCGGCAAGGGAACACGTCTCAAGAGCAAACGCCCCAAGGTACTGCACGAAATCGGCGGGAAGCCCCTTCTGCTCCACGTCCTCGACGCTGCCCTGGCCATCGTGCCCGCCGACGCCATCACCGTGATCATCGGCCACCAGGCGGAGACGGTTCGCTCTACCGTGGAAGCCGCCACGCGCACCGCGGGCGTCCGTTTTGTCCTGCAGGCCGAGCAGCGCGGTACCGGACATGCCCTGCAGCAGGTCAAAGCCGCCTTCGCCGGACTCACGCCTCCCGAACATCTCCTCGTCCTCTCAGGCGACGTTCCTCTCATCCGCCCCGAGACGATCGCTGCCATCCGCGACTTCCATCTCGCCGAGCACGCCGCGATGACCATCCTCACGGCGATCCCAGCGGACCCAACCGGCTACGGTCGCGTCGTCCGCAAGGCCGAGGGTTCCGCTGAGGCCCTCGCCATCGTCGAGCAGAAGTCCCTCGCCCCGGATCAGCAGAACCTGCCCGAGATCAACTCCGGCATCTACGCCTTTCAGACGGCCTCGCTCTTTAACCACCTCGATCAGCTCGATACAGACAATGCCCACGGCGAGTTCTACCTGACCGACGTCGCGCGCCACATGGTCGACGCCGGGGAACGCGTCGTCGCTCTCGCGGCGGACGATGTCGACGAGGTTCTAGGCGCGAATACCATCGTCGAGATCATGCACCTCGATGCAGCCCTCCGCCTCGCCACCGCGAAACGCCTCATGGCCGCCGGCGTCACCATCTTCCGCCCGGAGACCTGCGTGATCGACGCGACCGTCGAAGTCGGTCCGGACACGATCCTCGAACCCTTCGTCCAGCTCCTCGGCGCAACCGTTATCGGTTCCGATTGCCGTATCCGTTCCTATTCGGTCGTGCAGGACTCGATCCTCGGCGACCGCGTCCTCCTACGGAACGGGTGCATCCTGGACTCCTCGACGGTCGCCGATGACGCAACCCTGGGTCCCTACGCCCATCTGCGGCCTGCCAGCCACATCGGCAAGGGAGCGCACATCGGCAACTTCGTCGAAACCAAGAAGTCCACGATCGGCGAAGGCTCCAAGGCGGGCCACCTCTCTTATATTGGGGACGCGGTCGTTGGAGACGGCGTGAACATCGGCGCGGGCGTAATCACCTGCAACTATGACGGGCTGAACAAGAACCGGACGACCATCGGTGACGATGTCTTTGTCGGCTCTGATTCCACGTTGATCGCGCCGGTTACCCTCGGCAACGGCTCCTATGTGGCGGCAGGTTCGAGTATCACCCACGACGTTCCCTCCGGGGCGCTCGCCCTTGGGCGGTCCCGCCAGGTGACTAAGGACGGCTGGGCAGATCGAAAACGGGAGGCTCGGGCCGCAAAAGAAGGTTTATAGCTGCCGATGATTTTTCCCAAAAACGAACTAACTTGGTCCAACACATATCTACAACAAAATAAACAAGATATATCGAATAACCCATGTCATTACAAACGTCTCGTGGAAATAATCCGAAATTTGAGTAGAAAAGGAAACTTATTTTCACGGGCCGCGTCTGATTATGTGTAGAAAGAAATACAAAAAGTGGTAGACTCACTTTAGTAGTTCTATGACTACACGGATTCTGCAGAAGAGGTTGAGTTCTTCGCCCACTGCAAGCAAGTTGCGTCACTGGCCTCCCCCGTATGGACAAAGCACCGTTCATACGGGTCCTTTTTTTTGCTGGCCACCCCCCGATATAACAGACTCGTCATCTCGACCGCAGTGGAGAGATCTGCTTTTGAGTAATCGCGCGGGGGCGATCTGATGCGCCTTCGGCATATACCGGAAGCAGATTCTCCGCTCCGTTCGCTTTGCTTCGGTGGGTCGAAATGACAGGAGTGACCGAGGCGATAGAATAGATCCATGAAGCGGATGCTTACTCTCGTTGCTCTCAGCCTGCTTACGCTGGCCGCCTATGCGCAGTATGGAAACCCAGGAGACGACGTTCCAGCGTATAACGCTGCGCCGCCCCGGAAGGCTCTCAAGCCAGTGCTACAAAATGAGCAGCTTACGGGAGAGTACTTCTCCCACGGCTACCAGGTCCGCACCTACCAGATGGCGAAAGAGATTCCCGCCGTCCTGCATCAACTGCCCTGCTACTGCCGCTGCGACCGCGCCATGGGTCATAACAGCCTGCACAGCTGCTTTGAAGGCACCCACGGAGCGGCCTGCTCCACCTGCATGAAGGAAGCCGCCTATGCCTACCAGCAGACAAAGCAGGGCAAGACGGTCTCCCAGATCCGCGCGGGGATTGAGCGCGGCGAGTGGATGGACATCGATCTGCAGCAGGTCAAGCCCACCGCGAACTAACTTTAGACCAGAGCGCTGGCTGGCCAGAGCCATGCCGCGCCCCGGACTCCGCTCGCATCGCCGTGCTTCGCCTTCAGAATGGGCGTATCCAGAGCGCCGCCACCAAAGATCAACGCCTGCACACGCGGCGGGACGTTCGTATAGAGCCGGTCCAGGTTCGAAAGTCCGCCGCCGATCACGATGGCATCCGGATCGAGCATATTAATGATGGTGGTGAAGCCCCGCGCCACGCGGTCTTCCCAACGCTGGATGGTCGCTTCGGCCTCTGCATCTCCCGCTTCGGACGCCGCAACGATCTCCGGTCCGCGCAGAGACTTCCCGGTGACCTCGGCGTAATCGCGCTCCAGCCCCGATCCCGAAAGCCAAAGCTCCATGCAATTTCTGTTGCCGCAGTAACAAAGCGGCCCCGGCGACTCTGCAGGTGTAGGTCTTGGCAGAGGATTGTGCCCCCACTCGCCAGCCAGACCGTTCGGACCGGCGTGCACCTTGCCGTCGAGAGAGACGCCGCCGCCGCATCCCGTTCCGAGGATCACACCGAAGACCACACCGTATCCGGCTGCCGCGCCGTCGGTCGCCTCCGAGATTGCTAGGCAGTTGGCATCGTTCGCGCAGCGGATATCCCGCCCCGTCGCTTTCTTCAGGTCCACTTCGAGTGGGCGACCGTTCAACCAGGTCGAGTTCGCATTCTTCACCAACCCCGTAGCGCGAACGATCGTTCCGGGAATGCCCAGACCTACAAGGCCCTTCCCTCCGGTACGTGTCTCCAAGGCGGTCGCCACCTCGCCGATCGCGGCGAGCGTTCCTTCATAGTCTTCGCGCGGTGTTGGAACGCGAAGCCGGTCCAGCTCATGGCCCTCCGCGTCGAACGCGCGGCCTTCAATCTTTGTTCCACCAAGGTCAATTCCAATGCGTATCTTTGCCACTTATTCAGTTCCCCTTTGCTGCAAGATAGGTCTGCGCATAATCGCGCACACCCTCTTCAATTCTCATAAAGTTACGGTCATAGCCTGCTCCGGCATTTCGCCGCGGCGATTGAGCTATGCCACCGTGTTGCCTCCGATGAAGCCCGCCGCCCCAGTCACTACGATCGTCTTCTTCATCCGCAACAGCACCCTTGTGACCACAATTCGGCCAGCGATCCAGACCCATTGTAGAACCTGACGAACCGGAGAGTTGGCGACAGTACCCTCCAACCGCTACGATGAGCCGTAACATTTTCAATCCGTTCCGAAGCTCCAGAGGAGTCGTCCACTTGTCCACTGTGAACCAGCCGTACACGACATATGCCCCAGAAGCGCAGAAATCCAATGTGCGCTGGATGGTCTGCGGCCTACTCTTCCTCGCCACCACCATCAATTACATGGACCGCTCCGTCTTCTCCCTCATTGAACCGGAGCTACACAAGCTCCCCTTCATGCAGTGGGACGACAACAGCCCCCAGGCCTTTAACGATCATTTCGGCAACGTCCTCATCTTCTTCCAGATCGCCTACGGCATCGGCCTGCTGGTCTCCGGACGCATCATCGACAAGCTAGGAACCAAGCTCGGCTACGCGCTCGCCATCGGCCTCTGGGGTCTCGCCTCCATGAGCCATGTCTTCGTCGGCAGCGTCGCAGGCTTCTGCCTGGCGCGATTTATGCTTGGCATCGGCGAAAGCGGCAACTTCCCTGCGGCCATCAAGGCCACCAGCGAGTGGTTCCCCACCGAAGAGCGCGCACTGGCCACCGGTATCTGGAACTCCGGAGCTAACTTCTCGTCGCTCATCGCACCGATCCTTATTCCGTTCGTCACCAGCATCTACGGCTGGCGCGCCGCCTTCCTTACGACGGGCTCGATGGGGATGGTCTGGCTGGTCCTCTGGCTGCTCTTCCCCTATAACAAGCTGCGCCGCTCTGCCACGCAGACGCAGGCGAACCTGGAGCTTCCGCTCAAGCAGTACCAGGGCAGCAGCCTGGGCTACGTCCTCAAGAGCCGCGGCCTCTGGGCCTTTGCTATCGCCAAGGGACTCACCGATCCCGTCTGGTGGTTCTACCTTTTCTGGTTGCCGAAGTACTTCCACGAAAACTACAACCTCGATCTGAAGCACGTCGGTCTGCCGCTGATCCTGATCTACTGCGGCTCCAGCGTCGGTTCGGTCGGTGGCGGATACATCGCCGGTCACTTCATGCGTCGCGGTATGGATGTGAACAAGGGACGCAAGCTGGCGATGCTCATCTGCGCCTCCTTCTCCGTCTTTGCCATTTTTGTTCCCGTGGTGCACTCCCGCTTCCCTAATAACGTCTGGCTTGCCGTCGGTCTGCTGGCCATTGCGGCTGCTGCGCATCAGGGATGGTCTGCGAATCTCTTCGCCACACCCTCCGACATCTTTCCTTCGACGACTGTTTCCACAGTGGTGGGTATCGGTGGAGCGGCGGGTGCAATCGGCGGCGCGCTCTTCACCTGGTTCACGAAGACCGTGTGGCTGCACCACCCGTTCCTGATCTTCCTCATCGCGGGATGCGCGTATCTCACGTCGCTGGCTATTTTCAACTTCCTGGTACCGCGCCTCGGCCAGAATCTGACCGTCCGCGTCGATGAACCAACCATGCCGTAAGGCGTAACCCGTGCCCCATTCTTTCGCGGCTCTATCGCGAAAGGGTGGGGTCGCGCGGAGCGCATAAACCTGATCTGCGAGGAAGCCAACAACTGGGTGCCCCATACATGCGCAGCTTCATCGCGCATGTGTGGGTATTCGCGCGAAGCGCGAACCGCCTCTAGCTTTTTACCCATCTCAAATTCAAAGAGGAACAAACATCCCTCCCGCACATCGCAAAGAACGCGATGTACGGGGCACCCGGATCTTTGGCAGATCAAGATTTACTGAATACTCACCAATTCATCCTGCACGGTCCGCTTCAACTGCCCACACGCCGCATAGATATCCCGCCCACGCGGCCTGCGGATATACGTCGGCATCCCGCCATCGATCATCATCTTCTGAAAGACAGCGACCGCGTCCGGATCGGGCTGTGAGTAAGCAATCCCCGGCCCGGGATTCCACACAATGAGATTCACCTTGGCGTGCATTCCCTTCAACAGCGCAAGCACCTCGCGCGCATGCTGCGGTTGGTCGTTCACACCCCCCAGCATCACGTACTCGAAGGTCACCCAATCGCGCTTGCCCATCGGAATCGTCTTCACCGCGTCGAGAAGCATCTCGATGTTCCACTTCTTCGTGATCGGCATGATCTCCGTGCGCACAGTATCGTTCGAGGCATTCAGACTCAACGCCAGCTTGGGCCGTACTGTCTCTGTCGCAAATCGACGGATGGAAGGCTCGATACCGCTAGTCGAAACGGTCATCCGCGAGTCGGGAATCCCGACACCTTCGACCAGCAGACGAACTGAGTCCATAAACGCGTCGTAGTTCAGGAAGGGCTCACCCATTCCCATAAATACGAGGTTGATGCGATCCTTGCCCATCTTCACGCCGTGCCGATTGAGCACCGCCGCCACCTGTCCGGCAATCTCCCCGGCGGTCAGGTTGCGCTTGATGCCGAGCTTTGCCGTCAGGCAGAACTGGCAGTTCACCGCGCAGCCCACCTGGCTGGAGATGCAGATCGTGGCGCGGCGATATCCTTTCTCCGCCAGCGCTCCCCAGTTCCGCTTGTCGGGCCGCTTATAGCCGTTGGTCTTGTCTACGGCTTCGTCCGCTGTGACGACTTCATCCGACTCCTCGACCGCTGCCTCAGAGCCGTCGCCGCGCTCGCCGCCATCGCCATCCGGCATCCACACGGTTTCAACCGTTTCGCCGTCGGCCATGCGCATCAGGTAGCGTTCCGTGCCGTCCACACTTGTGGCCGTCTGCACCATCTCGGGCAGACCGATGACAACACCCTCAGACGCCAGACGCTCGCGCAGAGCCAGCGGCAGGACGGTGATCTCGTCCAGCGCAGACACCCGCTGCTTATAAAGCGCGTCCCAGACCTGCCGCGCGCGGTAGGGTTTTTCGCCCCAGGCCGCCAAGCGCTCGATCAGCTCCGGCAGAGCCATTCCAAATAACGCGATCTTTTGCTCCACCAATGCCATATCTACAGGATAAATGGTGGTTATCATGACGCGATGGACGACCACCGCCAAACCCGACCGGATCTTGTCCCAATTCTTGAAGAACTGAAGGCCCGCGAGCCGATCTTCCATCGCCCCGAGCTATGGAAGACGCAGGAGGACTTCGACCGCCTGATGGCGGAAGAGTACTGGGAGGTCGGCGCCTCCGGCCGGATTTACGACCGAGCCTTAATCCTGGAAGAGCTCGAAAGACGCCAGGATCACACACTGCCTCCAGATTGGCGGACAGATGGTTTCCATCTGTTGCAGCTCAGTGAAGAAACTTATCTGCTCACCTACACGCTCACCCAGAAGACCCGTGTCACTCGGAGGTCCACACTTTGGAGACGGACCGGCGAGCTCTGGCAGATCCTCTACCACCAAGGGACGATCGTTCAGGATTAATCCGGCTTACTCAGCCCAGGCAAGACCATCCGCCCCGTTGCCGGTGGCGATCCAGTTCTGCACGGCCCAGGTGGAGGTATCCAGCGCGGCCACCCGGTGCCCGCAGCTCACGTAGGCCACCTTGCCGTCCGGGCGCACGATCACCTCTGTGGGAATCTCTTCAAGGGCGATCGTCTTCACCACCTTCAGGCTTGCGAGGTCGACGATGGCCACCTGGTGCGACGGCCGAAGGGTCACGATTAGATATTTGCCGTCTTTTGTGGGAGCCGTGCCGTACCCGATTCCGGGCAGGTCGACCCAGCTCTTCAAGGCCATGGTCTTTGCATCGATGACGGCCAGCTTAGGCTCGACCTGGTCTGCGGTAAAGACCCACTTGTCGTCGTTCGACACGGAGATCCGCTGCGTGTCCTTCGAGATAGGGATCACCTTGAGCGTCTTGCGGCCTGCGATGTCCAGCACGGAGACGGTTCCCGGACCGACGTTGGCCGTGTAGCCGCGCATCCCGTCATTTGAGAGCGCGAACATGTGCGACTGCTCCTGTTGCGTCGGGATCGAACCCACAATCGTCCACGTCTTTGGATCCAGTACGGAAACGGTCTTGTCCAGCTCCGTCGTCACGTAGAGGACGTTCCGCTTCGCGTCCCAGACGGGTTTGTGAGGGCGCACGCCGTGGCCAAAGTCGAAGGTCTTCACCACCTTATGTGCGGGGACGTCCACGATGAGCATGGTGCTTCCATCGGTGCCGGGCTTGCCGACGCCCGCGGAGCCGTACAGAGGCACGACCGCCCAGCGGCCGTCCGGAGAAGCGATGACCTCGTGCCCTGCACCGCCCTCGGCCACCTCGGCGACGACCTTGGCCGTCGCGGGATCAATGAAACTCAACGTGTGCGCATACTGATTCGTGACCAGCAACGTCTGTGCGGGGAGAGCTGCGGCGATGCCTACAAGCGGCAGAAGCGAGAGAAAAGAGCGCGTTTTCATAGGCCGCCAGCATAGCACTGCGCCCTAACCACACGCTCTGTGCCCCATTCTTTCGCGCTGTCTGCGAAAGGGTGGGTCGCGCGGAGCGCAGAGACGGATTTGTAGGACAACAAGCAGATCCCTCCGCTTCGCTGCGGGATGACAAAAGAGATTGATACAAGCCCACAAACCGGGTGCAGGGTGCCCCATACATGCGCAGCTTCATCGCGCATGTGTGGGTATTCGCGCGGAAGCGCGAACCGCTTCTGAAACCACGAGAGTCCAAGTGGAACCAGCATCCCTCCCGCACATCGCGAAAAGCGCGATGTACGGGGCACCCAGACCTTCGACTTCGCCCAGACCTTCCACTTCCCAAAAACACACCCACAGCTCAACTTGCTAAACTGTCCAAAGCCGCGATGCCCAACAAAAAAGACAAGTTCTATCTCACGACCCCGATCTACTACGTCAACGCGCGCCCCCACATCGGCCACGCTTACACCACGCTGACGGCAGACACCATCGCGCGCCGCAAGCGCCTGCAGGGGTTCGACACCTACTTCCTCACAGGCACGGACGAGCACGGACAGAAGATCCAGCGCTCCGCCGACGCTGCGGGCATTCCGCCGCAGCAGTTCGCCGACCAGGTCTCTGAGCAGTTCAAGTCGCTCTGGGACCGTATGGGCATCACGTACGACCAGTACATCCGCACGACCGACGACGCCCACAAACGCGGCGCGCAGAAGCTATTCACCACCCTCTACGAACGCGGCTTCATCGAACTCCGCTCCTACACCGGCCAGTACTCCATCGGCGAAGAGATGTTCGTCGAAGGCCCTCCCGGGACCATCGGCCCGGACGGCAAGCCGACGGAGACCGTCACGGAAGAAAACTTTTTCTTCAAGCTCTCCGAGTTTCAGACGCGGCTCATCGACCTGATCGAATCGAACGAGTTGGAGATTACGCCAGAGGCGCGCAAGAATGAGGTCCTCAGCTTCCTGCGCGGCAACGTGAACGAGGCAGACGCGACCGCTGTCAGCGCGGCTGGTCAGAAATACGTCCCCGGTGCCCTCCGCGATCTGTCCATCTCGCGTTCGTCGTTTACCTGGGGAATCCCCGTTCCGGAGATCGTCGCCGGTCTCACAGAACAGAAGCACGTCATCTACGTCTGGCTCGACGCGCTCGCGAACTACATGACCGCCATCGGCTACGGCTCGGACGATCCCGCAGAGATCGCGAAGTTTGAAAAGTACTGGCCCGCCGATCTTCACATAGTGGGCAAAGAGATCACGCGCTTCCACTGTGTCTACTGGCCCGCGTTCTTGCTCGCCGCCGGTCTGAAGCTGCCGAAGAAGATCGTTGCGCACGGCTGGCTGCTCTTTGAAGAGTCGAAGATGTCGAAGTCGCGCGGCAACATCGTCCGCTCGGAGACGATCCTCGAAGGCTTCGGTTCGCTCAAGCCCGACCTTCCGAAGGCCGAGCAGGATCTCTTTGCTGCTGATGTTCTGCGTTACTTCCTTCTGCGCGAGATTCCCTTCGGCCAGGATGGCAGTTTCTCCTTCGATGCGATGGTTACCCGCTATAACGCGGATCTGGCGAATGGCTACGGCAACCTCGTCAGCCGCACGTTATCGCTGATTCAACAAAATTTTCCCGAAGGCGTCTCCACTCCAGAGAAGATCAACTTCGCCGACAAAAATTCGCAGCAGGGCGTAGATCCGGAGACTCTTAAGGATTCCATCGAATTTTGGAGTGGGTCTCTATATCTACTCAATGAAACTGCTGAAAGGCTGGTTAGGATCAGTGAATTTTTGGATGAGGGAAAATACCAATTCGTCCTTTCAGAGATTGGTATGCGCATTTCAAGTGCTGATGGGTACATCTCTTTCCATAAGCCGTGGAAGCTAGCGAAGGATCCGTCAAGTCGCGATGCCCTTCAGGAGTGTCTTTGGATCTCAGCTGTTGCCATCATCCACATCACAAAGTCTCTTTACTCTTTTCTGCCATTCTCTACGAACCTCGTGGCAAAACAGCTGGGCTTCAAAGATATCGCCGAGCTACTAGAATTTCCAGAATTTGATCCGTATCACGATCCCTTACCGCAGAAAGTCTTCAAGCTCGGCACCCTCGCCCCAATCTTCCCTCGCGCAGACAAGGAAATCATCACCCGTATGACCGACCTCGAACAGTCCAATAAGCCCGCAGCCGCACCCGAAGCAGCCCCAGAGACGAAGACCGTCAGAGACGCCATAGCACAGGACATCGCTCCACCTTCGGACACCGTCGTTGCCGAGCAGCACAAGCCCATCACCATCGATGACTTCGCCAAGATTGAGCTACGCGTCGGTCAGATCAAGATTGCTGAGCGTATTCCCAAGGCAGACAAGCTTCTCCGCCTCGAAGTCGACCTTGGCACCGAGACGCGCCAGATCCTCTCCGGCATTGCGGAGTGGTACACCCCGGAAGACCTTATTGGTCGCCGCATCGTTGTGATCACGAACCTCGCCCCCCGCAAGATGCGCGGTCTGGAGTCGCACGGCATGCTGCTCGCCGCAAGCGAAGGCGAGAACGGAAAGCCTGTCCTCGCTACCTTCTCCGAAGAGATCGCTCTCGGTTCCAGATTGAAGTAGTTACTTGTCTTTGCGTTTTTCCAGAAAGCGCAAAGCCTCTATGCCCGAAACACTGAAGACACCCAACATGACCAGCACAGCGAATCCGCCAGCAGCCACCACCATCAGCGAGAGCACAGCCGCCAGCATCGCCACGGCGGACTGCGTGGCCGCGTGGATGAGCGCCAAGATAATGCGGACGATGACGATCAAAGGGATCTCACAGATGATGAGACGCCTGTGTGTGACGAACGGGTACTCCGGAAGACAAGAATGCTCGTAGATTCCCACGCCCATCTCGATTTCTACGAAGGTCCGGAGTTGGACCAGGTCCTCGCCAACGCTCGCGCAGCCGGGCTGGGAACCATTCTGTCCATCGGAATCGGCGACGGCCCGGATACGATGCACCGCGCCCACGATCTGGCCATGACTCGCAGTACGCCGGAGCTGCAGATCTTCGCCTCCGCTGGCATTCATCCGCAGGAGGCCCACAAAGCCACTCCGGAGGGCCTGGAAAAGCTAGCCGCTCTCGCAGCGCAGGCGAAGATCATCGCCATCGGCGAGATCGGTCTGGACTACTACCACCTCGACAATCCCGATATCGCCACGCAGAAAGCCGCCTTCAGCGCGCAGATGAAGATCGCCGCAGCAGTGGGCAAGCCGATCATTCTGCACTGCCGCACCAGCGAGCTTGCTGTCCCCGCCGCGAAACAGCGCTATGGCACGGCAGACGCTGCGGATGACATGCTCACCATGCTCGAAAATGAGTGGGCGCCGACTGGCCTCCCGGGCATTCTGCATTGCTTTTCCGGAACGGTGGAGCACGCGCAGCGCGGCCTGGCGATTGGCTTCTACCTTTCGTTCGCCGGAAACCTCACCTATCCGCGCTTCACAACGATCCGCGAAGCCGCCGTCATCGCGCCTGCAGACCGTATTCTTGTGGAGACTGATTCCCCGTTTCTCGCTCCAGTTCCACACAGGGGCCAACGCAACGAACCGGCCAACACTGCCGTCACTGCAAACTTTCTCGCAGAACTTCGCGGCATCACAACACCGGCGCTTATCGCACAGACCACGACAAACTTTCAGCGTCTCTTCCCTTCGACGCGCATCCCATCCCTAGCGGAATAAAGGAACAAACCATGGCCAATGACAACAGCTTCGACGTCGTCAGCAAAGTAGATATCCAGGAAGTGAAGAACGCAATCGACCAGGCCACCAAGGAAGTCAACGCGCGCTTCGACCTGAAGAACTCCAAGTCCACCATCGCCCTGGAAAAAGAAGAGGCCATCCAGCTCGCCTCTCAGGACGAGTACACACTCTCCGCCGTCATCGAGATCCTCTCGCAGAAGCTCGTAAAGCGCGGCGTTTCGCTCAAGAGCCTTGAGTACGAGAAGATCGAACCTGCGTCGAACTCCTCCGTTCGCCAGAAGGTCAAGCTCAATCAGGGCATCGCCTCGGACAAAGCGAAGAAGATCGTCGCCGCTATCAAGGACGCCAAGCTCAAGGCACAGGCCAGCATTCAGGGCGACACGGTACGCGTCTCGGCGAAAGACCGCGACGTTCTTCAGGAAGTGATCTCGCTCCTGAAGAAGCAGGACATCGGCCTGGACCTCCAGTTCACCAACTATCGCTCCGCCTAACTGATACCCTTTTAGGACACACGTGAAGCTCTCCTCCATCGCGGATGCAAAAGGTGTCTTCGACCTCCTGCGCGACGACCTCGCAGCCGTCGAGCGCGAGTTCGCTCGGCAGTCGTCGTCGGAGGTCCGTGTCATCACGGAAATCGCAGATTATCTCCTCGCGGGCGGAGGCAAGCGTATACGCCCTCTGCTTCTGCTGCTCTCCGCAAAGGCGCTGCATTTCCGGGGCGAATCGCGCATCCGCCTGGGCGCGGTCGTTGAGATGCTACACACCGCTACACTTGTCCACGACGACATCATCGACGCGGCAGACACGCGCCGCGGACGGCCCTCCTCGAACACGGCCTGGGGAAACTCCAAGTGCGTCCTCGCTGGGGACTGGCTTTACATGCAGAGCTTCCAGGTGGCGATGGAAGAGCGCAACTTCCACGTGCTCGATCTGCTCATCTCGCTCACGCAGCAGATGGTCGAAGGTGAACTGCTCCAGATTCAGAAGCTCGGTCGCCTCATCAATGAAGAAGAGTACTTCGACCTTATCTTCCGCAAGACGGCCTCGCTCTTCCGCGTCTCCATGCAGCTTGGCGCGGCGATTGCCGACGCTCCTAAAGAGCTCGAAGAGCAGCTTGGGGAGTACGGTCGCAACCTCGGCCTCGCCTTTCAGATCGTGGACGATGTCCTGGATCTGACTTCTGAAGAATCCACACTGGGCAAGCCGGTCGCGAGCGACCTTCGCGAGGGCAAGGCCACGCTCGCGGTGATTCACGCGCTCGAACGCGGCACAGGAGAAGAGCGTGAAGCCATCCGCACCGTCCTCGCCGACCGCAGCTTCAGCCGCGTTCCGCACAAGACGATCCTTGCGATCCTGAAGCATCACGGCTCGCTGGACTACGCCATGGACGCCGCCCGCGCTTACGCGGAGGTCGCCCGCCAGTGTCTCACTGACCTTCCCGAGTCGGAGGCGAAGCGCGCCCTGCTCTGGGTTCCCGGTTTTGTTACCTCGCGCGACCGGTAACTCGAGCACAAAGAACTAAGCGTCGAGATCCAGATCCTC
>Ga0247783_1000275_pt1 | contig 15525 bp, 12 predicted proteins | sample UWRJL064202C5_FD_179911 | JGI IMG/M metagenome (GOLD analysis project Ga0247783, IMG submission 179911) | Plant litter microbial communities from Arlington Agricultural Research Station in Wisconsin, United States - UWRJ-L064-202C-5 | ecosystem: Environmental > Terrestrial > Plant litter >...
GACGGCTCCGGGCACGGTGGTCTACTTGGAGACCGGTCCGATCAATTTCGCGGTCACCTCGGAAGGGCGGCTGCTGAGCGCCCCTCTAACCGGGGTGGGCCTGTATGACCCGTCGGGCGATGCTGCTCTTTGGCAGTGGGACGCGAGGGATGTAAAGCCCTCGTCTTGGGACCTGTCGAATGGTTTCAGCGGCGCGCTATCGGCGGGTTCTTGCGCGTATTGCGCTGCCAGCAGGCACGCATTGTATGCGTTCGACGCCGAAGGCAACCAGGCCAAGACTTTGTTGTTGGGTGAATACTCGGCTTCGGCCTGGGCAGCCGACAACCTGGACAATATCTACGCCCTGGTCGAGTTCCACCGAGTCGCCGCGGTGAGGCGGTATCATGGCGAATCCGGCTGGAGTCCCGCGCAGCGGTAAACGGGCATATGCACGAGGGCCGGACCCGTCTTCAAGGTCGAGCGCTCAGTGGACGCGGCCTGATCGAGCGAGCCGATCGAAGCGTTGGGTGAACGCGCCGAACCCACATGCGACCGAAAGAGCACGGCCTTCGTCGATCGCTGGCGCGGCAGCGCGTTCATTCGCCTCGGCAAGGCAAATACGTGCCTCGAGCTCCCAGGCGCGCAAGACGACCTCGACTTCGCCGGTGCGCGCGGTCCATTCGCGGGCAAGCGCGAGGTGCTGGCGTGCGGCGCGCGGGTCAGGGCACGCGCGCTCCACCGCACAGCGCCCGAGTACCACGTGTGCGTGAGCGGCGTGCCCCTGCCAACCGAGTTCGGCGAGCCCGGCGAGGTTTCCTTCGGTCATCGCCCGCGCGGCTTGCAGCTGACCGATGTCGAGCAAGTGCTCCGCTTCCCAGAGTGAGCGCCGCGCCAGCGGACGGTCGCCGAGGGCGCGGGTGCGAGCAAACTCGCGCGAGGCTTCGTCCGTGCGTCCGAGGTCATGTAGGATGCTCGCGCGGAGCGCCACCGCTCGCACTTGCTGGGCGTGCGCCTCGATGCGCTCGGCCGCTTCGGCCGCGGCCTCGACGAGCGCGAGGGCCTCGGAGAACGCGCCCGCAAGCCGCCGGGTGTAGGCCAGCGTCCGCAAGCCCGTCGATAGCGCGTCGATATCTCCGGCTGCGCGTGCGAACGCGTTGCACGCGAGATAGCAGCGCACCGAAAATCCAAGATCGCCGAGCGCACCCGCGTACAGGCCCAGATCATAAGCAATGCGCGACCGTCGCGCGGGCGCTAGCGCCTCGGGCGTGCGGCTTGGGTCCCCGCTAGCGCAGAAGCCGCGGAGGATCCGCGCGCCTCGGCTCATGACACCGAGCTTGAGCCCGAGGTGAGCAAACCCGCCGAGGCGACGGAGGTAAATGGACACCGCGCCTTCGACATCGCCCGAGCGCAACGTGTGCTCGATCAAGAGCTCGTGCGCGTCGAGTAACTCGAGGTCGATGGGCGTCGGCGCGTGGAGGTCGAGACGCGCCGCGAGCCGCTCGCGCTCGATTGCGTGGAGCGGCGCCTCCGTTGCGCCGAGCGTCCCGTGAAAGTACTCGGCTACGAATGGGTGCAGGCCATAGCTCTCGTGATGATCGGAGGAAAAAACCAAGCCGAGCCGTTCGAGGCGCCGCAGCAGTGTAGCAAGCCGAGCAGCGTCGAACCCGGCGATCGCGCCCGCTACGACTCCGCCGGCCCGCGCGATGGCCTCGAGCAGCACGGTGTCGGCGCCGCTCGGGAACGCCGCGAGCCGCGCGAGCAGATCGCGTTCAGCAGGCGATAGCGCCCGGGCGTACGCGCCCAAGATCTGGAGCAAACGCCGGGCCTGCCCGTCGTCGCGCGCGCGATCGGCAAGCCTTTCGGGAGTAAACACGCGCAAAAGATCTGCGAGCTTCTGGACCGGTGGCTGATCGCCGAGGACGTTCTCCGCATAGGCGCCGAGCACACTCAGAGACAGCGCGTGCCGGCCGCATTGCTCGAGAAGCGACTGACGCAGCGCCGGCTCGAGCGCGACACCAAAGGCGCCGAGAAGCTCACCCGCTTCACCGTCAGAGAGCGGCTCGAGCTTCACCGTCGAAAGTCCGTTGCCCTCCCACGCGGAGAGATCGGTGAGCTCGAACCGCGACGTCACGAGCGCTCGCGCAGCGCCGAGGCCACGAGCCATCCGGATCAAGAAACGCCGGAGCGCGCCGTCCTCGATCCGTCCGTAGATGGTCTCCTCTTCACCACTGCCTTGGATCACCTCGAGGCCATCGATCACCAAAACGTGCGGAACGCCAGCCGAAAGTGCCAACTCGAGCGCGGCGACGCGGTCGCCGGCAGCAACCTCCGCTTGGTCAGGCGCGAAGTACGCGAGAGCGCGATCGAAGAACTCCTCTGCCCGGTCGTCGTCGTAGAAACTGTAAACGAAGACGCCAGCCGGCTGCGTGCCACCGCCCCTGAGAGTGAGCACACGCTCGATGAGCGCCGTCTTCCCCGTGCCACCGAGCGCGACCAACGCCATGATGCGTGCGCTCGGCGCAGCCTCGTCCGCCCAAGCGCGTAGCTGCTCGATGTGCGCCGAGCGTCCGACGAACAGGCGAGCGCGTGGCAGGGCATGCTCGTAGCGAACCTCGAATTCCGCCCTCGACTCGCATGCTCGCGCTGCGCCGGCGGGCTCGCTCGCGACGACCAGGTCCTCTTCGGCGATGCCGAGTTCGACCGCGATCCGCGCGAGAATGCGGCGGCGGCTCGGGTGACGCACTCCGAACGCGCCGCCCTGATTCACCTCCCCCGACTCGTAACGCCGATAAGTTCGCACGTCGACACCGACGACGACCGCTGCCTGCTCTTGCGTGAGGTTCAACCCGAGGCGAGCTTCGGCGAGCAAACGAGCGTTGAACGACAGCGGCACGGCCTTGCCGCCCAGCTTATCGCTTCGGGCAGCCGGGCAAAGTCGTCTCTGCCCGGTTCCGCCCGGTTCTGCCCGGTCTCGCCCTGTCGCCCCTCCTTCGAGGAAGCCACGGTGGGGCGATGACCACCCCTCGAAAAATCCAGCTCCTGGGCGACACCGTGTTCACCATCAGTAACGTTCTAGCGGAGGCGGAATGCTGCGAATGGATTCGTACAATGGAAGCGTCCGGCTTCTCCTCGGCGCCCATTACGACGGCGTACGGCTTCGTAATGGCCCCTTCGGTCCGCAACAATACTCGCGTCATCGTCGACGATCGCGAGCGCGCGGCGGCGCTGTGGAAGCGGATTTCCGCATTCGTCCCCCACACGCTCGAAGACCACTCGGTCGTCGGCTTGAACGAGCGCTTTCGCGTCTATCGCTATGATCCGGGCCAGTACTTTCGTTGGCATTCCGACGGCCCGTTCGTGCGCAATTACCGAGAGCAGAGCCTCCTTACTCTCATGGTATATTTGTCCGACGACTTTGCCGGCGGGAGCACGGACTTCGATACGCGGCGTGATGCCCTGCGCGTCACGCCGCGGGCAGGCATGGCGCTCGTCTTCGAGCACCCCGTGCGCCACCAAGGCGCGCCCGTCACCGCGGGACGAAAGTACGTTCTACGCACCGACGTGATGTATCGGCAGAACGAATGAAGACTTTGGGGGGGCGGATCGCGATGCGAGCCCGCTGAACCGTTACCAGAGCTGGATTTCGGGAGCGAACTTCACCAGGCGTCGGCCTTTGCCATCTAGTAACCAGAGCGTGCCGTCGGGCGCACGCGCCATGCCATCCAGATCGATCGAGGAGTCCAATTCTCCAACTCGGGTCAAGGCACCATCCAGCGCTGCCTCCCACAGTGAGCTGCCGGAGCCGAGGAACAGGCGATCGTCGAGCACGACCATGCCTTTTGCCACGAAGCCGCTCTCGAACGGAAACACCGAAACTGGCTCACCGCCGGTTTGCTCGAAGACGAACAGCTCGGAGCCGGCGATGTCACCGGTGTCCAGCCGCGTGGTGCGGGGTTGAGCAAACAGCCGACCCGTGTTCGGGTTGAAAGCCACCGCTTCGGTGCGCTGCGAAACCGCGATCCCAGCGAGCTGAAATGTCTGACTCACGCTGATGGGAACGACGGGCTGCGAAGAGCCTTCCCCATCTGCCCCTCGGTCGGGTGAAGGGAGATAACAAAAATAGCTCGACAGCCTGCCCGTGCTCATATCGAACAAGAAGCCGTCGTTCTCTGCGGTGACGGCGAAGCGAGCGTCGTCTAGCGCGACGATGTCGGTGAACTCCAAACCGGCGAGGCCGGTGGTGTTGAAAACGAGCACCGCGCCCGCAGCGTCGATGCGATAGATCCCGGAACGCTGATCGAGCACGTAGCGGGTGCCGTTGGGTGTGATCGCGACGCCGACGAGCTGCGCGTCCGCGGGCAGCCCGCGCAGCTCGCTGGTTGTCGGCTTCGCCTCCGCGGACGAAGCGCCGATATCGCAACCGCCCAGTGCGAGCAACAGCGCCAATCCGAAAATTCTTGCCATGATGCGTCCGCCCACGCCCACAGCTTGACACGATCCAGGCTCGCCGCCCATCGAACCGCGATTCTCCGCGGCATGTCAGCTGCACAGCGGTCGCTGCGGCTCGTTTCCGGCGTCTTCAGCCCGGGCCGCGTCCACCTGGCGGCGCCGACGCGGGCGGCGAGACCGACAAGTAGGGAGCGCTGAATGGCGTGCGCTACGCCACCCGCACCTCAATCGGCACGGTGAACGCAGTTGTTACGGCAACAGCGTCCCCTGATCGAACGCCTGCTCCGTGAATCCGGGCTCATGAGAAAGCGCGTCCAGGCGAGTGTTTTGCCATTTAGGCGCCCGACCTCTCCACCCGTTTTGTACGCGACGCACACAGGCAATGGTGGAGGTCTCAATGAGTTGGATTCTTGCCCGAACGACGTCACGCATGGCGCTCGGCGTGTCGCTCGTTGGTATCGCTTGCAGTTCTGCGGCGCGCATCGAAGAACGCAGCGGCGACCCCGAGTCCGTTAGCGAGAATCCGCCCTCGAACGGACCTGGAGGCCAGGGTGCGCAGGCCGGGAGCGGGGCTGGAAACCCCGAACTGCCGCTCGTCGTGGAAACCCACGATGGTAAGCTGCGCGGGACCTCGACCGGAGTGGTGGACGCGTTCAAGGGGATCCGTTACGCGGCGCCACCGGTGGGGAAGCTGCGACTGGCTTCGCCGACGGCGCCCGCTCGCTGGGAGGGGATTCGCGACGCGAACAAGCCGGGGGCGGTGTGCCCCCAGCTCGCCACGAGCGGCTTCGTGGGTGAAGAGGATTGCCTTTGGTTGAACGTCCATCGGCCGGCGAATACGGGCGCGCAGGCATCTCTGCCGGTCATGGTCTGGATTCACGGCGGCTCTTTCAAGGGCGGGGCCGGTTCGGAGTTCGACCCGGGGCGCCTGGTCGCGACCAACGACATGATCGTGGTGACGATCAATTATCGTCTCGGGCCGCTCGGATTTCTCGCTGGCAACGGGCTGTCGGGCGACTACGGGTTACAAGATCAGCAGGCCGCGCTGCGCTGGGTTCGCGACAACATCGGGGCCTTCGGCGGCAACCCGCAGCACGTGACCATCCAAGGTCAATCGGCCGGAGGCGCTTCGGTGTGTGCGCAGCTCGCATCGCCGTCCGCCGGCGAGTTGTTCTCTCGCGCGGTGATCCAGAGCGCCTCGTGTGGGTCCGTTTCGCTTGCGTTTGCCACGTCTCAGGCGGAGCTCGTCGCGGCGAAGCTAGGCTGCAAGCCGAGTGAGCTCGCGTCGTGTCTGGGGGATGAAACACTGAAAGCGGAGCGAATCGTGAACGCCTCGGAACTCAGCGGCGCCATCTACGCCGCAGTGGCCGGCAGCGGTATCTTGCCGTTTGCTCCAACGCAAGTCGTGGCGGCGGGGCAGCAGTGGAAGGTGCCGGTGCTGATCGGCGGCATCACCGATGAAATGAGCTTGTTCATGCTCGGGGATAGCCGGCTACTCGAAGAGCTGAATCAGAACGACCTGCTCGCGGATTGGTTCGCGAGCGTCGCTACGGAGCGAATTGCGGCCGAGTATCAGCGCGTGCTCACGGATTGGTTCGGGAGCGTCGCTACGGAGCGAATTGCGACCGAGTATCCGCTGAACGCCTACAAAAGTGCGTTCCTCGCCCTGAGCGCGGTGCTCAACGACTCCGGCGTCTACTACGGCCAGACGCTGGGAGGTTGTGTCACCATGGCGGTCGCGGACGCTCTGTCAGCCTCCGTCGCGACCTACGCTTACGAGTTCGACGATCTCGATTTCACCTGGCTGAATCGTAGCGTCGGTTCGACTCATATGTCGGATCTGCCATACCTCTTCGATATCGCGCACCCGTTTAGCCAGCCGCTAAACCCAACACAATCGAAGCTCGCGGACACGATGGTTCGAGATTGGGGCGCCTTCGCGAGCGGCAAACCTCCGAGCGAAGACTGGCCGATGTACACCGCAGCCCCCGACCCCGCCGCCTTGGCGGACACGGCGGCAGCCGCCAACACGCGCTACTTCAACCCCGATGCTCGGCCGGGGTTCATCAACCTTGGCACGAGGCACCACTGCGATTTCTGGCGAACCAAAGGCGCGACTCGTCGCTAGATCAGTCCTCCGATGGCGTAACTGCGTCCAATTCAAGCACCGCCAAGTGTCGGCGCGTTGGCTTCATTGTCGGAAAGAACCGTTCGCGACGTCGCCGAAGCCGACGCCGGTTCAGATGCGATCCACCTCGACGAGCGCGCTGGTCGTGTCGGCTGAATCGCTCCACAGGGCGTTGGCGGTGACCCCCATGCTCGCGATCAATTCGTCCGCGCAGCGCAGCCGCCGGCTGATCTCGCGGGAGATATTGAGAATGAGCAGTGCATAGGCCTCGACGTCGCTGCCATAGAGTTTGGCGATCTCCGTTAGCTCGAGCACGTACAGCACGGCCGTGCCGCGCGCGCGCGCCGTCGCGGAGCGGGGCTGGATGTCGATGAGCGACATTTCTCCGACGCAATCGCCCTGCTTGAGCACCGCGAGCGTCCGCTCCGAACGCCCCTTTCCGCCCTTGAAAATCTCGATTTCACCGTCGCGAACGACGAACATGCTGCGAGCTGGATCGCCCTCGCGCAGTACCACTTCGCCGGCCGAAGCATGCACGAGCCTGATCGACCCCGCGATTAGATCGATGACCCGCTCCGGCAGCCCCGCAAAGATTGGGGTGCGCGCCAAGAACTCGCGATCGACCTCCGAGCCTCCGTTGCCCATCGGCCGCGACTCTACGCCGACCGATGATGACCCGCAAATTGCTCATTTGGCGCGTGTAAGTGTGCCTTCGAAGCAAACGCCGCTCACCTGAGTGAGCACGTCGATGCGTCCGCCTGGACTCCAATGAAACAGGAGCGCCGCGCCTGGGAGTCTTCGCATCGGCCTGGGTACTGGACAGGACCGGGCTAAGATGGGAAATAATCGAGTTCCCAAGGCGCGCCGGAAGAATCTACGATCGGATCGAAGCCAGGCACGGCGCTCAAACACCGTTTCATTTCGGTACTTGCAGGTGGTGACCAGTCGGTCTCGTTGCTGCTAGCGGATCGACCTCCGTCGGACTTTGGAGGCAAGGACGCCCATGGACATCGTATGGGATGGAAAGACACTTCTAGAGTCGTTCTTCGAAGACGACGCTGGTTTGCGTCAGCGCGTGGCGGACGCGGGTAGGGCGTACGATTGGGCGACGTTGTTGGAGCTTTTGCAAAAGCACCCGAACTGCGTGAACTCCACTCGTCCCGGTGGGGCATCTTGGTACGCGCCCCTGCACCAAGCGGCGCGCGGCGGTGCCCCCGTTGCTGTCGTCCAAGAGTTGATCGATCTGGGTGGCTGGAGGACGTTACGAAACGCCCGAGGCGAGACGCCTTTGGACATCGCGCACACGCACGGGCATCCACGCTCGTGGGGTGTGCTAGCACCCGAATACAAGCACCAAGTCAGGCTCGAGAAGCTCGCCGAAGTGCAGCGGCATTTTCACGCCGTGATTCGGCAACGAGCAGCGTCATTGATCGAGGAACATCAATTACGCCTGCCGGAACTCGAACCGTTGCTCGAGCTGGAGGAGCCGAAAATGTGGTTTCCAGTACCGGGAATGTCTGGCGGGTTTAGCTACGCGCTGCGTACCCGAGGCGCCGAAATCACTCTGACCACCGAGAGCTCGTGCCGAGTGGTCGGCGGTTCGGGTCAGCGTCACAAAATCACTTCAGGCGGGTGGCGGCTCGTCGAAGCGGGCTTCGCTTAGCGCATCGTACGCACGGAGTTGCCGAGGCCGCGCCTTGCCGGAGGTGCGTCGACCATCAGCCCCAGCCCGATTGGCCATTGGTGTTGCGCAGGATCGCGTGCAGGGCATGGACCTGGCCGCCGGACATCAGCGTATCAAAACACGTCAGCGCCTCGAAAAGGGAGGCAGTCCAAGACCTGCAGCGATCACTCTCAATCAGCCCGTCGCTGGCTTGGCGGCGTTGGCCGCTGCTTGAGCATCGAAAGCCCGCTGGTACGCAGGCCGCGCTTCGCCACGGGCGACATAGCCGGACAGGTTTGGGTATTCGCGCAAGATACCCGATGATTTCAACCTGAGCAGCACCGAGACCATCATCAGATCACCCGCGCTGAATCCAGCGTCGAGCCAATCGGCATCGCCCAAACGATGGGCAAGTTGATTCAGCCGGTTGCGGACGCGATCTTCCAGCAAGGGAAGGCGCTCCGCGCGCCAGGGCTTGTCGCCTTCGAGCAGCTTCGCGTTTCCGAGTTCGAGGATCGGCGGCTCCACCGTGCTGAGCGCGGCGAACATCCAGGTGATCGCGCGCGCCCGGGCATTCGCATCGCTCGGCAACAGGCCCGCATGGCGCTCGGCGATATGGAACACGATCGCTCCTGTCTCGAACAGCGCGAGATCGCCGTCCTCGTAGGTCGGGATCTGGCCGAAAGGATGAATTGCCAGGTGCGCCGGCTCCTTCAGCGCACGAAACGAAACGGGACGCACCGCGTAAGGCTGGCCCACTTCTTCGAGCGCCCAGCGAACGCGCGTATCACGCGCGAGTCCCTTGCCGCCATCGGGTGAGTGTTCGAAGGCTGTGATGGTAATGGTCATCGAGAGGCTTCTCCTGGGCGAAGTGGAGTGTCGAGTTGGGTGGCGGCTGCCGGGTCTACCCCAGCTGATCGCGGCGGCGTGTCAGGTAGGCGAGCTCCGCGCTGTTGCCCGTGAGCCCGAGGGCTTTGTCGTACGCTGCGCGCGACTCGTGGCTACGGCCCAGCCGGCGCAGCAGATCGGCGCGGGTCGCATGGTAGGCGTGATAGTCGGAGAGCTTGGCCTCGAGGCGGTCGACGGCCGAAAGGCCCACCTCCGGGCCCTCGAGCTCGGCGACCGCGATGGCGCGGTTGAGGACGATGATCGGCGAAGGGTCGAGGCTCACGAGCTGGTCGTACAGTGCGACGACTTGCCACCACTCCGTGTCGCGCACGTGGCGGGCGGAGGTGTGCACCGCCGCGATCGCTGCGAGGATCTGATAGCGCCCCGGAGCCTTCCCGGCGCTCAGGCGCTCGCGCACCAGGCGGTGACCCTCGGCGAGCAGCGTGGCGTCCCAGGCCCCGCGGTCCTGCTCCTGGAGTGTGACCAGTTCGCCGGTCGGCGAAACCCGGACGGCATAGCGAGCCTCGGTGAGGAGCATCAGCGCTAGCAGCCCGGCCACCTCACCGTTCTCCGGCATGAGGGCATGGATCAGGCGAGTCAGTCGGATCGCCTCGGCGGTTAACTCGTGACGTACGGGAGCCGTGTCGGGGCCAGTCGCCAAGTAGCCCTCGTTGAAGACGAGAAAGAGCACGGCGAGTACGCCGGAGACGCGCGCCGCGAGATCATCCGCGAACGGCACTCGATAAGGGATGCGAGCCGCCTTGATCTTGGCTTTCGCTCGGGTGATCCGCTGCCCCATGGCGGCCTCCTGCACCAGGAAGGCACGGGCGATCTCGGGCACGGTCAGACCGCCGACCATGCGCAGCGTGAGCGCCACGCGCGTCTCCATTGCGAGCGCCGGGTGACAGCAGGTGAAGATCAGCCGAAGCTGCTCGTCGTCGATGGCGCCGAGAGGCTCGGGCGGGCCGTCATGGAACATCTGCGCCTCGTTCGGCTGGCCGTGGCGCTGGGTCTCGCGCCGGAACCGGTCAATGGCCTTGTGCTGGGCGGTGGTCATCAGCCAGGCACCGGGGTTGGGGGGGATGCCGTCTACCGGCCAGCGCCCGACGGCCGTCGCGAACGCCTCGGCCGCCGCCTCCTCGGCGATATCGAGATCACCGAAACGCCGGGTCAAGGCGGCGACCACCCGCGCCCAGTCCTCGTGGTGCGCCTGACTGATCGCCTGCCGAACATCGGGCACGTTCACGCCTCGAACACTCGGAACGGCCGCAGCTCGACTTTCCGATTGCAGGCTTTCGACCCGTCGCTGGCGAGCTCTAGCGCCAGGTCCAGGTGGGGAGCCTCGATGATCCAGAAGCCGGCGAGGAACTCCTTCGACTCCAGGAAGGGGCCGTCGCTGAAGACCGGCTCCTCACCGCGACCGTCGATGACGGTGGCCGTGCTTGGCTCAGCTAGGCCGTTGGCGTAGACCCAGTGGCCCTGGGCGCGGAGCCGATCGTTGAACGCATCGATGGCAGTCATCTCGCCTGGCGTGGCCAATTCGCTGCCGTCCGCGATTACGGAAACCAAGTACTGCATCTCGGCTCATCTCCTGTGGGGCCCTTGGTGAGCGGTGATTCACCCCTACTACGAATGCCTCCGCCCCGATCCGACAGCGCCTCCCGGATTTCTTTGCCCTCGCCCACAAAAATAGGCCGCTGTCCGCTGGGCCGGTAAAGTCCCATCGCGCCACGCGAATGACGAGGTTACGACTGATGACGCAAGAGGAGAGGAGAGAGGCAACCACATGGCGAAGGTAACAGGGATTGGGGGCGTGTTCTTGAGGAGCGCGGACCCAAAGGCGCTCGGGGCCTGGTACGCGAAGCACTTGGGTATCGAGTTCGGCGACTACGGGGCGACCTTCTGGTGGAAGGACGAAGTGCCGAGCGGGACGGGCATGACGGCATGGAATCCATTCCCGATCGACACGAGCTATTTCGGCGAAGGGAATCAAGCGGTGATGATCAACTACCGCGTCGATGATCTCGACGCGCTGCTGATGGATCTCGCTGCCGCTGGCGTCTGGATCGACCCGAAGCGTCAGAACGAGAGCTATGGTCGCTTCGCCTGGATCAAGGACTGCGACGGGAACCGAGTCGAGCTCTGGCAGCCAGCGGCAGTCGAAGGCCCGATTTGAGCGGAAGGCGTGTCGTACCGCTGGTGTTCGTCGCATGCTTGGCGAGTGGCTGCGGCGCTCGCCTCTTCAACGTCGTCCCAATGTCCGGTCGCGGTGGTGACCCTGGCGCCGCCCTGAGCATCGGTTGTCAGACGACGCTTCGAATGCTCTGCTGGGCGTTGCCAGTATCGTTCCCTTCCCGTCCGGTGCCGCGGCGGTGACGACATTCGACAGGCCGTCCCCGGCGTGGTCCAGAAGATGGCGTCGTCGGGTATAACGCCATCAAGCCATATCTACACTGAAGCTCGAATCGGGGCGCTTTCAGCGACGGAAAGCCCTTCAAAAGCGGGCCAGCGTGCTTGATCCGGACGCGCAGAAGCATGCATGCTCGAAGCATGCGTAGCCTCGAGCCGTTTGTCGCCATCAGTGCTTGCCTTGCTGCAGCGGTAGCTCTCACGGACTGCGCCACCTCCGATACGGTCAGCGGTGGCAGTGCCGGGGCGGCGACCGCTGGCGCGATCGGAAGCGGCGGCAGCGTTGCGGGCGCAAGCAGCGCCGCGGGTGCCAGCAGCGTCGCGGGCGCGAGCAATGTTTCGGGTGCCAGCAGCGCCGCAGGTGCGAGCAATGTTTCGGGTGCCAGCAGCGTTGCAGGCTCGGGCAGCGTTGCAGGTTCGGGCAGCGTTGCAGGCTCGGGCGGCGTGCAGGGCTTGGGCGGTGCTCCAAGTACCGGCGGCGCAGCGGGGAGGGGTGGTAGCGGCGGAGGCATGACCGGCAAGGGTGGCTCCTCGGGAGCGGGTAGCGCTGGCAGTAGCGGGGCGAGCGGCTCCGCCAGCACTTGCCCGGCGGCGACTCCTTTGACGGGCGGCAAGAAGTACTGCTCGAACTCCACGGGCAACGCCGGCGGCAAGTACTCCTATGAGTTGTGGGCCGAAGGCAACGGTTCGGGCTGCATGAACGTCTTCGGAGTCGACGCCAATTTCAGCGCGAACTGGAGCAACGTCGAGGACTTCCTGGCGCGCATCGGTCTGACCTTCGACCGCACCAAGACTCCCGCCCAAATCGGAACCATTTCAGCCGATTTCGCCGAGACCAAAACGGGCAACACCGGCTTGGTCTACATTGGGATCTACGGCTGGACCGTCGACCCGCTGCGCGAATACTACATCCTCGACGACTGGGGCAGCACCAAGCCCGCGGGGCTTGCCTCCGATGGGACGCCTCGCGACGCGGTCGGCACGATCACCGTCGACGGAGCGGTGTACGACGTCTGGAAGAAGACGCGCACGAACAAGCCTGCGATCACCGGCGACAACAAGACGTTCGATCAATATTTCAGCATCCGGCAGACGGCGCGGCAGTGCGGTCACGTTTCCATTTCCGAGCACTTTTCCAAGTGGATCGGGCTAGGCTTGCAGCTCGGTAATCTGGTCGAAGCCAAGCTACTGCTCGAGGCGCAGGATAGCAGCGGGACCGTTGATTTTACGACCGCGACCGTCGTGGTCAAATGAGCTGAGCTCGGGTCGGAGAGTCGATACTCTGGCTTCTTCTCTGGTCGGAGGGCTTCGATGAGCGACAGCGGGATTTCCACGGCTCAGCCGGCATACCTCCCTACGGTGCTGGTGTGGCTGGCGGCGCTGGTCAGCGCGTGCAGCAGCTCGCCGCTGGACGGGTCGAAGACGACACATCCCTCGCCGATCCCGGGTTGCGAGACGCTCGACATCGTCCCCTGCGATGCGCTCGACCCCGATTGTCGGACGTCCCGCCTCGAGCTTGCGGCGTGTCTGCGGCAAACCCAGGCTGGCCAGCCGCCACCGGTCACCGTCATGACCGAGCAGCAATACGTCGACCACGTCAACGCCCTGTACGCGGCCCGCGCGCCGCAGGGCACGAATCACTTCGAGGCGGCGATGACCTGGCTCGGCTTGGCCCAGCCCGGCTCCTTCGGCTTCACGCCGCTCGAGACAGAAAACATCGCGCATTGGCTCGGCACATATCGCTGGCGCGACAAGGATCTGTTGCTCATCGATCACGGCAAGCCCGCCGACGATGAGGCATCGAACGTCGAGCTCGTTGCGGCGCTGATCCGCGCGCTGCGCGACCGCGATATCGATATCGCCGTTTGGACCACCGTGGTGTCCGTTTTCGACGTGGACTCCAATTGGGGAGCCGACGCCATGTACTTCGGTGAAGCCCGCTTCTTTTCGAATCGATACCGGGCCTCGCTCGCTGGACTCGACCCAGTCCACTTCGACGAGTTCGCCCAGATCAACGATGCCATTCGCGAGGACGTCGATTGGATCCGCACGCAGCCATCTCCTTACGTCGCCACCAACAGTCGTTTCCCACACAATTTTGGCGCGCGCGCCACGTATCTGGCCTGGCAAAGGAACGGCCTCGAAGGCGTGAACGCGCTGTACGATGACAAGCTCCTCACGCAGCAGCTGATGGCCAGTGAAACGGAGGCGGGCAAGGTCCCCACTCTGAAATATCACGCCAGGCCGCGCGCGCCGGAGGAGTGGGATCAGGACCCGACCGTCACGGCCGTCGGTGCTTGGGGCCTTTTCCTGTCGCTCAGCAGAACGTTGGAGCCGGACGCGGCTTGGTCGCTCGCGCTCGACTGGAGCGGGGAGCAGCTGTTCGTTTACAAGGGAATCGAGCCAAACCAAGACGATACCGCGCTCGTCTGGCAGCTCGAGACGGCCGACGAAGCGTCGGCTACCGCCTTGGAGGAAGCGCTGAGAGGCGCCGATCCAGCCGCCCGAGTCGCGCGAACGGGAAGCTTCGTCACGCTCGCCAAGGCGAGCAACGAGGACTCGCTCGAGTGGGGGTTCGTCGACCCCTCGGCTCAATAGCAATATTCTTCGTCGCGGCCCGTGCTGCTGTCCGAGACCTAGTTGCACAGCTCGGTGATGAGGACTTTCGAGCCAATCTCCCCGCAAAACCGCAGTGATTCTCGGACGCAGCGATCTCTGATAGATCTGCGCGCCCAGATGCGCACCCTGTACCGCTTGGCCGTCGGGCTCACCGTTCTCGGATTCTCGCTGCCGGCGCTGGCCGGCGGTCGCCTGATCGTCGCTGAGCCGATGCAGGGGGAGAAAGTGCGAATCGACGGCGATCTGCGTGAATGGCCGAACAAGATGACCGAGCTCGGGGACACCCTGACCGGCACCGGCGGCAGCGACCCGCGCGCCGCGGTGACCATCGGCTACGATGATCTGAACCTGTACGTCGTGCTCAAGATCTTCGACAAGCGCATCGTGCGCAGCGCCGCCGCTGGCCCGAACGAGGATCACGCGACGCTCAGCCTCGCCTTCCCGCGGGGTCGTGACTTCAACACCTACGAGCTCGAGCTGTATCCCGGCAATCCGGGCAAGGTCGCGGGTGTGGTCAAGTTGAAGGGGGCCGCGCTCGGCAATGCCAAGATCGTGGAGGCGCCGAGCCAGGGCGGTCTGCACGTCGAGGCGCAGATCCCGTGGGCGGCGTTTCCGGACGCGGCCAAGGTGCGCGTGGGCCTGCGAGCCGCGGTCACGTACACGGACGCCGACAGTTCAGGCTCGATTTCGGGCGTGATCAGCACCGCCAGTGGGCGCGCGGGCAAGGCATTGCCTGCGCTGCTGCTGGAGGCGGAAGAAGGCCTGGAGAGTCAATTGCTGAAGCCCAAAGGCCTGAGCAATCCCGCACGCGAAGCGTTCGGCAATGTCTCGGGTGACGGCATGTTCGAGCGCGTCGCGGTGTTCGGCGACAGTCTGGCCATCGTCGGTCCCCACTATCGCGGCGGTAAAGAGTTCTACTTTGCCGATCTGGGCGTCAAAGATGCGAGCATGGTCACGCGCCTTTCGCTGGTCGACTTCGACGGCGACGGTCGCGACGAGATCGTGATTCAAAAGCGGATTGGCGCGCCCGACAAGTACCGCGAGATCGTGACCGTGACCAAGGTCGGCAACGACGACACGCCGTTCCAAGCCTTCGCCCACGAAGTAGGCATCAAGAGCGCGGACGGCAAGATCGAAAACCGCGTCTCGATCAAGAACAACGCGCTCGAAGTCGCGCAAGGGGAGTCGGAAGGCTTCGAACCCGCAACGTACGCTGAAGTCACGCCCAGTAACATGGGCTCCGCGCTCTTACCCTGGGAGAGCGTTGGCAGCCGCACCTTCAAGTGGGTCGGTAAGGGCTTCGAGCAGACCGAGCAAACGCCATTCACCGGCAAGGGCAGCCACGCCTCGAGCGCGGCAAAACCGGCCAAGAAAGGCCGCAAGGCGAGCG
>Ga0247783_1000276_pt1 | contig 15475 bp, 11 predicted proteins | sample UWRJL064202C5_FD_179911 | JGI IMG/M metagenome (GOLD analysis project Ga0247783, IMG submission 179911) | Plant litter microbial communities from Arlington Agricultural Research Station in Wisconsin, United States - UWRJ-L064-202C-5 | ecosystem: Environmental > Terrestrial > Plant litter >...
ATCGCGAAGGACGTGCCGATCGAACGCGCCTTCGCGCTCAATACGGCGCGCGACCTGTCGCTGTTCGGACGCTATCCGGGCTTTCTCGCGATCCCCGATCGCTGGGCCACGTGGCGTTACGCCGCGGTGCCGGCGGGCATGCGCCTGATCGCGAAGCATCGACCCGATGCGATCTGGTCGACCTATCCGATCGCGACGGCCCACGAGATCGGGCGCACGCTCGCGAACAGGAGCGGCCTCCCGTGGATCGCGGACTTCCGCGACCCGATGGCGCAGGACGGCTATCCGGCCGATCCACGCGCGTGGCAGGCCTATCGACGCATCGAGGAAGAAGCGTTGCGGCAGTCGGTCGCGAGCGTCTTCACGACGCCCGGTTGCGCGCAGCTCTATCGCGAGCGTTATCCGGACCTGCCTGCGGATCGCAGCGTGCTGATCGAGAACGGCTACGACGAGGAGTCGTTCGCCGGCGCTGGCGTGTACGAGACGGCGCCCGCGAAGGACGGTCGCTTCGTTCTCCTGCACAGCGGCGTGATCTATCCGAGCGAACGCGATCCGACGCAGTTGATGGAGGCGCTCGGACGCCTGAAGTCGGGCGGAGTCGTGGACGCGACCAACTTCGTGCTGCGCCTTCGGGCGAGCGGCCACGACGAGATGCTCGCCACGCTCGCCGCGCGCTACGACGTCGCCGACCTGGTGTCGCTCGAGCCCGCGATCCCGTATCGACGCGCGCTCCAGGAGATGCTCGAGGTCGACGGACTGCTGATCCTCCAGGCGAGCAACTGCAACCAGCAGATTCCGGCGAAACTCTACGAGTACGTGCGTGCCGGAACGCCGGTCCTCGCGCTCACGGACCCGATCGGCGACACCGCGGCGACCTTGCGCGATGCCGGACTCACGTCGATCGCGCTGCTGGACGACGCATCGGCGATCGCGGGCGCGATTCCTGCGTTCATTGGACGAGTGCGCTCCGCGGCCGAGCCGCTGGCCACGACCGAGGCCGTCGCATCGGCCTCGCGTGAAGGGCGAACGCGTCAGTTGGCCCAACTGCTCGATCGGGTCGTCCGTTCCACCAAGAGACTTTCGTCATGACAACAATGGGCCTTTTCTCCGCAAATCCGTTGCTGGCGTCCGTGACGCGACACGTCGCGTGTGTCGTCGCGATCCTGTGCGCCTCGATCCCGGCGGCTCACGCGCAGGGTGGCGTCTATGCGTGCGGCGAGCTGCGCGGGCCGATGCAGTTCGGACCGTTCGACTATCGGACGATCCCCGGGGATTCCAAGTACCTCGTCGAGATGGCCCACTTCCCGCCGAGCGTCGAGTCGCTCAGCAAGGGGAGCTCGGGATCGATCGGCGCCGACATCGACTACACGTTGCGCGCGATCCCCAACCATCCGCGTGCCCTGTTGTCGATCTCGCGCTACGCGCGCCGTCTCAAGACCGACAACCCCAGCGGAACGCGCTACTCGGTCTCGTGCTATTTCGATCGCGCGATCCGCATGGCGCCCGACGATCCGATGCCCCACGTGCTGTTCGCGAACTACCTGTTCACGGCCGGCAAGGTGGCCGAGGCCAAGCAGCACCTCGATCAGGCGGAGGCGTTGCGCGGCAGCCCGAGCTCTTCCGATCTCGACTACAACCTCGGCCTGCTCTATTACGACGTCGGTGAGTACGACAAGGCCGCGGTCGCGGCCAAGCGCGCCTACGCGCTCGGCGCGCAGTTTCCGGCGCTGCGCGCGAAACTGAAGGCGAAGGGCAAGTCGATCGATTGATCGACGGGGATCAGAGGCCTTCGAGCAGCTTCGCGAGCCACGTGATCGGGATCGCGTAGCTGATGCCGCTGGGCTGGCTCAACGCCGTCTCCTTGCCACCCTTGACGAGCACCATGTTGATGATCGCGATGACCTCCCCGTTGTCGGGGTTGAACATCGGGCTGCCGCTGTTGCCCGGATACGCGGTCGCGTCGAGCTGAAAGATCACGAAGCGTTCGCTGCGCAGGCGCCGGATCAACGCGGCATCGAGCGACTTCGAACTCGGTTGCGCGAGCGCGACCGGCGTCAGCGCGGAGATCAACGCGTGGTGCGTCGTCGGATACAGGCCGATCACGCTGCCGATCGGAAAACCCGTGAACGCATAGGTCTGGCCTTCGCGGATCTGCGACGCATCGCCGAGCCGCACGGCCGGCAACGGCGCGCCGCCGATGCGCAACACGGCGACGTCGTGCTCGGTGTCCCGCACGAGGATCCTCGCCTCACGGACCTGCGCTTCGCCGTTGCCCTGCGGGACCGCGATCGCGACCGTCTCGAGCGTTCCGGGATCGACGACGGCGGGCAGGACGTGATTGTTCGTCGCGACGAGCGTGCCGTCGCGCACGACGAAGCCGGTGCCGCGAAACTGGAACGGTGGATTGCGGGTCGGGAGGTTCGTGCCGATCGCGACGATCGAGGGACGGATGCGGTCGATCGTCGCAGGCAGCTGCGCGAGTTCGGCCGCCCGCGCGGCCCCGGGGTGAGCGAACGCGAGCGGCAGCAGGCCGACGACGGTGCGAAGCGTCGCGACCAGCGATCTCATCGCGACGAGGACGCGGTCTTCTGCAAGCGCCTGAGCACGGCCACGGGCGAGGGCTCGACGATCAGCGGGTTGTACTTGTGGACGGCCTTGCCGTAGACGCCGGTCACGCGCGCGACGTACTGGCGCGTCTCGGCGTACGGCGGCACGCCGCGATACCGCTCGACCGCGCGTTCGCCCGCGTTGTACGACGCGGTCACGAGCACGACGTCGCCTTCGAAGAACGACAACAGCCAGCGCAGATAGGCGAGGCCGCCCTTGATGTTCTCGCGCGGGTCGTTGAGCTTCTTCGCGCTGATGCCGAAGCGTTCGGCGGTCTCGGGGATCAGCTGCATCAGTCCCTGCGCGTTCTTGTTCGACTTCGCGCTGACCTGGAAGCCCGACTCTGCCTGGATGATCGCGAGCGCGAGGCGCGGTTCAACGCCGTAGGTCGGCGCGAGTTGATTGACCATCTGCACGATGCGTTGCCGCTCCGGCGTCGCGGTCCACGCGATCGGGAGGGCATGGCTCTCCTGCACGATGACCGACTCGGGGATCATGCAGGTCGGCAGCACGGCGTCGTCGTCGTTGACGTGCTCGAGCATCCGCTTCGCATAGTCGTGATTGCGTTCGGCCGCGTAGCGCAGCAGGCCGGTCGCCAGGCGATCGTCGCGCGGCACGCCGCGCCCGTAGGCATACATCAGCCCGAGCCGATAGGCGGCATCGGCGTCCCCGCCGCGCGCCGAGCGGCAGTACAAGTCCATCGCGAGCGCGTAGTTGCGACCGACGCCTTCGCCGTATTCGAGGCGGACGGCCTCGGCGGTCAGTCCCTTCGGTGGCGGTGCGCGTCGCGGCGCGTCCTCGCTGTCGGCCGTGGTCGGCAGCCGCCAGTCGACATCGGCCGACGAGGCCCGATGCGCGACGAGCAGCAGCGCGGCGGCCACGACGGCGGCGCGGGCGACGGCTCGGCAACGCTGCGGGTCGGGCATGCGCATCATGGACGGCGGATGAGGTGGGTCGATCGGGGACGGAAGCAAAGCGGTCGCAACTTCCATGCCGCGCGGGCGCCGGGCCGGGAGGCGGGCGACGCCGCGCGGATTGTGTCATGCCCCGGATGACGCCGGACATCGTCCGGTTTGCGGCCGGTTGCCGACACTTTTCGTCCCGACGGGACGTGAATCGTCTGGCCGCGACCGTCGATCGGCTCCTGCGGCAAGGGCGGGGCCGGTGGCATCGTTCCTGCATTCAGACCGTCGCTGCACTCGGCTAGAATCCGCGCCTCGCGCGAAGCCGGACCTCGTTCAGCTGCCGTCGCGACCCGCGTCGCGTCGCCGGCGAACGCAATCGAAGGAGATGAGATGAGCGTTGTAGCAGTCGTCGGCCTGGGGTACGTGGGTCTTCCGTTGGCCGTCGAGTTCGGCAAGAAACTGCGAACGATCGGTTTCGATCTGTCGGAGAAGAAGATCGACGCGTATCGCGTCTTCGTCGATCCCACCGGCGAAGTCTCGGAAGCGGATCTGCGCGCCGCCTCGATGCTCGAGGTCACGACCGATGCGAGCAAGCTCGCCGACGCGGACACGATCATCGTCGCGGTCCCGACCCCGGTCGATCAGGCGCACCAACCCGACTTCTCGCCGCTCGTCGGCGCGAGCAAGGCCGTCGGCGCGCACATGAAGAAAGGCGTCACCGTCGTCTACGAGTCGACCGTCTACCCCGGCGCGACCGAAGAGGTCTGCATCCCGATCCTCGAACAGGTGTCGGGCATGAAGTGGATGCGCGACTTCCATGTCGGCTACTCGCCCGAGCGCATCAACCCGGGCGACAAGGAACGCACGCTCACGAAGATCACGAAGATCGTCTCCGGCGACGACCGGGCGACCTGCGATCGCGTCGCGGCGCTCTACGGCAGCATCATCAAGGCCGGCGTGTACCCGGCATCGAGCATCAAGGTCGCCGAGGCCGCGAAGGTGATCGAGAACACGCAGCGCGATCTCAACATCGCGCTGATGAACGAGCTCGCGATCATCTTCGACAAGATCGGCATCGACACGCTGGAGGTCCTGCAGGCCGCCGGGACGAAGTGGAATTTCCTGCCGTTCCGTCCCGGTCTCGTCGGTGGCCACTGCATCGGCGTCGATCCGTACTACCTCACGCACAAGGCGGAGATGGTCGGCTACCAGCCGCAGGTGATCCTGGCGGGCCGGCGCATCAACGACGGCATGGGCAAGTTCATCGCGGAACAGACGATCAAGCACATGATCCGCAACGGTTCGCCGGTCAAGGGCGCGCCCGTCACGGTGCTCGGCCTCACGTTCAAGGAAGACTGTCCCGACCTGCGCAACTCGCGCGTGATCGACGTGATCCGCGAGCTCGAGTCCTTCGGCGTCGACGTGCACGTGCACGATCCGATCGCCGACGCGGAAGAGGCCGTGCACGAGTACGGCGTAACGCTGAAGACCTGGGACGACCTCCCGGTCTCGCATGCCGTCGTCGCCGCGGTCGCGCACAAGGAGTTCAAGTTGCGCGCGCCGGCCGAGTTCGCGAAGAAGCTCATGGGCTCGGCGACCTTCATCGATGTCAAGAGCGCGTTCGACGCGGTCGCCATGAAGGCGGCCGGAACATCGGTCTGGCGTCTGTGACCGACGCGTCGCCGCCGGTCGGGCGCTACGCGGCGGTCCGCGCGGCGCTCGCACGCGAACCGAAGCGCTGGCTCGTCACCGGCGCCGCGGGCTTCATCGGTTCCAATCTCGTCGAGGCGCTGCTCGCCCTCGACCAGCACGTCGTCGCGCTCGATAACTTCGCGACCGGCCATCGGCGCAACGTCGACGAGGTCGAGACGAACGTGGGATCCGAGCGTGCCGCGCGGCTGACCTTCATCGAAGGCGACATCACGCGGACGACCGACTGCGCGGCGGCGTGCGACGGCGTGGACTTCGTGCTGCATCAGGCCGCGCTCGGCTCCGTGCCGCGCTCGCTCGAGAACCCGCTCGCGACGAACGCGGCGAACATCGACGGCTTCCTGAACATGCTCGTCGCCGCGCGCGACGCGAAGGTCGCGCGCTTCGTCTATGCGGCGTCGAGCTCGACGTACGGCGACCATCCCGCGCTGCCGAAGGTCGAGGATCGCATCGGCAAGCCGCTCAGCCCGTACGCGGTCACGAAGTACGTCAACGAGCTCTATGCCGACGTGTTCGCGCGCAGCTACGGGATGGAGACGATCGGCCTGCGCTACTTCAACGTCTTCGGTCCGCGCCAGGATCCGGAGGGCGCCTACGCGGCGGTGATCCCGAAGTGGATCGCCGCACTGCTCGCCGACGTGCCGGTGGCGATCAACGGCGACGGCGAGACGACGCGCGACTTCTGCTACATCGACAACGTCGTGCAGGCGAACCTGCTCGCGGCGACCGCCGACCCCGACGGCGTGAACCAGGTCTACAACGTCGCCGTCAGCGGCCGCACGTCGCTCAACGAGCTGTACGCGAAGCTGCGTGGCGGCGTCGCCGCGTTTCACCCGGGTGCGGCCGCGGCGATGCCGACGCATGCCGACTTCCGCAAGGGCGACGTCCGGCATTCGCAGGCGGACATCTCGAAGGCCGCGCGCCTGCTCGGCTATGCGCCGTCCCACGACATCGACGCCGGACTCGCCGCCGCGATGCCGTGGTACGTCGAGCACCTCAGTCGATCCTGATCCACTCCGCGCGGACGAGGTTGTTCGGCAACAGGACCGGCACGACGTTCTTCTTCGCGACCCAGCTCAGCTTCTGGCGGTGCAGGACGATGTGGCGATACTCCTTCGTCTGCAGGTCGAGCGCGTCGATGATCAGCTTGCGACGCTTCTCGACGTTCATCTCCGACGCGGCCGCGTCGATCAGCTTGTCGAGCGCGGGATCCGAGAAGCGACCGTAGTTGTAGAAGCCCTTCTGCGTCGCCGGGTCCTTCGTGTGCAGGATCGGATCCATGATCACCTGCGCATCGGTGATGCTGCCGCCCCAGCCGAGCATGTACATGCTCGTCTCATTCTTCTCGAGCTTCGGGAAGTACACGGTCTTCGGGATCGCGTTCAGCTTGGCCGTGACCCCGATACGCGCGAGCATGCCGACCGTCGCGACGCAGATGTCGCGATCGTTGATGTAGCGGTCGTTCGGGCAGTCGAGGGTGAATTCGAAGCCCTTCGGATAGCCGGCGTCGGCGAGCAGCTTCTTCGCCCCTTCGACGTCCGCTGGCGGATGCTTCTCGAGCGCCGGATCGAGGCAGCCCGCCGGCGCGGTCGTCATGCAGCCCGTCGCGGTCGCCTGTCCGCGCATGATCTTCGACTGCAGCTGCTCGACATCGATCGCCTTGTAGAAGGCTTCGCGCACGCGGCGGTCCTTGAACGGATTCCGATCGGTCACGCTGCTGTCGACGAGCGCGTCGCGGAACTGGTCGAAGCCGAAATAGACGACGCGGTTCTCCGGCCCCGTGTAGACCTTCAACGCCGGATTCGACTGGACGCGTGCGATGTCCTGCGGTGCGATGTCGGGCACGAGGTCGATCTCGCCGGACAGCAGCGCCGCGCTGCGCGTCGCGTCGGAGGCGATCGGCGTGTAGACGATCTCGGTGACGTTGCCGTCCTTCAGGCCCCACCAGTCGGGATTCGCGACGAGCACCGTGCGCACGCCGGGCTCGCGGCTCTTCAGCATGAAGGGCCCGGTGCCGTTCGCGTTGCGGGCGGCGAAGCTCTCTTCCTTCGCGGCGAAGTTGAGCGCCTTCTCGACGTGATGCGTCGTCGACCACGACTTGCTCATGATGTAGATCGTGTTGAGGTGCTCGAGCAAGAGCGGATTCGGCTTGTCCTGCTTGAGCTCGACGGTGTAGTCGTCGATCTTCGTGACCTTTCCGAGGGCGCGCGCGTAGACGGCCAGCTGCGACGGCGGCGTGGCCGCGCGATCGATCGAGAAGACGACGTCGTCGGCCGTGAACGGCGAGCCGTCATGGAACTTCACCCCCTTGCGCAACGTGAAGCGCCAGGTCGTCTCGTTGACGATGGTCCACGAAGTCGCGAGCCGCGGGCCGATCTTCATGTCGCGATCGCGCTCGACCAGGACGTCGTGGATGAGGTTCGAGAAGTTGTTCGTGAGCAACTCGTTCTGCGAGTACGGGTCCATCGTCTGGATGTCGCCGCGCGATGCCCAGCGCAGCGTCTTCGCGTCCGCGACGGCGCCCATCAGCAGCGCGCAACCCGCGACCGCGACCACCCACCTCACGTGCTTCGTCCACATCATCGTCTTCCTCCAGTCGCATATCGCGACGCGCGAGTGATCATGCCACGCGCTGCTAGACTTCCGCGCCTCCCCGAATCGCGTCTCCGAGAATGAACTACGTCGTCACGCCCCAGCCCGAAGTCGTCCTGCCGGTCGTCGGCACGGACGCGGTCTTCCCCGTCCGCCGCATCTATTGCGTCGGCCGCAACTACGTCGAGCATGCGAAGGAGATGGGCTTCACCGGTCGCGAGCCGCCGTTCTTCTTCATGAAGCCCGCGGACGCGGTGCTCGCGGTCGCCGACGGTTCGACCGGCCGCATGCCGTATCCGTCGCGAACCTCGGACCTGCATCACGAGATCGAGCTCGTCGTGTGCATCGGGGTCGGGGGCGCCGACATCAAGGCCGCCGATGCGCTCGGGCACATCTACGGTTACGCGGTCGGGCTCGACATGACGCGGCGCGACCTGCAGTCCGAAGCGAAGAAGCTCGGTCGGCCCTGGGAAGTCGGCAAGGCCTTCGACGTCTCGGCCCCGATCGGGCCGATCCATCCGATCGCGGCGACCGGGCCGATCACCAGCGGGACGATCATGTTGACCGTGAACGGTCAGCCGCGTCAGTCGAGTTCGCTCGACAAGTTGATCTGGAACGTCGGCGAAACGATCGAACACCTCTCCGGCCTGTTCGCGCTCCAGCCGGGCGACCTGATCTTCACGGGCACGCCCGAAGGGGTCGCGGCCGTCGCTCGCGGAGACGTCCTCGAAGGGACGGTGAGCGGCCTCGGGACACTGAAGGTCGAGATCGGCTGAGTCGTCAGGCTCTCGTCGGGGCGTCGATCAACTGCGGCGGCCGCGTCGGATCGAAGTCGCTCCAGTCCCCGTCGGCCCAGGTCCCGTTCGCGCGTTCGAGGTCGAGTGCTCCGGCGCTGCGCAACGCGGCGATGATCGCGCTCTCGCCCACGGCATCGGTCGCCCGCACCGCGACCAGCATGCCCGCGTGGCGGATCGCGTTCGCTCCGGGATCCATCGTCCCCTTCATCGCGCCCGCGAGCGAGCCGCCGTACGCGCCTGCGGCCGCGGCGCCGACCACGGCGACCGCGACCAACGGCGCCGCGAGGCCCGCCATCGCGCCGACGGCCGCACCGGCGACGCCTGCGCCGACACCGCCGACTGCCGCGCCGGCGCCTGCGCTCGTGTCCGAACGTTCCGTCCCCGGCGACTCGTGTTCGTCGCCGCCGATCGGCGTCGCGTCATGCTGACCGGCCGGTGTGACGAAGAAGACGCTGATGTCGGAGCGCTCGACGCCTTGACCGACCAATGCCTCGACCGCCTCTTCGCTCTGATCGCTCTGTTCGAACCGCCCCGCGATGATCGTGCTCATGACGTCTCCTGTCCGTTGATTCGTCCCGCCGACGTGCTCGTGCGACGCGGATCGAGCGGCGAGGTTGCGACGCCCGCGACGAATCGTCTGTCAGCGACGCTCGGATCGGCCGCAGGGGGCATCGCTATAATCGCGCGCCCTCGCCGTAGTTCAACGGATAGAACAGCCGCCTCCTAAGCGGCAAATCCAGGTTCGATTCCCGGCGGCGAGACCACGTTCGCGAACGCGTCGTCCAGGAGCGCCGGTCGGTCCCGCGGACGGGCCGCGCCGCTCTGTATGATTCGCGACCCTGCGTGACCCTCACAAGAACATCTCCCTCCGAAGGGACCAGCCCATGAACGACCTCTCAGCGCTCGTCAATCATCAGATCCGCCTCGCGGCACGACCGACCGGCCTGCCGACCCGCGAAGGCTGGTCGTTCACGACCGCGCCGGTCGTCGAGCCCGAGGACGGCGGCGTCCTCGTGAAGACCCTGTCGCTGTCGCTCGACCCCGCGATGCGCGGATGGATGAACGACGCGAAGAGCTACATCGCGCCGGTCGAGATCGGCGAGGTGATGCGGGCCGGCGGCATCGGCACGATCGTCGCGTCGAAGAATTCGGCGTTCGCGGTCGGCGATCACGTCGCGGGTTCGCTCGGCGTCCAGGAGTACTGGGACGTCACCGAGAAGCAGGTCGCGCGCGGCGACGTATCGAAGATCGACCTGCGCCTCGGCACCGTCGAGCAATGGCTCAACGTCCTCGGCTTTCCCGGCATGACCGCTTACTTCGGGCTGATGGACGTCGGACAACCGAAGGAGGGCGAGACGGTCGTCGTGTCGGGCGCGGCGGGCGCGGTCGGCCAGACCGTCGGGCAACTCGCGAAGATCAAGGGCTGTCGCGTCGTCGGCATCGCGGGCGGCCCGGAGAAGTGCAAGTGGGTCGTCGACGAGCTCGGCTTCGACGCGTGCGTCGACTACAAGAACGGCGACGTGAAGAAGGAGTTGCGCGAGCATTGTCCGAAGGGTGTCGACATCTACTTCGACAACGTCGGCGGCGAGATCCTCGACATCGTGCTCACGCGTCTCGCACGAAAGGCCCGCATCATCATCTGCGGCGCGATCAGCCAGTACAACAGCACGACCGCGGTCAAGGGTCCGGCGAACTATCTGTCGCTGCTCGTCAATCGCGCGCGGATGGAAGGCATCGTCGTCTTCGATTACGCGCCGCGCTTCCATCTCGCCGTCGCGGAACTCGCGGGCTATCTGAAGGACGGTCGCCTGAAGAGCAAGGAAGACATCGCGCACGGCCTCGACACGTTTCCCGAGACCTTGCTGCGCCTCTTCCGGGGCGAGAACTTCGGCAAGCTCGTCCTGCAGGTCGCGACGGCCTGATCGACGCGGTCTTCCGCAACGGCCGGGACGGCGTTGCGGATAAACTGTCGTCCCTGCTCGTCGTCCTTCGCGGCACCCTATGCCGCCGTCGCGCGTCGCCCTCACGGTCGTCGTCGTCGCGACCCGAATCTTCCATGGCCATCCTCACGCTTCACGGCATCGAACTCGCTTTCGGCCACGTCCCGTTGCTCGACGGGGTGTCGCTCGCGGTCGAGCGCGGCGAACGGCTCGGACTGATCGGTCGCAACGGGGCGGGCAAGTCGTCGCTGCTGTCGCTGATTGCCGGGACGCGCACGCCCGACGACGGAAGCATCGTGCGTGCGTCGGGCGTCTCCGTCGCGCTCGTCGAACAGGAACCCGTGCTGCCGGCGGACGCATCGGTGATCGACGTCGTCACGAGCGGGCTGCCCGCCGCCGGACAGATCGTCGCGTACGAGCGTGCCGCCGCGCGCGTCGCGACCGATCACTCCGACGAAGCGATGCACGCGCTCGCGGAGGCCCAGGCCTTGCTCGACGCGGGGGACGGCTGGACCATCGCCCACCGGCTCGAACGCGTGATGGACCGCTTCCAGCTCGACGGCGACGCGCGGATCTCGAGCCTCTCGGGCGGCCAGGGCAAACGCGTCGCGCTCGCCCGCGCGATGGTCACCGAGCCCGACCTGTTGCTGCTCGACGAACCGACGAACCATCTCGACATCGAGACGATCCAGTGGCTCGAGTCCCTGCTCGTCGAGACGACCGGCAGCGTGCTGTTCATCACGCACGATCGCGCCTTCCTCGACGCGGTCGCGACGCGCATCATCGAACTCGATCGCGGCAAGCTCGCGAGCTATCCCGGGAACTACCGTGCGTACCGCGAGCGCAAGGCCTTCGAGCTCGAGGTCGAGCGCGTCGAGAACGCGAAGTTCGACAAGGTGCTCGCACAGGAAGAGGCGTGGATCCGCCAGGGCGTGGAGGCCCGCCGCACGCGCAACGAAGGTCGTGTGCGACGTCTCGAACGCCTGCGCGATGAACGCGCCGCGCGCCGCGACCGGTCGCGGGACGTCCGGCTCGCCGTCGACACCGGCAATCGCTCGGGGAAGATCGTCGCCGAACTCGTCGACGTCTCGAAGTCCTTCGGCGAAGGCGCCGCGCGTCGCCCGATCGTGCGCGACTTCACCGCGACGATTCTGCGCGGCGATCGCGTCGGACTCGTCGGTCGCAACGGCGCGGGCAAGACGACGCTGCTCAAGCTGATCCTCGGCGACCTCGAGCCCGACGCCGGCACGATCAAACGCGGCACGCAATTGTCGGTCGCGTACTTCGACCAGTCGCGCGCCGCGCTCGACCCCGAGAAGACGCTGCTCGAGACGATCAGCCCGGGCTCCGAATGGATCGAGATCGGCGACGGCGCGAAGGCCGAGCGCAAGCACGTGATGAGCTACCTCGGCGACTTCCTGTTCGCGCCCGAGCGTGCGCGGTCGCCGGTCAAGAGTCTGTCTGGTGGCGAACGCAACCGACTCCTGCTCGCCCGCTTGTTCGCGCGTCCCGCGAACGTGCTCGTGCTCGACGAGCCCACCAACGACCTCGACGTCGACACGCTCGAATTGCTCGAGAACCTGCTCGTCGACTACGCGGGGACGCTGTTCCTCGTCAGCCACGATCGTGCCTTCCTCGACAACGTCGTGACGCAGACGATCGCCTCCGAAGGCGACGGGCTGTGGCGCGAGTATGTCGGCGGCTACGGCGACGTCGAGGCGGCGCGCGCGCGTGCGAAGACGATCGCGGCCGCGCCGGCGACCCGACCCGCGCCGCCGAAGGGGGCGTCGCCGGTGCCGGCGAAGTCCAGCGTGACGCGCCTCGGCTTCAAGGAGCAGCGTGAACTTGCCGCGTTGCCGGAGACGATCACGAAACTCGAAAGCGAACAGGCCGCGCTCGCCGCCCGTCTCGCCGACGGCGCGTTGTACCGCAGCGATCCCGCGGAAGCCGCGCGTCTCGGACAGCGCGTGAGCGCCATCGACGAAGAGCTCGCGTCCGCGATGAGTCGCTGGGAAACGCTCGAGCGCATCGCCGCCGAACAGTGACCGTCGTGCACCAAGTGGAGTCCTCCGCGCCAGGCTGCCTATTAATTGAGCACCCCCGACCAAGGCCCGCCATTCGGGGGATTGCGGCGATTCCGGGCCTTTTTTTCCACAGAAAGTGGGGATAAGTCCGACGCCGCTGTCAGAACGACCACGACAACTTTTTTGCAATGCCGCAACCGAAACCGAAGACCTATTCCGAAGCGTCGATCCGCGTGCTCAAGGGCCTCGAGCCCGTCAAGCAGCGGCCGGGCATGTACACGCGCACCGACAGCCCGATGCACATCGTGCAGGAGGTGATCGACAACGCGGCCGACGAGGCGCTCGGCGGTCACGCCACGAAGATCGACGTGATCCTCGAAGCGAACGGGCGCATCGTCGTCGAGGACGACGGACGCGGCATCCCGGTCGGGCCGCATCCGGAAGAGAAGGTGCCGGTGATCGAACTCGTCTACACGCGCTTGCACGCCGGCGGCAAGTTCGAGAAGGGCGGCAGCGCCGCGTACGCGTTTTCGGGCGGGCTGCACGGCGTCGGCGTCTCGGTGACGAACGCGTTGTCGAGCGCGCTCGACATCACGGTGCATCGCGACGGCGGAGTCCATACGATCGGCTTCGCGCACGGCGACGTCGTCGCGCCGCTCGTCTCGCGCGCGCTCGAGCGGGCGGACCAGCGCGGCGTGCGTTCGACCGGCACGCGCGTGTCGATGAAGCCGGCGGCGAAATACTTCGACAGCGAGGTCGTCCCGGTCGCGGAATTGCAGCGGCTATTGCGCAGCAAGGCGGTGCTGCTGCCGGGCGTCACGGTCACGTTGACCGACGCGCGCGGGACGAAGACCCCGACGACCGAGACCTGGCGTTACGACGGGGGACTGCGCGGTTATCTCGTCGACGCGCTCGCGCAGACGAGTTCGGCCGAGCCGGTGATCCCCTTCTATGAAGGCGCGCAGCACTCGTCCGGCGGCGACGGCTTCGTCGAGGGCGAGGGCGCCGAGTGGGTCGTCGCGTGGACCGACGAGGGCGCGCTGCTGCGCGAGTCCTACGTGAACCTGATCCCGACGCCCGCGGGCGGGACGCACGAAGCCGGCTTGCGCGACGGCCTCTTCAACGCGGTCAAGTCCTTCATCGACCTGCACTCGTTGCTGCCGAAGGGCGTGCGCCTGTTGCCCGAGGACGTGTTCGCCCGCGTGTCCTTCGTGTTGTCCGTGAAGGTCCTCGACCCGCAGTTCCAGGGCCAGATCAAGGAACGTCTGAACAGTCGCGACGCGGTGAAGCTCGTCTCGAACGGCGTGCGTCCCGGACTCGAGCTGTGGCTCAACCAGCACGTCGACCAGGGACGCAAGCTCGCGGACCTCGTGATCCGCCAGGCGCAGTCGCGGCAACGGACCGCACAGAAGGTCGAGAAGCGGAAGGGTTCGGGGGTCGCCGTGCTGCCGGGAAAACTGACCGACTGCGAATCGACCGACATCGCGCGCAACGAGGTCTTCCTCGTCGAAGGCGACTCGGCGGGCGGGTCCGCGAAGATGGGCCGCGACAAGGTGTTCCAGGCCATCCTGCCGTTGCGCGGCAAGGTGCTCAATGCCTGGGAGACCGAGCGCGATCGCCTGTTCGCGAACAACGAGATCCACGACATCGCGGTCGCGATCGGCATCGACCCGCACGGCCGCGACGACCCCGTCGACTTGAGCGCGCTGCGCTACGGGAAGGTCTGCATCCTGTCCGACGCCGACGTGGACGGCTCGCACATCCAGGTCCTCCTGCTGACGCTGTTCTTCAGGCATTTCCCGAAGCTCGTCGAACACGGCCATCTCTACGTCGCGCGTCCGCCGCTGTTTCGCGTCGACGTCGCCGCGCGCGCCAAGAAGCCCGCGCAGAAACTCTATGCGCTCGACGACGGCGAACTCGTCGCGATCGAGGACAAGCTCACGAAGGACGGCGCGCCGCCCAAGTCGTGGAGCATCTCCCGCTTCAAGGGTCTCGGCGAGATGAATGCCGAACAGCTGTGGGAGACCACGATGAACCCCGACACGCGGCGCCTGTCCCTCGTGTCGCTCGGCGCACTCGACGTGGCGGCGACCGTCGCGCGGATGAACATGTTGATGGGCAAGGGCGAGGCGGCCGCGCGACGCGCGTGGCTCGAAGAGCATGGCAACGAGGTCGAAGCCGACGTGTGATGTCGCGAGCCTTCGCATCCGGACTCGAGAGGAAGGACTCGTTCGTGAGTTCGCGGATCCTGCTCGCGTGCGTTCTGTCGCTCGGCATCGCGTCGAATGCGCGGGCCGACGTGTACGGCTACGTCGACGACAAGGGCACGCTGCACCTCGCGAACGAGAAGATCGACGAGCACTACACCCTGTTCATGAAGGCGCGCGAGGGTGCGGTGCCGCTGAGCGTCCTGCGCGCCGAAGAGGCCGAGGCCGCGGCGGCCCCGGATCCCGAGCTCACGAAGACGCGGCTGTTCAAGCGCCTGATGGCGCATCCGAACATCGCGAGGTACGAGCCGCTGATCCGGGCTGCGGCCAGTCGCAACGGCCTCGACCCGCAACTCGTCAAGGCCGTGGTCGCGGTCGAGTCGGGCTTCGATGCGGGCGCGGTCTCGGACAAGGGGGCGGTCGGCCTGATGCAGGTCCTGCCGGCGACCGGCGAGCGCTACGGCGTACGCGCCGATCGCCGCAAGAGCGTCGATGCGAAGCTCACCGACCCCAAGCTCAACCTCGACGTCGGCACGCGTTATCTCGCGGACCTGCACAGGATGTTCGTCGATCGTCCCGAGCTCGCGCTCGCCGCCTACAACGCCGGCGAGAACGCCGTGGTCCGCTTTCGCAACAAGGTGCCGCCGTTCCCCGAGACCCAGGCCTACGTGAAGCTCGTGGGCCAGTTCCATG
>Ga0247783_1000277_pt1 | contig 15446 bp, 34 predicted proteins | sample UWRJL064202C5_FD_179911 | JGI IMG/M metagenome (GOLD analysis project Ga0247783, IMG submission 179911) | Plant litter microbial communities from Arlington Agricultural Research Station in Wisconsin, United States - UWRJ-L064-202C-5 | ecosystem: Environmental > Terrestrial > Plant litter >...
TACAACATCAGCTTCCCGAGCGCCACGGCGAGCGGGCAACTCAACATCCAGAACATCATCTACGGCTGGGCCAATACCGGCCAGACGACGACCGATTCCACCGGCCGGATCTCCATCGGCGCGCGCACTGACGACGGCGCGAGCAAACTGCAGGTCTACGGCAACACGCTCGTCGCTGGCCTCACGACCTACGACGGCACGCTGGGCGGCAGCGACACCCGCATCATCTTCCAGGGCGGCGCGGGCGCACCGACCAAGCAGGCGACGTTCAACTTCTCTGCATCCGGCGACGCGATGGGCATCTTCACGCTCCAGCGCCGCCTCGCCAACGCTTTCGAGGCAACGCTTTTCAGCATCAAGCTGACAGACGGCGCGTGGGTCCACAACGGCAACGGCACGATCAATGGCAACGTGGGCATCGGCACGGCCGCGACAGCGAACGCGCTGGAGGTGGGGAACGTCGCGCGCTTTGCGTCGGCCTCGCCAGTGGCAGCAACGACGGGCAAGGGTGTCGAGGTCTACTACCACGGCACGCAAGACGTTGGCTACGTCGCGTCGTTTGACCGATCCGGTGCTGTCTTCAAACCCCTGCAACTGGCCGGCTCAACGCTCAATTTTGCGCCGGGTGGTGTGGTCACCGTGACGATCACTTCCACGCTTGCCACGTTCGGCAACAACGTGAACGTGACCATTCCCGGCGTTGCGTCGTACCTCGACTTCGGTCAGCAGACGCGCCAGATGATCAACCTCTGGGGCGGCGTCGCGAACTCAGCCTACGGCATCGGCGTGCAGGGTAGCACGCAGTACTACCGCACTGGCGGCGGCTACGCCTGGTTTTTGAACGGCACGCACAACGATGCGCCGAACAACCCAGGCGCAGGCGGCTCGTTGCTGATGCGAATGGATGGCTCGGGCAACGTCGTTATTTCCGGCACCGTCACCGCAGCGAATCTGTCAGGCACGAACACGGGTGACGCCAGCGGCGGCGGCGGCGGCGTGACGACGATGACGAACATCGGCACCGCGGCGAACGCCCAGGGCGCGACGATCAGCGGCGCGAACCTCACGCTGCAGCCCGCGAGCAACTCGTTCGGCGGCGTGGTCAGTGCGACCACGCAGACCTTCGCTGGCGCCAAGACCTTCAGCGGCGTGCTGACGGCGAACAGCAACGCGACCGTCAACGGCGTGCTGACGGCCAAGTACAACTTCCCCGGCTACTACGACAACGGCAACTTCGGCACGACCGGCACGATCAGCTGGGGCAATGGCAACTTCCAGGCGGTGGGCCTGAATTCCAACTGCACGATCTCGTTCGGATCGCCAGGTCCGATGTGCATGCTCTACCTCGATGTCTTCGCCGGCGCGAGCGTGACGATCAGCTGGCCGTCGAGCGTGAGGGGAAGCCCGCCGACTTCCATCACCGCCGGCCGCAACCTGGTGGCGTCGTTCCTGTGGGACGGTGGTTCGTACTACTACTACATGGGCGGCGCGAACAACGTGCTGCTCGAGGCCAAGGGCCGTGCGCGCAAGCGCGCCAAACTACGGCGGGCCATCGCGCGCAGGTTGGCCAAGAAGAGCAGTCACTGACTGCTTTTTGCGAGAGCGGCCTGGAGCCGATTGCGCACGCCAAGCTTGTCGAAGATTCGCTCGAGGTGCGTCTTGACGGTGGTCGGCGCGATGCCGAGCTTGCGGGCGATCTGCTTGTTCGACAGTCCCTCGCGTACGCAGGCGACGATCTCAGCCTCGCGGGGGCTGAGTTTGAGTTGCCACACGGGCGTTGCCATCCCCTTCCCCGATCAATTGCCGCAGCCACTCCGCTTCCTGCAGCGGAGTGAACCCGTCGTTCGGCATCTGCATCAGTGCGCGGATGTGCGAGCGAATCTGCGCGATCATAACGATGTCGCGGGGCGCCGGGTCGGTCCAGAATTCCGGAGGGATCGCGCCGTACACAGGGGAGCGCTTTCGCCAAGCGTCGATGGACGACAGCAGATCGCCCAGAGTCTCGCGCAGCTGGTCGCGCTCGCGCGAGATGCGTTCAATCGCGTTGCCGGTCTTGCTCATTATGGCGACACCTTCGATAGCGCGTGGCGTGCGAGCGCGTGGCGTGCGCGATTTTGCGCCCATTCCTTGAACTGATGCAGCCGATCCTCTTTCGGAAAGTCGTCCCACCGCATCGGCAGTGCGTTGGCGATGTTGATTAACTCGGCGCGAAGGATCGAAACTTCGGCTCGCGCTTCGTTCCACGCCGCGAGCGCGATCTCCTTGCGTAGTCTCTCGCCGTACTTGCCGCGAGCGCCCCAGTAGCGCTTCCACCACTGCTCAAACTCATTGCTTCCGGTGATCACGTGCCACCTCCCATTCTTGGTCGTTCAACTCGATCAACTCGCTCTCTGGGATCCAGAAAGCCATCGTTCCTCTCGGTGTTTCCTGCCAAAACCTTTCGACCTTTGCATCTGACCCATGGATCCATCCGACAATCTCCAGCTTTGGCATTCGGCCGCGGACAAAAAAAAAGTAATCGCTCTCGCGGTCAGTTTCATACACAAGCAGATGGGTGGCGCGAGGGTTCGTCGTTGACCTGACTTGGATGTCGTAACCGACATCCGTCAGCGCGTCGGCCAGCCTTTGCTTGATCCCGGTGCGCCAGAATCTGTTGAGCGTTCTTGCGACCGCGTACTCAGCGCCGCTGCCTTCAATGTCGATCCCCCAGAGATCACTATCTCCGTTGGCTGTACGCGGTTTCCCGTGAGGCTCGCTTCTGTTCTGCTGGATCCCTCTCGTCCTGCGCTTGACCCCAACCACACCGGCCATGATCACCTCAGACAAATCGAGATCCACCCACATTCACGGTTCCTCCTTGTGCGTCACACGCGCGCGCTGGTAGTTGCGGCGGTTGCTGCCAACGTCGGCATGCATGTTGAGTTTCGTTCGGTCGTAGTGGCCGATGCGCTCGCAGATTCGCATCATCTGGTGCGGTCGGCCGCGGCGCTCGTTGAAGATCAGCGCGCCGGCGCAGTGCGGCGTCTTGTCGTTGCGAGGAACGAAGCCTTCGTTCTCATCGACCTTGCACGCACGGTGGCAGGGGAACTCGCCCTCTGCGAACTCGAGCAGACGCTCGTACTTGATGTAATTGTTGAGGGGTGAGCCGCGCAGGAAGGGACACTCGCTGCACGGCTCGCGCATCGCGTAGATCACGGTTCCTCCCGGTCTGGCGCTTCGTGCGCCTTGGCGTTGCGCTCAAACGTCGCCCTGGCGCGTGCCGTGCGCGCCATCGGTCCACGCCCCCAGGGTGACTTCGCACGCGCCTTCTTCCCGGCCTTGCGCGCATGCTCGGTCGTGTACTGCCACGGGTGATTCGGATCGCCGAATTTCATAGCCAATCCTCGTCGGCGAAGTCCTCGTCCGGAACGATGGCAACGTCGCCGACGATGGGCGGCGGGTTGCTGCCGGGGCGGCACTTGGCGTGGTAGTGCGCGGTCGCCTTCTCGTTGACCGGCAGGCCGATCCGGTGTCCGAGATCGTTGACGATCATCACGTGGCGCCGGTCGATCAGCGTGACGGTGTCGAGGATCTTCGCGCCGATCAGTTTGCAGATCTCGTCCACCTTGTGCGGGCGCGACAGCGGCACTTCGGTGCCATCGGCTTTGATCAGCATTCTCATCGCCCGATCCCCTCGCTTTGCTTCCACTCGTCAAGTTCCTTCGACAGCGCATCCATCTTCCCCAGATCGGCCTCGGTGGGTTCTTCGCCGGGATCGAGCATGGTCATAATCGACTGGAACAAGGTCCACGCGCCGGCGTAGAAAGCGCGTCGCGTTTCGGCTACCTGGATCGCGCCCGCCTCTTTCGCCACCGCCAACTCCCGGTACTTTGTCCACAATTCCAAAACTGTAGGTTTACTCATGAATCTTCCCTTGAGCCAAGCGTCGATCTGCTCGCCGGTCAGTTCCCAGCGCGGACCCCAGTGGGCTACGAACGCATTCTTGAATGCTTGGTAGTGGTTTTCCGCCACCTCCGCGTTGTCGGTGTGGTCGAGCAGCAGAGCCAGCGCCAACTGTGCTGGGCCGCTGCCGCCATAGCCCCAGTTGAAGCCGTCCGGTGAGTGGTTGTAGATGCGCTGGCTCCGTTGCGCCGCGAGTGTCACGCCGTCGTGCGTGACACGCGCCTCGGTGCCAACGCGAACGCCTTGGTAGATCATGCGAGTTCCTCCATCATTTCTTGAATGAGCATCTCGACCGTGATCGCGCGGTTCGCCATCTCGATGATCTCGGCGTCGGTCAGGTTTTCTTCCACGATCACGCCGCCGCCCTGCGGGTGCCACGCGACGAAGTGGAACTGGCGCACGCCGGAAACCCACGCCTGCCAGCGGCACTGCCATTTGTATACAGATGGAACTTGGCGGGTCTGCTTGGTGTGCGACCACATCTGGAACGTCGGACACTTCGCTTCGATGGTGCGGATCGGAATCTGCAGCCCGTCAGGCGTCGCCGCGCAGTAGGGCATGGTCGGATGCACCATGAAGGGCTGGCGCTCCACGAACGTGTCGGTGTGGAACTCGTACCAGTCCAGCGCGCGCGGCTCGACGGCCTTGCCGCGCTTCATGTGCTTGCTGCTGAACCCCTCGTCCTGCAGCGGCCCGTAGAGCCGCTCGCCGGCGAGGCGGCGAACGTACTCGTCCAGACCATCGGTGTTGAGCTTGCCCATGATCACGGGCGCCATGCTCCCGGTCATTTTCCCCAGCCGGCCGGGATCCAGTTCAGTCATTGGCCCTCTCCTTGCGGTGGCTGCGGTGCTGCGGCGAGTTCGGAAGCATGGGTCTTTATTTCGTCGAAATCCTCATCGTTGAATTCATCCATGATTTCATTGTTGGTGACGAATAGACCGAACGCTTGCCGCCACGCCCAATCAGGTACCCCCTGCACAGCGGACTGAGGGCGCATCTGCTCGACTGACTGCGCGGTCACCTGCGTGAGTTCGGCGGCGCGGCGTTCAATACCTTCAACGCTGATACCTGTTCCTTCCATGTGTTGGCGACGAAGGGCTTCGCGAATTGCTTCGCGCCATGCTGCATCCGTATAACCCGGTGTCGTGGTCATGTGGACGGATCTCCCGGCATGTAGATCTTCTTTTCCGGCGGCATCAGCGGCACCGGCACCGGAGTGCCGGGTTCGACCCCCGGCTCCGGAACGACGCCGACTTCGATGGCGAGCGGCTCGCCGACCGACTTGCCGTCCTGGTCGCACGGCGTGACCACCATCACGGTGGTCTTGATCGGCGATTCGGACTCAATCTGGCCGATCCCGAGCGTCACGTGGTCGGCGTTCTTCTCGATCAGCACCGTGCAGACCTTGGCCCACACGCCCACCCGCAGCAGCACCAGCGGCGACTGCGGGATGACACTCATCGTGGCGTCGTTCATTGCGGCACCTTCGGTGCCACATGGCTGATGTTCCTGCACTGCGCCGCATACAACTGTTCATCCAACTTCTCGCCGGTTTTGTCGCTCTTGAGCAGGCACAGGAGTGGATCGTCGCCAAAGACACTCGAAGTGGCGATGCCGAGTGCAATGTAATCGCCGCCCTCCTCGATCATCCTGGCAACGATGCCGCCCAGCACTTGCAGCCTGAGCAGCACCATCGGCGACTTCGGCGTGAGATCGATACCGGACATCTTGATGGGATCACTCATTGGCGGATGATCCTCCACTCGCGGCGTTGATCGCTTTGCCGCGCTTGAGATACAGCCCCAGCAACTCTTCCGGCACGTTCGACTCTCCCTTGTATGCGTCGATCATGTCGGCCTTGGCGAGCCGCAGCGTGGCGATGTCATCGATCTTCTCGAGGTGCGCGCGCCACTGGTTGCGGACAGCGGCTTCCTCAAGGTCGATCCCGCTGCCGCCGGCGCGGCCGTCGTCGTCTTCGTCGCTCGTCGCCAGCCCGGTAGCCGCGAGCAGCGTGTGGCGCTCGAGATAGGTCTTCGTGGACACCAGCGCCTGAATCAGGTTCTTGCCGCCCGACTCATCCGGCGCCGCGAACAGTTCGCACGTTTCGGAGTGACCGCGCTCATGCGTCAGCACGCATGTGACGTAGACCAATCCATTCTCCTGCCGCGTTGACCAGCGGTGCGAGAACCCGTGCTTCGCCAGCCACGGCACAATCGTGGTGACCACATTGCCGATGGTCGCGTGGAAGTAACGGGTCGTTTTGAACTCGACCAGTTTCTCCTTGATGATCTCCGGTGCATCGGCCTTCGCCTCGGCCATCGCCATGACGAATTCGCGTTTGGCCTGATCGGCCTCCCAGCGCTGCTGCAGCGCGTACAGTTCCTGCAACTTGTCGATCTCGACGTTGTTGTCGAGCGCGTAACGGATCAGGTCGGACGGCGTTGCCGATCCAGCCTGCTTGCGGCGCGCGACCGCGGTGGCGGCCGGCGCGGTGTTTTCGGGTGTCTGGTGTTGAGTGTTCAAGCCTTTGCTCCTTTCTTGCGACGGGGTGTTTTGACGACGGCCTTCACCGCTTCGGCCTTGGCCTCGGCGAGCGGCAACTGCTGCTGCGTGGCGTTGTGTTCGATCGCGTATCCCAGCGCCAGCGTGATGTGGTGCTGACCGTGGCCCAGGTCGATGAGGTACTGGTGCGCCTCAGTGGCAGCGGCGAGCAAGTCGGTCGATTCCACGCGCAGCTTTTCCAGCATCGCGTCGTACCGGCGTTTGGCTTCCGCCTGGGCCTTGGTGTCGAGTTCGGCGCGCTCCTTCTCGAGGCGAGCCTGCTCGGCGGCCTGCTCGGCGGCCTTCTGCTCGAGTTCGACCTGTGCGGCGCGGCGCTTTTCGGTCAGTTCGGCTTCCAGCGCGGCGCGCTCCGCGGCGAGCTTTTCAGCGGCGAGCTTGCGCTCCCCGGCAACCTGCTCGTCGTAGGCTTTGCGCTCGGCGGCCGCTCGCTCCTCTTCAGCGGCGCGCTGCGCGGCGAGCGCCTTGTCGGCTTCCTCACGGCGCGCTTTCTCGGCGTCGGCCGCCTGCGCCTGCTGGCGCTCAAATTCAGCCCGTTCGGCGGCGAGTTTCTCGCGCTCGGCCGCCAGGGCGGCTTCCTGCTCCTTCTGCACCCGCTCGGCTTCGGCGCGCTCGGCGGCAAGGCGGTCGCGTTCGATCTGCGCGAGGCGCTCGCGCTCGGCTTCGGCCTTGGCGGCGCGCTCCTTCTCCTTCACCGCCTCCTGCGTCTTGATCGCTTCATCGATCGGCGTTTCGAGCGCGAGCAACTCCCCGGTGATGCGCTTGGCCTCAGCGTCGATCAGGCGGCAGCGCTCCAGGGCCGGGGCTTTGATCTCCACGCGCATCTTCTCGAGGCTCACCCGGTACGCCTTGATCTCGGCGCGAGCCTCGCGGGCGGCGGTCATGCCCTTGGTCGTCGCCACATCGAACACGGTTTTGCCGTACTTCTCGCCCAACTCAGCGAGCGCCGCGGCCGTGGTCGAGTACTCCGGTACGACCGTCAGTTGCGTCTGGGCGGCGGGCGCTACGGTTTCAGCGGTTTCGTTCGTCATTTTCCTTCCTTCTTCCGGTGGGTTTGCATGATGCCCTTGCCGACCAGCAGGCCGTCGAAAAACGACTCGCAGACTTGCGGGGCGCGGGACTGGTCGATGCCATATTCGTTGACCGCGATCTCACACAGTGTGACGCGCAACTTGGTCATTTCGTCCTTGGCCTGACGGTACTGCACCAGCAGATCGGCGATCTCAATAGGGCGTGTTTTGAAAACAGGTTCGGCTTGCGTATTCATGCGTCGTCGTCGTCCATTTTGGGTGGCTTTTTCCCGGTGATCTGCTCGAAGAGAAAGCCGATCACTGAACTGGGTTTCAGCACCAGTGCCGAGTGGAAGTTCATCTGCTCGGCACTGTGGTGCTGGGCCTCTTTGAGCGTGTCATGCACGCCGGTCGGTATACGGTGTTCCTCATTGCACTTTTTGCACTTTTGCAAGCAGTACGTGCGGAACTTCCCGCCGCCGGTCAGCGTGATCTGGTAGGCGCGCTCCTCGATCAGCTTTTCCTCGACGCCTTCGGGCGAGAGGATTTCGTCTTTGATCAGGTTTTCTTCGGGCATTTGGACTTCCTTTTGAAGAGGTTGAGTTGCTTTGTACACACCGCGCAGCAGAAGGCGAACAGCAGCGTCGAGATCCAATTCCCGATCCACGCCGCGACGAGCAACTGCCCGATGCACACGCAGAGCCAGATAGCCCACACCGGGGTCCAGTTGGTCATCGCAGGATCTTCGACGGCGGCAGGACGATGCGGTAGGTCGGCCGTTCGGGCAGCACGTAGAACTTGCCGCGCCACATCAGGTAGCGCTCCTGCGCGCAGGGGATCCGCAGCGTGTGCCACGCCAGCGGGATGCAGTCGCCGTCGTCTTTCCACGGGTGCGGCGACCAGTAGATCGCGGCGCCGATCACGGCGAGTACGAGCGCGAGAAGGATCAAGCTCATGTCGCCACCACAACGATGACGATCAGGGCGAGGACGAGCGCGCAGAGGGCCAGCGCGCACGCCACAATGACTTCGAGCCAGCCGCTCAAGGCGAAGCGCAGGAACAGCCGGTCGGCCTTGGTCAAACTGCTGACCGGCGGGCGGTCTTCGCGTCGTGAATTCACGGGTGCATCCTCATTCCAATGCCGATAAGCAGGCCCAGCAGCGCGCCAACCGCAGTACAGGCGGCGAACGCGATCAGGTTGTCGATCAGGTCTTGGCGCCGCTCGCGGCGCGCATCGTAGTAGCGGCGCTCCGGACTCATCGGCCGGCTCCCGGCAACCAGGCGCGGTGGAACCAGCAGTGGTTGTCCGGACGGCAGTCCGGGCAGGGCGGATCGGGCAGCGGCGGCAGCGCAAGCTGGCGCTCGATCTCCTGGATGGTGAGGTTGGAATTGAGCAGGCCGAGCGTCGCGGCGAGCTTTTTGTCGATGACGAGATCACACATTTTTCACTCCTTCAGGTAACGGTTGACACCCGCCTTGCCAAAGTATCAAACTTTGCACCCGGCTACAATATCCCCCGTGAGGAAAATTTCAACATGGCAGCTATTCCCAAAAAGATGAGCATCAAGACGGCGTGCCGTCTGCTCCGGTGCGCGAACGACAACCAACTGGCGCATCGTCTGGGCGCCCAACAGGGAACGATTGGCTACTGGAAAAAGCAGGGCGGCATGGTGCCGGCCCTGTGGCGGGACCGGGTCGAGTTGATCCTTCGGCGCGAGGAGGAGTTCAGGCTGGGGAATATCGCGGCGAATATTCCGCCGCCACAGGCCGCCCAGTGAGCAACTGGATCGCCATCGAAACTGACCTACCCGAGCATGCGAAGGTACGTCGGATAGGTCGCATGACCGGACTCAGCGCCGACGCCGTCGTCGGCAAACTCGTCCGGGTGTGGGGTTGGTTTGACGGCATGTCGGTAGACGGTTTTGTAGACGCCTGTGTAGACGCTGATGTGGACGATCTCGCCAGACACGATGGCTTTGCGAGCGCGATGGCTCGAGTCGGCTGGCTGATTGTTGACGGCCAGAACGAGCGAATTGGCATTCCGGATTTTGATAGTCATCACGGCAACTCAGCACGAAAAAGGCTTTTGAAAACAGCGCGTCAGCGCCGATATCGCAAGGGCGTCGCGGATCGTAGTGTAGACGCTCCTGTAGTCGCAAGTGTAGACGCCAAAGCGTCTACAGGCGTAGACGCAAGCGCGACCTCCACAGTACATAACAGAAGAGAACAACATCTACAGCAAAAGAAGAATCAAGAGCATGTGCTGCAAGCAGCACGATTTGACGAGTTTTGGTCGGTCTATCCGATCAAACGGGGGAAGAAAACCGCCCGCGCAAAGTGGGTGAGCAAGCGCCTTGACGAGCGCGCTGACGAACTGATCACCGATGTGCAGAAGCGGATCGCCAGCGACGAGCAGTGGCTGCGCGGCTTCGCGCCGCACGCCTCGACCTACCTGCAGCAAGAGCGGTGGGAAGACGAACTCCAAGGGCGGCGCGAGCCTGCGCCGCAACCATCCAAAAGCGCGAAAGCGCTCAACGCCATCGAGAGACTGAAACATGGACACGCGGAACTTAATTTTGAGCCGAATGCAACGCCTGATGTGCCTCGGATTGGAGGGCCAGCCCGGAGGTGACCTGATCGAAGGCACCGCTACGATCTGGGTCGAGCGCCTGCACACCTTCGAGCCGAGCCGACTGAACGCGGCCTTCGACAGCGTCGAGGCGAGCGCCACGCGCTGGCCGACGCCGGGTTACATCATCGACTGCATCCCCCCATACCAGCGACCGATCTCGACCGTCTTGGGTAACGGTTCCCTGCCCGTAGAGTGCGAGCCGAGTCCCGAAGCTCGCGAACGAGTCCGCGCCTTGATCGCGCCGCTCGCCGAGAAACTGGGAGTCAAACTGTGAGTGCGAAACCACACCGCACGCTGCACCAAGAGCGCCAGCTTCGCGCCAGCATCGGCCTGCACCTCAACGGACCCATGCCGTCGATCCGCGATCTGCAGAAGCGCTTCAAGCTTTCGCACTCAGCCGCGCAGGCGTGGCACGCCAAGCTCGCCGAAGCGCGCCGAGAATTCGGAGTTGACCCATGCGCTACCTGAGCGTCGAAATGCCGGATCGCAGCAAGTGGGGCGTTCCGGTCGAGATGATCGCTCGCGCTCGCGCCACCCACTACGCGAGCGAGTGGGGCGGCGACGTTGAGCGCAGCCTGAAGGAAGACACGCTGCCGCTGTTCGCCGACGACGATTACGAGATCGAAGATTGGGCCGTCAACAACATGAACTGGTCCGACTTCGACGGTCGCCAGGTCAAGCTCGCCGACGCGCCGGCGCCAGACTTCCAGGAAGCCTGGTTGAGCGGCACGAAAGAGGTGGTCGATGCAGTATGAATTCAAGCACTACCTGAACAAGAACGACCTTCGCCGCGAGGGCATCCTCGCGTCCACCATCGCGCGCCTCAACGTGCTGCCGCTCGATCACTCCTGGATGGTCGAGGTGACGCTGCTCAAGCGCGAGCGCACGGCCAAGCAGCGCCGCTCGCTGTTCGGCGTCGCTTACAAGGCGCTGATGGAATTCAGCGGTCTGTCTGGCGCCGCCGAGAAAGACGCGCTGCACTGGCAGATGTGCGGCGAGTACTGGGGCTGGAAGCGCACGGCGCTCGGCACGAAGGTGCCGAACCGGACCACGACCACGAACGAGAACGGCGAGCGCGACGTTATTTCCACAATGGAACAACTGGACTTCTACGCATTCCTGCAGCGGCTCGGCGCCGGCGTCGGCTGCAACGTACCGGACCCGGATCCATTCTGGCGCGAGAAGGCCGAGCTTGAAATGCAGCAGCAAGTCGAGCGGGAGGACGAATGACGATCCCACGCACGATCATCAAGCGCGGCCTGAAGGTCGCCACGACGATGACAGTCTACGGTGCGCCGGCGGCGACGCTGACGCAGGAGGAATTGCTCGCGGTCGCCGCGATCCTCTGGGAGCGCAACCAGCAACTCGAGCGCTGGTTCGCCGCCATGTCGAAAGCGATGTCCTCGCTCGCCGAAGGTGGCACATGATCTTCGGCTCAGTGTGCAGCGGCATCGAAGCGGCGAGCGTGGCGTGGCATCCCCTGGGCTGGCGCGCAGCCTTTTTGTCGGAGATCGAAGAGTTCCCCAGCAGCGTGCTGGCGCACCACTATCCCGACGTTCCCAACTACGGCGACATGACGAGATTCAAGGAGTGGCCTGATGCATGCGATTGCGATCCAAGGGTCGATGGTCGGCCGGCAGGAAAAAAACGGACCGCAAGGGTCGGGCCTGGATCTGGACGTAATGTTCACGCTCAACACAACGGACAAGCACGCGGTGGCGATACTTCAAGAGGAGCAATTTGTGGACGATGCGGAAAGGCAACTATCGATGTTCTCGTCGGAGGAACACCCTGCCAAAGTTTCAGTGTCGCAGGACTCCGAAAGGGACTGGATGACCCGCGTGGCAACCTCATGCTCACGTATCTTGCGATTGCTGCAAAATATCGGCCCGAGTGGTTGGTTTGGGAGAACGTACCCGGCGTGTTATCCAGTAATGGAGGAAACGATTTTGCCTCCTTCCTTCGAGGGCTGGAAGAACTCCGGTATGGGTTCGCCTACCGAATTCTTGACGCTCAATATTTCGGAGTTCCCCAACGACGCCGTCGTGTGTTCGTTGTCGGATGTTCTCGAGGTTGGCAGCGTGCCGCGGCGGTACTTTTTGAGCGGTCGAGCATGTCGGGGAATCCTGCGCCGCGCCGACAAGCGAGGCAAACTGCTCCCACGCTCCCTGCACGAAGCACTGCAGGCGGTGGCCTCGGAACAGACTTCGATTGCGACGGAGGACTGATCGACACCATCGGCTCGCTGACGGCGAGCGCGCGCGGCGTCGAGCGCGTCGGCGAGTCGCGTGGTCAGGATCCGGTGATCGTTTGCATGTCGAGCGGTCAGGCCAACGCGGAGGTGTCCGAAGAGAACTGCGGCACCACGCTGACCACGCTGCACGAAGCGCCGATCGTCGCGCATGCGTTCAAGGAATCGCACTTCACCCGCGGCAAAGATGGCGCGCCCAGCGAGATCGTTCCGCCGCTGTCCGCTGATGCCGACAAGGGCGATCAGGACACGCTGGTGCTGGCGATGGGTTTCGAGCCGCGCTACTTCACTCGCGACAACAAGACCGGCGGCGCTCCGGACGAAACGGTGCAACTGTCGGCGACCGGCGCGGCGAAGGCCGGCGACGCGGCGCCGTGCGTGTTTTCGATCATGCCGATGAACAGCGGCAAGGACTACAAAGCCCGCGAGGTTGATGTCGCGCAGCCGGTGATGACGCAGCCGGTCGGCGGCAACCAAGGCGGCGACTACGTCGTGCAGCCGGTCGCGTTCGACACGACGCAGATCACCAACCCGGACAACCGCAGCCAGCCGCATCCAGGCGACCCGTGCCACACGCTGCCGGCGCACGGTCACGCCCCGGCGATCGCGTTCTCCTGCAAGGACCACGGTGGCGATGTTGGCGACGAGCTCGCGCCGACGCTGCGCGCCATGCACGAAGAAGACGGCAACGCCAACGCCGGCGGTCAGGTCGCGGTCGCGTTCAACATTTACCCGGCCGGCGGTCAGGGCAAGTACCTCGAGGCATCGCAAACCGACTTGTCCAGCACGCTGGGCGTGACGACCAGCGAGCGCGGCACGCGCCTGACCACCGGCACCGCCGTGCGCCGACTCACGCCGCGGGAGTGCGAGCGGCTCCAAGGATTCGCCGACGACTACACGCTGATCGACGTTCGCGGCAAGCCCGCGGCCGATGGTCCGCGCTACCGGGCGCTGGGCAATTCGATGGCGGTTCCGGTGATGGCGTGGATCGGCAAACGCATCGCAGAGGTATCCAAGATATGAAACCCAAACCCGCAACGCCTGAGTGGTCGGCCTACTCGGCTGGCCAGCGCGCCTTCCGCGCCGGCCAGTTGCTCAAGGACAACCCGATCACCTATCGCGGCGTAGAGCGCATGGCGTCGAAAGAGAGCTTGCACGACTGGTGGGATGTCGGCTGGCGCGAGGCCCAGCGCCAAGACGGCCAGGAGCAGACGCCGTGAGCGCGATCACCGAAAGCGCCGCTGGGCAGAAGTGCCAGATTCGCGTGCCAGGAATCTGCGAGTGGGAACACTGCGTGCTGGCGCACTACCGGGCGATGGGAACCTGCGGCGCCGGGATGAAGCCTCCCGACATGCAGGGCGCTTACGCCTGCACGCCGTGCCACGACGAGGTCGATTCGCGCATGCACCGCAGCGGGTTCTCGCGCGCCGAGCTACGCCACATGCACGCAGAGGGCGTGATGCGCTCGCAGTTGATCATGCAGCGCGCGGGCCTGATCGTCACCGCGGAAGACGCGCGGCCGCCGAAGGCCGACGTATGAAGCGCACGGTCGAGATCCCGCTCAAGACCGTCGCTGGTCAGAACGCACGCGAGCATCACCATGTGAAAGCGAAGCGCGTGAAACGCGAGCGCAACGCAGCGTTCCTGATGACGCCGATGCTCTACCTGCCAGCGCACATGGTGATCACCGTGACGCGGATCTCGCCTGGCACCCTGGACAAGCACGACAACCTGAGCGGCGCACTCAAAGCCGTCGTGGACGGCATCGCCGACAAACTCGGCATCAAGGACAACGACCCTCGAGTCGAGTGGCGCTACGCGCAAGCGGTTTGCCCGCGGCGCGAGTTCGGAGTTCGGATCGAAATGGAGTGGACCGATGACAACGAAAAATGAACTTACCCACCGCTTCCGCCCGATCTGGCGCGTGGATGCGACAAGCAACCTGACCGAGCGCTGCGAAGATCTTCTGCGGCGCATGCGAAGCATCTGGCACAAGACGCAGGCGCCCGTGTTCCTGTTCGCTGACGACGAGGGCGGCGTTTACCTGATCGGCGGCGACAACCCGGCCGGCGACCGCATGGCGGCGAGCGACAACCGCTACTTCGTCGGCAGCTACGGCGTGCATGCGGTTTTCCCCAGCGTCGAGCAGATGCGCGAGGATCTCATCGCGCACTTTTGCAGCATCGACTACATCACCGAAAAAATGATCCGCGACGCAATCGTTGACGCGGAAGGCTGAAACCAACGGAGGTATACAAATGCACGAAACAGCAGGCTACCAAGCACCGCAGTACCGTGGCGAGGCAGCAGGATCAATGAGCGACATCCGCGGCAAAGCCGAGCGCGACGCCTCACCCATCGATGTGATGCTCGAGCGTCTTGGCGAGGATTTGGAAAAAGCCCAGCACGTACTCAGCGGGCTGGAGGCGCGCATCGACCCGTGCCTGACCAGCGTGCCGTCATCGCCAGGCAACGATGCGGGCAAGCCGGGGCTGGAATCGGTCGCCGGCTCCAAGCTCGAAGAGCGGCTGCAGCGCATCCGCAACCAGGCGCAGGGTCTGACTGAACGGATGGTGCGAATCATCGACCGCGTTCGACTTTGAGAGTAAAAAGCCAATTGCTTAAACCGGCGGGAGGAAAGCCAGCGGATCATGTCGTGAGACAGCAACGCCCGATGCAAACCTGAGAGGGGTTTTTCCCTGACCTGATCAGGCAACAGTGCAACAACGCTTGAGTCACCGAACCAACCCCACATTTGGCCCGCCGGCCATCCCCCAACCCCAAGGAGTGATCCACGATGAAATCCGCACGCAGCGAAAGCAAAACCCCCTCGCGCAGCGATCCGCCCGAAGCAGACGAAACCGCCACGAAAGAGGCACCGCCGCCGAACATTGCCAGCGGTCCCAACGGCACCACGGTGAACGGCGAGCCGGTCACCGACGCGCAGGCCAAAGCCTTGTACGACGCCACTGCCGCCCAGGCAGCTGACGACGCCGCCGAGAAGGCCGACACCGACGCCGAAGCCAAGGCCGAGAGCGATCTTCGCGCCGCC
>Ga0247783_1000278_pt1 | contig 15430 bp, 10 predicted proteins | sample UWRJL064202C5_FD_179911 | JGI IMG/M metagenome (GOLD analysis project Ga0247783, IMG submission 179911) | Plant litter microbial communities from Arlington Agricultural Research Station in Wisconsin, United States - UWRJ-L064-202C-5 | ecosystem: Environmental > Terrestrial > Plant litter >...
AGGTTTTCGTACGCCGAGATGGTAAGGCGTGCCGATACACCACTTTTGGCGTCTACATATTCGCTTTTACGTGCTTCAAAGGCTATCTGCTCTACGAGGTCTTTGGCGATCTCGTTTACCGTTACGGCGCTGCGCTGTTCGGGCTTTATGCGGGCTTCCTGTTGTGTAATGCGTTTGCCGATGTCCAGCGTGCGCGGGTAGTGGGTTATGATCTGGCTGTCGATCCGGTCCTTAAGCGGCGTAACGATGCTACCGCGGTTGGTATAGTCTTCGGGGTTGGCCGTAAACACGAACTGGATATCCAGCGGCATGCGTACTTTAAAGCCGCGTATTTGTATATCGCCTTCCTGTAGTATGTTGAAGAGCGCTACCTGTATACGTGCCTGGAGATCGGGCAATTCGTTGATCACGAATATGCTGCGGTTAGACCGTGGGATCAGGCCGAAGTGGATCACGCGTTCATCTGAATACGGAAGCTTCATTGTGGCCGCTTTAATGGGGTCTACATCGCCAATAAGGTCGGCAATAGATACATCGGGCGTCGCCAGCTTCTCGGAGTATCGCTCTTCGCGGTACAGCCATGCTATTGGGGTATTATCGCCCAACTCGCGCAGTGTGTCTTTCCCGTAGCGTGAGATCGGGCTGAACGGGTCGTCGTTCAGCTCGGAACCTTCTATATAAGGCACATACTCGTCGAGGAGGTTTACCATCAGGCGGGCGAGGCGTGTTTTAGCCTGACCGCGAAGGCCCAGGAGGTTTACATCATGGCCTGCGAGTATGGCTCGTTCGAGATCTGGTATTACGGTTTCCTCGTATCCCCAGATGCCTGCGAATACTGTTTCTTTGTTGCGTAATTTCTGGATAAGGTTTTCGCGAAGCTCATCTTTTGTGGTGCGGGGTTTATAGCCGCTGGCTTTGAGTTGGCCGAGTGTTTTTACCGTTCTGATATCCGTCATAATGTATTAAGGTCTGCCTGGTATGAAACGTATGGTTACGTCCCGGTTTTGTTATAAAGTTTTTCGTCTGTTTTTCTTGAAGTCTTCAAACACAAGATTGCCAAGGCCCTGCAGGCTGCTGTAGTAAGCGTTGCCATTGTTGGTCTTGGTGAACTCGCGCACAAAAGCCTTAAGGTAAGGATCTGTGGCGATCATAAATGTAGTAACGGGTATTTTAAGCTTGCGAAGCTGCGTAGCCAGTGTAAGCGTTTTACCTAAGATCTTTTGATCGAGACCGAACGCGTTCTTATAATATTTTATGCCTTGCTTGATGCAGGTAGGCTTGCCGTCGGTGATCATAAAGATCTGCTTATTGCCGTTTTTCCGTTTGCGTAGTATATCCATAGCAAGCTCCAGCCCTGCGACAGTGTTGGTATGATAAGGGCCTACCTGAAGATAAGGGAGATCTTTGATTTCGATCTGCCAGGCATCGTCACCAAATACGAGTATGTCCAGGGTGTCTTTGGGGTACTTTTTGGTGATAAGCTCGGCCAGCGCCATGGCTACTTTCTTGGCAGGTGTGATGCGGTCTTCGCCATAAAGTATCATGGAGTGCGAGATGTCGATCATGAGCACGGTAGAGGTCTGCGTTTTGAACTCGCTTTCCATTACCTCCAGGTCTTGCTCGGTCATGAAGAAGTTTTCTACTCCATGATTTATCTGGGCGTTACGGAGCGACTCCGTTACGGAGATCTGTTCCAGCGTATCGCCGAACTCGTAGTCGCGACGTTCGGTGGTCTGCTCGTCACCGCGGCCGTTGTGGCTTGTATTGTGCTCGCCTTGTTTGGTTCGTTTCAGTTTGCCGAAGATCTCTTCGAGGGCAGACTGGCGCAGGCTCTGCTCGCTTTTGGCGTTGAGCTTGAATTCCCCTTTTGGTCCTTCGTCGGTTATATAGCCGTTCCGTTTCAGGTCTTCTATAAAATCGCCGATGCCGTAGTTCTCATCGCTTAGTTTATACTGCCTATCCACCTCTGTCAGCCATTGCAGCGCTTCGGCAACGTTGCCTGATGTAATAAGTATGAGCTGCATAAAGATTTTAAGCATCTTTTCGAAGCCGTTCTTTCCTTTATCGGGTGGTGGGGTATATTTTGAAAATCTGTAACCGAGCATAATTAAAAGGTATTAGCTGAATTGGTGGGCGTGCACATGAGGTTTATTGCCGTCTATACAGGACGCCGGCTACTCTGTTAACCATTAATTTCCGAATTCTGTTTCGGCTTCAAAATTTAATTTCAAAAAAAATGAGATTGTATGTAATAATTGGCCTTTGATTGACAGGGGCGGTTGGTTACAAGGCCCTACTTTTGTCTATTAAGGCTTTAATACTACTACTATGAAAAGAATTGTTTTTACTTTAATCGCTCTATCGTTCCTGGTGTCGGCGTGTAGCCAATACACATGTGCCACGTATTCACACAAGATCGAGAATAAATCGAAATCATCTCAAACAAAAGAAACCCGTATCTAACGGGTTTCTTTTTTATAAGGTTTCCTGAAAAGCTCAAGGCTCCGTCTCTAACACCGTAGCTATCAGGCTGCTTGCTTGCGCTCGTGCATGGTTCCATATACATAATCCCATAGCGGCGACGATACGCCGAATACAACTTCTCCATCTTTATAATGGTGTACGCCGTGGTTCACCCAGAGGCTTTTCATGAAGTTCTTCGGCGGTGGGTATGCGTGAACCATATAATGCACGGCCAGATAGGCGGCATAGCCTACCAGAAAACCGGGCAGAAAGGAGAACACGAAGTCCCCGAGTACCAGTCTGAACAGCAGGAGCAGGATGGTGGATATGGTAACACTCACCAGTGGCGGCATAGCCAGCCGATCCTTGTCTTTAGGAAATTCGTGGTGCACGCCGTGCATAACGTACTGCATTTTAGCCCGGGTCTTGGTGTACGCGGGCATGTGGAATAAATGGCGGTGCACGTTATACTCCACCCATGTAAAGACCAGCAAACCCAGGAAAAACATACCTACGGTTGTCCAGGGCGTGAGGGTTGTGTGTGTTATGCTCCAGTACAGGAGCCCTCCGGAATACAAAAAGAAGATAACGAGTGGCACTGCGATGTGCGTACGCGTTAATTTTTCGAGAATAGGGTTTTGGAAAAGTTGTCTTGTCCCTTTGTTCTTTGGTGATACGTTTTCGGACATGGCTTTAAAATCATTAAAACGTTGCAAATTTATTACTGCTGTCGTTTTACTAAAATCTTAGGCCGGGGTTTTCACAGCAGTTTTATCTAGTATCCTTTGATAATACGATTCGTAGATAGGCAGGATACGTGAAATGTCAAATTCTTTAGCTCTTTTCAGTGCATTTTCTTTAAACTTTGGCAGATTGTCCTTATCCAGGACAAGTAATGCGTTCCGGGTCATATCTTCGATATCGGCCACGTTGCTCATATATCCGGTCACACCCTGTACGTTCAGCTCGGGCAATCCCCCCGTATTGGTGGATATTACGGGTACTTCGCATGCCATGGCTTCGAGAGCGGCCAGACCGAAGCTCTCTTTTTCAGAGGGCATAAGGAAAAGGTCCGCTACCGAAAGTACTTCTTCTACAGCCTCAAGCTTACCCAGGAATCGGACATTCTCGCAAATGTCAAGTTCCTTGCAAAGTTTTTCGGCCTTTGCGCGCTCGGGGCCATCGCCGATCATCAGGAGCTTGGCCGGTATTTCATTGTGGATATTAGCAAAAATTCTTATCACATCTCCTACACGTTTTACTTTCCGGAAGTTAGAGGTGTGTACGACCAGCGCCTCGTCATTCGGGCAGATGGCCTTTTTGAAGTGGTCCTTTTTCTGCTTTTTGAACTTTTCGAGGTCTATGAAGTTCGGAATTACCTCGATATCGTTGGTGATCTTGAAATGCTCATAGGTTTCCTTGCGCAGGTCGCTGGATACGGCGGTTACTCCATCGGATTGGTTGATCGAGAAGGTTACCACGGGCTCGTAAGAGGCGTCTTTGCCCACCAGTGTTATATCGGTTCCGTGCAGGGTAGTTACTACGGGTATTGTAATGCCGTGTGTTTTAAGAATTTGTTTGGCCATGTAGGCGGCCGAAGCGTGCGGTATGGCGTAGTGTACGTGTAACAGGTCGAGCTGTTCGTTTTTTACCACGCTCACCATTTTACTGGCCAGTGCCAGCTCATAGGGTGGATATTCAAAGAGGGGGTAAGAGCGAAAATCTACTTCATGGTAAAAAAGGTTCTCATTCAGAAAGTCCAGGCGCGGGGGTTGTGAGTAGGTGATGAAGTGGACTTCGTGTCCTTCCTTGGCAAGAGCTTTTCCCAATTCAGTTGCTACTACTCCGCTACCGCCGAAAGTCGGGTAGCACACGATACCTATTTTAGTTTTTTGCACAGGGTGTATTAATTTTTTGTTACGTATGGTGGTTACGACAAAGTGTGTGTGTTAAAGGGTGTGGTCTCTCCTTAATAATTAACAAAAATTAACAATTCCGGCGAGCGGGGGCTTTTTTAGAGTAGACGCGTGATACCTTTCTTTTATTGCTCAGGGACAGCCGGTTACGGATGTATTTTCGTACAGACTGAAGTTGAAGACAGACTGGTAGATCGCGTCTTGAATTCGAGAACGAATATTTGCCTGCGAAAGTTTATTGTTGCGATCCGGATAAACCCGGTTTGACAGAAAAATATACACCAGATCGAACTCCGGGTCTACCCATATGCATGTTCCCGTAAACCCGGTATGGCCGAAGGTTCGCGGGGATGCGAGCAACGATGTCGGGCTGCTCCAGTCGCTCTGCACGGGTTTGTCCCATCCGATGCCGCGCCGGCTGGTTTCAAACTGGCGGTCGGTAAAGAGTCTTACGGTTTCGGGTTTATAATATTGATAGCCGCCATAATATCCTTCCTGTAAGAGCATCTGGCAGAGCTTGGCCAAATCGTTTGCTGTGCTGAAAAGTCCTGCATGGCCGGCAACTCCGCCCATCATCGCGGCGCGCTCGTCGTGTACGGTGCCTTCTATAAACGTGCGGCGGAAGATCTTATCGTCTTCCGTGGGCGCTATGGTCTGTTTGGAGAAACGGGTCAGCGGGGTGAAGCCCGTAGAGTATGCACCGAGCGGTTCGTACAGGTTCTGTTGCAGAAACTCGTCGATAGGCTGATTGAGGATTTTTTCGGCGAGGTGTTGTAATATGAGGAAGCCCAGGTCACTGTATTTATAGGGATATGGTGTGCGTGCTGGTTTCTCGCCCAGCTTGGACTTTGTTATCCATACCCATACGGAGTCGCGAATGTTTGGTGACGCATAGAGGTTGGGTGATACCTGCAGGCTGTACCGCTCGTTCTTTATGCGACTGTAGAACAACGGGAGGAATGTTGTGTCTTTCATTGTCTGCGGCCAGAGCGGTATAAACGGTAGCAGGCCTGCCTGGTGCGTGAGCATGTCTATCAGGGTAATATCCTTCTTATTAGTCTTGCGCAGGTCGGGGAGGTAATACGACACCTTGCGGTCCAGGTCTATCAGGCCGTGATCGTACATAAACAGGGCTGTCTGCAGTGTTGCGGTGACCTTGGTTACAGAGGCAAGGTCATAGAGCGTGGCATCAGTCACGGGGGTTTTCCTGTCATACATGAAGTAGCCGAAGTCCTTCTGGTAAACCACTTTGCCGTGTCTGGCCACGAGTACCTGGCAGCCGGGCGTGGCACCGATGCGTATTGCCTCTTTAGCGATTGTGTCTATACGCTGTAAGATGCGGCTGTCCATGCCTGCGTCTTCGGGGAAAGAGTAGGTGAGGCGGCCGAGCGCTTTGGTTTCTTTACCGCTTCCTTCTTTGCCGGCGGCCATCGTGGCAGGCAGGGTACCATTTGCTTTCAGGCCGCCGAATATTACTTCTGGAATTGCACGCAGCATGGCTTCGTGTGTAGTATAACCCTTGAGATAGGCGGTGGCTTCGGGTAATGACGCTGTTGTTTGAAAATCGGTAAAGTCGCAGATGATTACCGTGCGTATCGAGGCTTGCTGCTGCAGTAGTTGTGTGAGCCGTTCCGTACCGGCGCCTGCGGAAAATATGCCGGCTATAACTACATTGTATTGTGCGAGTTCTTCGGTGATCTTGCTTATATCCGCGCCGGCGTTCAGGGTTATGGGGACTACGTGAGTATATTTATTGAGGTAGTCGTAAACACTATTACTGGGTGCTGAGGCGTCGGCAGTGAGGTAAGCGATATGTTTTGTTTCCAGGTTGGCTAAAGGGAGGACATCGTTCTGGTTGCGGATTATTGTTACGGCTCCTTCATAGAGCTTTTGCTGGATGCCTTTCAGCGCGGGGCTGTTGGTGCGTAGGATTATGTTGTCGGTCAGGTTTTCCGGTTTCTGCCATAGCCCGGCGTCGTATTTCAGAGCGAGGATCTTTCGCACGCTGCTGTCGATCTGTATGCGATACTGCTTCTCTTTACGGATAAATCTTTTTATACGCCGCAACGCGGATGTTATGTCGGCGCCCGAGATCAGTATATCGTTTCCGGCTTGTATAGCGAGTGTTTCGGCTTCACCTGCGCGTAGAGGTTTGCTGTTGGCTGTATGTTGTATCCGGCTGATCTCCGTGAAGACAAGGCCCCGGTATTTAAGGTTACTGCGAATCCATTCGGCTGTGTTAAGGGCGATTAGCGCCTGGGGGCCAAAGTCGTTTCGCTTGACGAGGTGGTTGTGTTGGTAGAGTAACGGAATGTCTGTCATAGCCGGCATTACGCCCGGCACGTGGTCTGCGAAAAGTTTACGGTATGGATAAATCTGTATTGTGTCGGTCGTGAATTGCGTGACGGGTATACCTTCACGGATATCGGTAACGGTGATGCCCTTCAGCGGGAATTCTTTGGTGCATGTATTTATGCCCTGACTTTGCAGGCCCTGGGCAAAGGCGATAGCCTTGCGTGTCACATTGATTCTATTGTCGCCGAATGCCGACGAAAATGCTGTATCTGTGGCGTTGCGTATTACGGCATTGGTGGTGAAGTTGAAGTTTATGCCCAGCATTTTCATTTGCTGTCCGGTGTAGCGGCCGGCTTCGAATACGAGCGAGTCGCTGCGCAGGGCTCCGGCAAGAGCTGCCGGGGGGAAATGCGTAACGCTATCCAGTGACAGTCCAAGATTTTGACTGCCGGTTTCGATAGCGATGAAAAGTGGTATAGTGGCAGCGTTCTGAAATGTACGCGAGGTGTGGATTTGGTGCTTCGGTCCGCCCATTCCTTTTTTAGGGAGTATGACGCCGCCGATTTCGTTATTCTTTATCTTATCCACCATTGCTTTTACCTCGGCATCTGTGGCGGTGGGAGATAAAGGCACCATAAAGAGCTGGCCGATCTTTTCATTGTTATTCAATGAATTGAACACACTGTCGACCCATTGCTTTTTACCGGGCACTTTTTGAGCGCGGGTAGCCGTGGCGATCAACAGAAGTAGGATAAGTATAGAGATGGGAAAGTGCTTCATCAGGATCGTTTTTTAGCGTACCACCTCGGCACAGCTTTCGGGAAGATAATTTTCCGTACGGCTGTTTTCCGGGGGCTTGATTTCCGGAAATGACCTGGCAGTTAAAAAATGCTTAAAATGAAAAATCTGGCTTCGTTCAGCGCACATTCTTATGGCGGATGAGTCGCAAAATGATATGCCAGCGTGAGGGCTAAATTAGCGCATAAATTGATAAACGATGCAGGTTTTGGAACGGTTCGTGTGTAAAATCCCTGGAAATTCAAACGCCAAAATGCATTGACAGCATATCAAAAGTCGCCAATTCCTGCATTAAAACTCGCATATTTGCACCACCAGATTAACCCTACGTTTGGCTCATGCGCGATATTATCCAGCTTTTGCCCGATTCGATTGCCAACCAGATAGCGGCCGGTGAAGTTGTTCAGCGGCCGGCTTCGGCTGTGAAGGAGTTGATGGAGAACTCGATAGACGCGGGGGCAAAAAACATCAAGCTTATTGTTAAAGATGCGGGCAAAAACCTCATCCAGGTTATTGACGACGGTCAGGGTATGACGGCGACGGACGCCCGGATGAGCCTGGAGCGCCATGCTACTTCCAAGATCCGCAAAGCGGAAGATTTGTTCACTATTCTTACGATGGGTTTCCGTGGAGAGGCGCTGGCGTCTATTGCCGCCGTGGCCCAGGTGGAGATCAAGACGCGCCCTGCTGATGAAGAGCTGGGAACGTTGCTGGTTGTAGAAGGTTCGGACGTAAAACGGCAGGAGCCCGTAGCCTGCGAGAAGGGGACAAATATTTGCATAAAGAACCTGTTCTATAACATACCGGCCCGGCGTAATTTCTTAAAATCCAACCCGGTAGAGCAGAAACATATTATTGAAGAATTTCAGCGCCTGGCGCTTGCGAGTCCGGAGATATCATTTTTAATGCTACAGGGCGATGAGGTAATCTATGATTTGCCTCCGGGTAAGCTGAGTCAGCGTATCGTCAATCTTTTCGGGAAGTCATACCAGGAACAACTGGCTGCCTGTCAGGAAGAGACGACGATGGTAAAGCTAACGGGTTATGTAGGCAAGCCCGATTTTGCCCGCAAGACGCGTGGTGAGCAGTTCCTTTTTGTTAACCGCCGCTTTATCCGAAGCAATTACCTGCATCATGCGATTATGAATGCTTTCGAGGGGCTGTTGCCGGAAAACAGTTTCCCGTTCTATGTACTTTTTATCGAGATCGATCCGAAGCATATTGACGTCAACGTGCATCCTACTAAAACGGAGATCAAGTTCGACGACGATCGGGCGGTCTACGCGGTTGTACGCTCGGCGGTACGGCAGGCGATCGGTGCGCACAATCTTACACCGGGGCTGGATTTCGATGCCGACGTCAACATTATTTCGAAGCTGAACAATGCGTCTACGCATTCCAAGGAGGTCTATTTCGACGAGCGTTTCAGTACCGCGCTGCATCGCTCTAACCACGATAACTGGGAAAAGCTGTTCGAGGGCGAATTTGAGTCGAAGCTTATGCCGCGGGCAGATGCGATACCGCCTGTACAAACGCTGCGTTTCGAGAGTGCGTTGAATGCACAGGCGGAAAATCCGTCGATAGAAGACAAGACTTTGTTCCAACTTCATTTACGATACATCGTTAAACAGGTGAAATCGGGTATGATGATTATCGACCAGCAGGCGGCGCATGAGCGCATTTTGTTCGAGCGCTTCCAGGAGCAGGTGAAGCATAAGTCGGCTCAAAGCCAGCAGAGCCTGTTTCCGCAGGCGATTACGTTTACTGCGCCTGATTTTGCTTTGGTTTTGGAAATGCAGCAGGAAATTGAGGCGTTGGGCTTCCGGTTCGAGATATTTGGCAAGTATACGCTACTTATCAATGGTGTTCCTCCCAGCCTGGCGGCCAAGGGTGGCGGACACGAGAAGGAGATTTTCGAGGGGCTGATCGAGCAGTTCAAGGCGAACCAGGCGGAGCTGGCGATACCGATCCAGGAGAACCTGGCGCGGGCACTGGCGCGGCGCTCGGGCATTAAGGCGGGGCAGAGGCTGACCCGGGAAGAGATGCAGTCGCTGATCGACAGCCTGTTTGCGTGCAGTACTTCGAATTATACGCCGGAAGGACGGCCAACGTTCTTTATTTTTGAGCTGGGCAAGATTGAAAGTTACTTCCGATAAAGACGGATGAGACGGGAAAGGCCGCCGTCGCTGTGGCGGGCGAGGCAAGAATAAATAAACTTAAAAAACGACTTAAAAATCAGGTAAATCGCATTCTATGTACAGACTTACACCGGTTGTAAAAAATCTTATCTTTATATGTGTAGCCGTATTTATCGTTCAGGTTATTTTCCCGGATTTGCATATCATGCAAGTGCTGGCGCTACAGGAAGTTGGCACTGAACGGTTCCGGCCTTATCAGTTATTTACGTATATGTTTGCCCACGGCAGCATCGGGCACCTCTTTTTTAATATGCTCACGTTCGCCTTTATGGGTTCGCAGTTGGAGATGGTCTGGGGTTTTAAGCGTTTTTTGCTGTATTTCCTCATTACGGGTATTGGCGCGGCAATAGTTTATCTGATGGTCAAGTTTATGCTTACGCCGGAATCCATGGGATCGATGGTCGGAGCTTCGGGAGCGATCTACGGCATACTTATGGCATATGGTGTTTTGTACCCTGACATGGAAATCCAGCTGCTCATACCACCAATTCCTATAAAGGCGAAATATCTGGTTATTATACTTGGTGTTTTTGCATATTTCATGGATACCAGCGGGCAGGTTGCTCACTGGGCCCATATTGGTGGCGCTGTGGTAGGTTTTTTGGTTTTAAGATTGGGTCTTTTGCGAGAATAGAATATGTTATCAGATTTCAAGGACGCTTTCCGGCGGTATAACAATGCTCACGTGCAGCTGATCATCATCAACGTGGTGATCTTTCTGGCGTTGGGTGTTTTGTTTGTGGTGGCTACAGTTTCCCAGACGCCCATTATCTTCAATGCCGTTTACGACCAGATCACGTTGCCCAGCCAGCTCAGTGAGTTTCTCTATAAACCATGGACGCTGCTTACGTATGGTTTCGCGCATCACTTCCACCTGCCCGACCAGGCTCTTGGTATTCCGGCGCAGATCGGCATTGGGCATATTCTTTTCAATATGCTCGGTTTTTACTGGTTCGGACGGGTGTTCGTCGAGTTTTTAGGATCTGATAAGTTGATTGCCGTTTATGTATTGGGTGCATTGAGCGGCGGGTTACTATACCTGCTGATGTATAACACCATTCCTTTCTTCATGTCACAACCGGCTACGTTGGTGGGGGCATCGGCAGCGGTGTTTGCTGTTATGACAGCGGTAGCAACGTTACTTCCCGATTATACATTTTACCTTTTACTCATCGGCCCTGTAAAGGCAAAATATATTGCCCTTTTTTACATTGCAATTTCGTTCCTCTTCTCAGTAGGCAGTAATGCTGGTGGCGAGCTTTCGCACCTTGGCGGAGCGTTGATCGGTTTTGTATATATCCGCAGACTGCAGGCAGGTTACAACCTGGGTAAGTGGATCAATGTGACACTGGATTGGATTAAAGGCTTGTTCTCGCGGCGTTCGCGCATCAAGGTCACTTATCGCAACCAGGAATATGCTGGTGGCTACAAGCGCTCGGCAAAAACGAAAGATGCTACCAATGTATCTCAGGACGAGATCGACGCTATTCTCGATAAAATCTCTGCCGGCGGCTATCAAAGTCTGACGAAAGACGAGAAAGACAAGCTCTTCAACGCAAGTAAGCGTAAGTAATCCGAGCTCGTCTTCCTCTCTATATTTCTATCGTGTCAGCAATGCATTCACTATCCATTGATACGCCAGTATTCCAATGGTGTATACGGTGAGTATCGTATTTGCGATTTCAACGTTGAAAAACGGCATTATCAATGCTGCCAATCCTACCACGGCGAGCGCAGCAGTATATCCTATGAGTATACCCTTGGATCTCGGAGAACGCGCTGTGAACATCGAGCCGAGCGGTATCATCATACTTAACCCATATATGCCGACAAGCAGGAACCATTGATGACCATTGACCAACCAGGTTACCATTGCGGCTACTCCTATCAGCAATGCCACCCCGACAAATGCGGAAGCGCGTACCTCGTCACGTGTCAGCGCATAGCGGCCGTACACATTGAGTCGCAGGAACAGGTTTGATAACGGTGTGATGATCCATGTGGAGATCGCGAATGCAAAATACAGATATATGATCGGGTTCAGGATAACGGCCAGCGACGGATTGTTAGACGCGACGTTATCCAGGAAACGTATACCGAAATACATGCCTAACAATATTGCCCACTGTGCTTTGCCCTTGAGGTTTCCGATCCAGAAGGCATAACGCAGGAACATGCGATAGAACCAGTAGCGCGACTTGAGCCCTTCTACCATCCCAGCTTTAGCATAGGCATAGGAAGGGTTTATTTTAAGCGCCTCGCGGAAGTGTACCAACGCCTGGCGATGATCGCCTTTCTCGAGCAGGCTCCAACCGAGATTGGTGTGTGTATATTCGTTTTCGGGATCCTTGTTGAGCGCTTCCTGTATGGTCTTATAAGCATCTTCTTTTTTGTCGAGCTTATAGAGCGCTTGCGCACGTGCGTTGAGGCACTGGAGGTTTTCGGGATCTATAGCAAGGCCGGCGTTCGCATTGTCTACGGCGAGCTGCCATTCCTTGCGGTTCAGACAGATCGCTGCCAGCAGGCCGAAGTATTCGGCTTTATGAGGCTGTATAGCGATGGCATTGCGTATAAACTTTTCGGCTTCCTTTATCTTCTCCTGGCGCAGGTAGAACAGCGACTGCAGATATAGCAAATAATCGTTGTCAGGTTGGAGGCCGATCGCGTTTTGTATTGTTTCGATGGCGAGGTCAGTATTTTTCTGTTCGGCCTGGCATATAGCCAGCAGTGCCAGTGCCTCCACGCGTTCGGGCTCTACAGCCAATACCTGGCGAAGTTCTTTTTCGGCATCGTTATAGCGTTGCCATTGTATAAGTTGCTGGGCTCTTTCGAGCAGGGCGTCGGTCATCGTTTCAGTTTTAGATACTCGAGTATTTCGTCGTACAATCCGGATTCGTTCGCATAGAGGGCATAGTTTCTGGCTGTGTTGAACCACTCACGTGTGGAGGGCTTTACCTGTTTTATTGCGGTCAGCAGGTCTTTTGTTTGCAACGGCATGGGTACTCCTTTTTCGAACGACTCGCGGAGCTTCTCTTCTATTGCTACATCCACTACTGCTTTGAGGTCGGCACCGGAAAAGTCTGTCGTTTGTTTGGCGATGGCTTTTGCATCTATGCCACTGGTGGGTTTGCCTTTCAGGAGGATGTTGGTTATCGCTTCGCGTCCTTCCTGGTCGGGTGGCTGCACAAAGATTATGCGATCGAAGCGTCCGGGTCTGCGGAAGGCTGCATCAAGGTGCCATGGCGCGTTGGTTGCGCCGAGGATGAGTATGCCGTCGTTTGATGATTGGATACCGTCCATTTCAGTCAGGAACTGATTGATCATCATTTTCCCCGCCGAGTGGCGCATATCGGAGCGACTTGCGCCGAGCGCGTCGATCTCGTCGAAGAACAGTACACAGGGTGTTTGGCGGCGGGCCAGTTCGAAGAGCTCGTGAAGCTTCTTTTCGCTACTGCCAAGCCACATATCCAGCACATCGTGTATGCCGATAGATATAAAGCTTGCGTTTATCTGGCCGGCCGTGGCGCGGGCAAGGTGCGTTTTGCCACATCCGGGAGGGCCATACAGCAATATTCCGCCGCCAATCTTTTTGCCATATGCTTTGTATAGCTCAGGATGGAGTAAGGGCTGTATGATCTTGATTTTGATCTCTTCCTTTACCTTGATCATTCCGCCGACATCTTCGAAGTTTATCGTCGGCTTTTCGAGATCGCGGACCTGATCTTCGATGGATTGAAGGAGTTTTTCTGTTTCATCCTGTGGAGCGCTTTGGCTTGGCTGGCGTAAGTGCTGGTCGAGCTCGGCGTCGCTCAGTGAAGGATTGAATGTAAGTGCGCGTTTATAGTACTCTATCGCTTTGCCAGTCTCTTCGTTACGGAACAGGCTTTTGGCCAAAAGCATCAACAGGCTCACGTCGTTCGGGCGCGCCTCTACAAGATCTTCGACGATAACGATCACTGTAGAATACTTGCCTTGCTCGAAATAGATCCTGGCGAGACCAGATTTAGCCTGAAGGTTTTGGGGTTGGCTTTCGAGTACGATCTTGAACTCTGCCTCTGCTTCGGCGAAGACATTGGCGTTGAGCAGTGCTTCGGCCAACGTCAGCCGGAGCGGTATATTTTGAGGCGAGAGTCCGAGAGCCTCCCGCAGATTTTTAATCAGGTCGTCCATTCTGCGTAATTTGTCTGAAAAATAAGGAATTTATTCAATTCCGGCTGGACCGTTCGGAAAGAGGAAGTTGGCAGCTTGCTATACAGGCTATCGGAAGCTTATGCTAATTTTACTCGGAAATGCATGATGCGCTATAGGAGCATCATGCCAATATGATGCTCCTGGCCCTCACTAGGTTTTAATCACATTTACTGCGCCGGTTACGTTGTCAAACACCATTTGCTGGACCGTTATCTCCATATGGAGCTCTGGGTCCTTTAATATGCCGAAGCAGTCCGTGCGGCTGATGGATTCTCTTTTTCGAAGCAGTTCCTGTGCGCGGTCGTATCTTGAGCACGATGTTTCGCGGAGTATGTTTTCCGCCAGTCCGTTTTCCAACTGTTTGTAGTCGTTGGTTACGATGATGAAGTTCTCGCGGGACTCGCGTGTGGCGTGGCGTTTCGGTGTACGTTCGATGACGACGTGCTCACCGGGGGTGACTCCGGAGAGCAACAACAGGCAGTCGCTGGCGATAACCGTCTCTTCCAGTATGGTTTTGGCCCAGTGGTACGATCGCGCTGATGTCAGGACATCGCGTAGGAGGAACGTTACCGGGTACGCCAGTTCGGGTTTGTCTAGACTGACTACCGCATTGAGCGTGATCGAAAACCTGCCGGGGCTTGTTCCGGATAGTGCGCCTATAAAACCGGGCCAGCTTACTGTTTTGAATACGGTTTGTCCACCCTTCTGAAAATCAAAAATCATTGAGTGACGGCTTAACAGATTATCGTCGGTAGGCCAATCCAGGTTGCGGCTGTGCAGCATGGTCTGGCCGTTGTGTGTTGCAAAAGCGGTACAGCCGATGAAGAACTTCAGAACGTCATAATACAGGTTTCCGACGAGTACTTCGTTCTCATTGAAATTGCATACGTCTGCTACCGCGCGGATCTCTTCCTGATACTCGTGCGGGATGACCAGCTGTTTATATTGCTCTACTGCTTCGTAGAAAAAATCATTTCCATAGGCGTTTTTCAGATAGCAATGAAAGAGCTCGTTCATCTCATTTGTGTAGGCTTTAAGAAACTGCCAGCGTTCGCGGGGTGGTAAGTCAAGGTTAACGATGTGTTGTGTGATGTCCATATAACTTTATTTTAATGGGTGGGAACCATCTTCAACGACTTAACGAATAATAATGTTACAGAAAATCAAAGCTTTTATGAGAAGACATAATAGGTCATGATGAGGCAGATCAAGTTTATCCGCGGTTGTATTTATATGTATACGGTTTCGTGGCTTTTGCTTAACTATATTAAAAAAACGTAATTTGAAGTATATTCTTATAAAATAAGGTTTGCTAAAAAATGAGAAAATTTGTTGTTGGTGACATTCACGGCTGTTATGACGAGTTAGTGGAATTGATTGAAATGATTAACCTGAAAGATGAAGACCTGTTGATAGCGTTGGGGGATATTGTAGATCGTGGAAACAAGTCAAAGGAAGTTTACCAGTACCTGAAGGACAGGCCCAATACTGTCGTACTGATGGGTAACCACGAGCGAAAGCATCAGAGAGGAGTATTGAGCTATGCGCAGGATATTGTAAAGGTTCAAT
>Ga0247783_1000279_pt1 | contig 15404 bp, 11 predicted proteins | sample UWRJL064202C5_FD_179911 | JGI IMG/M metagenome (GOLD analysis project Ga0247783, IMG submission 179911) | Plant litter microbial communities from Arlington Agricultural Research Station in Wisconsin, United States - UWRJ-L064-202C-5 | ecosystem: Environmental > Terrestrial > Plant litter >...
GAGACGGCGGCCGCTGTTGCACAGAACTCGGAGATCGACAACGACATGTCGGCAGCAACCGGAACACACGCAGGCGCGCCTTGGACCGCCGATCGATTTCTCCAAGGGACGCCTGTCGACCCGCATGCCGCGCATGCCGCACCGCAGTCCGGCCCGCTCCCGGCCTCCGCAGAAAGCGACGCCGAGGCCTCGCTGGACCCGCCGGCGACCGAGGCCGATGCGATCGCCGCCGCGGCCTGGGACGCGGTCCTCGAACAGCTGCAGGGCGAACTGACGCCGCAGCAGTTCAACGCCTGGATCAAGCCGTTGTCGGCCGTCCGCTTCGATCGCGAGACCAACCGCCTGCGCGTCGGCGCGCCGAACCGCTTCAAGCTCGACTGGGTCCGCAACCAGTTCGCGAACCGCATCGAGGCGATCGCGCGCGAGCACTTCGCGCAGCGCGCGACCTCGGCCGACGAACAGCCGGTCGACATCGAGTTCTTCCTCGAGACCAAGGCGCCGAACGCGAACCCGACGCCAGCCCCGGGCGTTTCGGCCGCGGCCTCCGCCGACGCGCACAAGCCCCGCTACGACGACGCGGCACCGACGCGGCCGGCGGTGCCGACCTCGATGAGCAGCACCGTCTCGAGCACCGAGCGTTCGCGGATGGATCCGAACCACACGTTCGATCGTTTCGTGACCGGCAAGGCGAACCAGCTCGCGCGCGCCGCGGCGATCCAGGTCGCCGACAACCCGGGCCGGTCGTACAACCCGTTGTTCCTGCACGGCGGCGTCGGCCTCGGCAAGACGCACCTGATCCAGGCCGTCGGCAACCAGATGATTTCGCGCCATCCGACCGCGCGCGTCCGCTATATCAATGCGGACCAGTTCGTCGGCGACGTCGTCAAGGCCTACCAGCGCAAGGCCTTCGACCAGTTCGCGCAGATCTATCACTCGCTCGACCTGCTGCTGATCGACGACATCCAGTTCTTCAGCCGCAAGGAGGGAACGCAGGAGCAGTTCTTCTATGCGTTCGAAGCGCTCACTGCCGCGAAGAAGCAGATCATCATTACCTCGGACACCTATCCGGCCGAGATGCAAGGGATCGACGAACGCCTCGTGTCGCGCTTCGCGTCGGGCCTCACGGTCGCGATCGAGCCGCCCGAACTCGAGATGCGGGTGGCCATCCTGTTGAAGAAGGCCGAGCAGGAAGGCCGGCCGTTGTCCGACGACGTCGCCTTCTTCGTCGCCAAGCATTCGCGCTCGAACATCCGCGAACTCGAAGGCGCGCTCAAGAAGCTCCTGGCCTTCGCGTCCTTCCACGGCCGCGAACTGACGATCGACCTCGCACGCGAGGCGCTCAAGGACCTCCTGTCGGCGCAGCGCGCGCAGGTCTCGGTCGAGAGCATCCAGAAGACCGTCGCCGACTTCTACAAGATCAAGGTCGCCGACATGTATTCGCAACGGCGCCCGTCGAACATCGCGCGGCCGCGCCAGATCGCGATGTACTTCGCGAAGGAACTCACGCAGAAGAGCTTGCCCGAGATCGGCGAACTCTTCGGCGGTCGCGACCACACGACCGTGCTGCACGCGGTTCGCAAGATCAACGAGCTGCGCGGCAAGCATCCCGAGTTGAACCACGAGTTGCACGTGCTGTTGCAGACCCTCAAGGGATGAAGCGACGCGATGCGCCGCGTTCGTCGATGCTGTGGACAAACGCTGTATCCGGGCCGAGGCCTTTGTGAACAACCCGTCGCCCGCGGCGAAATCGCCAACGGTCCCCAAAACTGCACCTGCGCATACCGGAGTCGCGCACAGCGTTCACGGCGTTCCAAGCAATTGAAACCACGGGGCGAGACCCGGTTGTCCACAAGCGCGGGCCTCTCTATTAATCATCATCGTTGAGGTTTAGAACAATGCAACTCATCAAAGCACCACGAGATGCGATCCTCAAACCCCTGTCGGTGGTCAGTGGGATCGTGGAGAGGCGACATACGTTGCCGATTCTCGCGAACATCCTGATCCGGAAGGACGGCAGCCGCGTCTCGTTCGTCTCGACCGACATCGAGGTCCAGATCAAGACCGAGGCCGACATCGGCACGGGCGGCGAATCGATGGCGACCACGGTCGCCGCGCGCAAGCTGCTCGACATCCTGCGGGCGTTGCCCGAGAGCGGCGAAGTGACGCTCTCCCACACGGCCAAGAAGTTGACCGTGCAATCGGGCAAGAGCCGCTTCAACCTGCAGACGCTCGCGGCCGAGGACTTCCCGACCGTCGCGCAACCCGAGAGCTATCTCGCGACCTTCACGTTGCCGCAGAAGACGCTGAAGCACCTGATCGCGATGGTCCACTTCTCGATGGCCCAGCAGGACATCCGTTACTACCTCAATGGTTTGCTCCTCGTCGTCGACGGCAAGCAAGTCATTGCGGTGGCAACGGACGGACACCGGCTCGCGTATTGCGCGGTCGAGTCCGAAGGCGTCACCGGCAATGGAGCCGCGACCGAGCGTCACGAAGTCATCGTCCCGCGCAAGAGCATCCTCGAGCTACAGCGCCTGCTCGGCGACGGCGACGCGCCGGTCACGATCGACCTCGCGCCGAACCAGGTGCGCTTCACGTTCGACGACGTCGAACTGATCTCGAAGCTCGTCGAAGGCAAGTTCCCCGACTACCAGCGCGTGATCCCGTCGGGCTACACGAAGAGTTTCTCGATCGGCCGCGACGACTGGCTGCGTTCGCTGCAGCGGGTCGCGATCCTCACGTCCGACAAGTTCAAGGGCGTGCGCTTCGTGCTGTCCGAGGACGCCGTGAAGATCAGCTCGACGAACGCCGACCAGGAAGACGCGCAGGACGAGATCGAGGTCGCCTATCCGCACGGCACGCTCGACATCGGCTTCAACGTGTCCTACCTGCTCGACGTGCTCAACAACCTGAAGACCGAGCAGGTGACGGTGTCGGTCGGCGACTCGAACTCGAGCGCGTTGATCACGTTGCCGCCGGGTGCCGATGGCAGCGGCGGTGATGACTTCAAGTATGTCGTGATGCCGATGCGGATCTAGCGAATCCCGATGAACACTCCTCCCCCTTCAAGGGGGAGCCTTGCAGTTCTCCTCCCCCTTCAAGGGGGAGGTTGGGAGGGGGATGGGGTTATGGGGAACAGGACCAACTTGTTCCGTTGACCCCATCCCCTCCCCAACCCTCCCCTTGAAGGGGAGGGAGTGAAAGTTGAATCGAAAGTCAGCAATGAGTGCAAAGCCAGTCGACAACAACAACGATCAGCCGTCGAACGACGAACCGTCGATCCTCAGCCCCGGCGCCGTCGCGTCCGCGGTCGCGGACAGCGGGGCGATCGCGTCCCTCGATGCCACGCCCGATGCGGCCGCGGAAGCGCAGGCGCGCCGCGACGAGAACAACCAGGATTACGGCGCCGGTTCGATCCAGATCCTCGAAGGCCTCGAGGCCGTCCGCAAGCGTCCCGGCATGTACATCGGCGACACGTCCGACGGCACCGGCTTGCACCACCTCGTCTTCGAAGTCGTCGACAACTCGATCGACGAAGCGCTCGCCGGCTATTGCGACGAGATCGTCGTCACGATCCACACCGACAACTCGATCTCGGTGACCGACAACGGCCGCGGCATCCCGACCGGCGTCAAGTTCGACGACAAGCACGAGCCGAAGCGCAGCGCGTCCGAGATCGCGCTGACCGAGCTGCACGCCGGCGGCAAGTTCAACCAGAACAGCTACAAGGTGTCGGGCGGCCTGCACGGCGTCGGCGTGTCCTGCGTGAACGCGCTCTCGAAGTGGCTCCGCCTGACGGTGCGCCGCGACGGCGAGGTCCACTTCATCGAGTTCGCGAAGGGCGACGTGCAGAACCGCATCGTCGAGACCATGACGATCCCGTCGGGGCCGGATGCCGGCAAGACGATGGCCGTGAGCCCGATGAAGGTCACCGGCGAGACCGACAAGCGCGGCACCGAAGTCCACTTCCTGCCCGACGAGACGATCTTCTCGAACATCGACTTCCACTACGAAATCCTGTCGAAGCGGCTGCGCGAGCTCTCCTTCCTCAACAACGGCGTGAAGATCAAGCTGATCGATCAGCGCCAGGGCAAGGAAGAAGACTTCGCGTTCGCCGGCGGCGTGAAGGGCTTCGTCGAATACATCAACCGCGCGAAGACCAAGATGCACCCGACCGTGTTCTATGCGGCCGGCGAGAAGGACAGCGAGGTCTCCGCGAACGGCGCCTACGGCGGCGTCAAGGTCGCCGTCGAAGTCGCGATGCAGTGGAACGACGGCTACCAGGAACAGGTGCTCTGCTACACGAACAACATCCCGCAGCGCGACGGCGGCACGCACCTGACCGGCCTGCGCGCCGCGATGACGCGCGTGATCAACAAGTACATCGACGAACACGAGTTCGCGAAGAAGGCAAAGGTCGAGACGACCGGCGACGACATGCGCGAAGGCCTGACCTGCGTGCTCTCCGTCAAGGTCCCCGAGCCGAAGTTCTCGAGCCAGACGAAGGACAAGCTCGTCTCGTCCGAGGTCCGCCTGCCGGTCGAGGAGATCGTCGCGAAGGCCTTGAACGACTACCTGCTCGAGCGACCGAACGACGCGAAGATCATCTGCGGCAAGATCGTCGAGGCCGCACGCGCGCGCGAAGCCGCCCGCAAGGCGCGCGACCTCACGCGTCGCAAAGGCGTGATGGATTCATTCGGGCTGTCGGCGAAACTCGCCGACTGCCAGGAGAAGGACCCTGCGCTGTGCGAGCTCTTCATCGTCGAGGGCGACTCCGCCGGCGGCTCCGCGAAGCAGGGCCGCGATCGCAAGTTCCAGGCGATCCTGCCGCTGAAGGGCAAGATCCTCAACGTCGAGCGCGCGCGCTTCGACCGCATGTTGTCGAGCCAGGAAGTGCTCGCGCTGATCTCCACGCTCGGTACCGGCATCGGCCCCGAGGAATACGACGTCTCGAAGCTCCGCTACCACCGCATCATCATCATGACCGACGCGGACGTGGACGGCAGCCACATCCGCACGCTGTTGCTCACGTTCTTCTATCGCCAGATGCCCGAGCTCGTCGAGCGCGGCTACATCTACATCGCGCAGCCGCCGCTCTACAAGGTCAAGTACGGCAAGGACGAGCGCTACATCAAGGACGACGCCGAGCTCACGCAGTACACGATGAAGCTCGCGCTCCAGCATGCCGAGCTGATCACGCACGAAGACGCGCACGGCGCGTCGCCGAAGATCGACGGCGAAGCGCTGGCCGAACTCGTCCGCAAATACCTCGTCGCCGACGGCGTCGTGCAACGCCTGACGCGCCACTTCGACACGGCGGCGCTGAACGCGATCATGAACGGCGTCGCGCTCGATCTCTCCGACGCCGCGAAGGCCGAAGCCTCGGCCGCCGCGCTCTCCCGCGTGCTCGGCAACGGCACGGTCCACGTGCACGCCCAGTTCGACGAAGCGAGCGACAAGCACCGCCTGATCATTGAACGCATCGTCCACGGCAACACGCGCGTGACGGTGATCGACCCCGACTTCGTCGCAGGCGCCGACTACGCGACGCTCCACGACGCCGCCGAGACCTTTAAGGGCCTGATCGGCCCGGGCGGCCGCATCGCGCGGGGCGAAGGCGACAAGCAACGCACGCACGCGGTCAACGACTTCAAGGACGCGGTCCGCTGGCTGATCGAGGACGCCGAACGCAACCTGACGAAGCAGCGCTACAAGGGACTGGGCGAGATGAACCCGGACCAGTTGTGGGAGACGACGATGGACGTCACGGCTCGTCGTTTGCTACGCGTGCAGATCGAGGATGCGATTGCGGCGGATGGGATCTTTGCGACGTTGATGGGGGATGACGTCGAGCCGCGGCGGGCGTTCATCGAGGGGAATGCGATTTATGCGGGCAACATCGACGTTTGATCCAAGTTGGATCGAAGAAGGGGCCGCTGACGCGGCCCCTTTCGTTTTGCGATGTCTGCTGTCGACCCTGTTCGGTCAGCGTGCGACTGCCTTTCGAAACTCCGGATCGGCCAACAGCATTCCGACCAGTTTGCGATAGAGAAGCGTGTATTCATTGCGCGCCGTCGGAATTGCCACCGCACCGACGAACGAAGACTCCCAGACCGCGTTGACCCTCAGTTCCTTGTCGTAGCGCGTATCGCTGCCCCTGACAACGACGAAGCGGGCAGCGAGGCTGCCCTTCCCTTCGCCGATACCGGCGTCGAGAGTGCTTTCGGTCAGGAAGCCTTTGATGACCGTCGTTGACGCGGCATCGAGCAGACCAGCAGCCGCGAGTTCCGTCTTTAGCGTCTCGCCGAGGTAGGCCGCGAGGGACTGGCCGTATGGCGAGACCACCGTGGACCCCCGAATGCCGACCTCCTTGTCGATCCGAGCATCCTTCCCCGTCGCCAACTTGAATTCGCCTACCGCCGTGGGACCGAGACCCGCCGACTTGGCCGACTGGATGTTTTCCATGCTGGCGATCGGTGTGCCCAACGGCACTGCGGCGCAACCCGTCAAAACCGCGAGTCCCACCAGAGAAAAGGCGCTGAACGCGCGCCGCAGGATTTTGTTCATCGTGATGTTCATCGTGATCCTCATGGAAATGCGGGGTCCTGCGCCAGATCGTTGAGTACCTGACTGACGATCTGGCGTGTCATGACGTTGATGGCGGCCGTGACGCTGTCGGCTTTGATCGCATTCGGTGGCGCTCCGGACGCACCCATCGTCGTGTGAATCGCGTGTCGTGCCATCTTGACGATCGGATCGGCGTGGCCGGCGTCGACATATTTCACGGTGCAGACATACCCATCCGACACCGTGCTTCCCGCAAGGCCGAAGGTGAGGCCGGTCACGAAGCCTTTCGTGAACAGGTCGTCGGTCAGCGGAACATTGTTGAGCGTGACGCTCAGCAAGGCACCGCCCGCAACGGGCTTGTCGTCGACCGCCGAGAACAGGCCGCTGGTCTTCACCTGATCGGAAACCTGAGCCTTCAGGAAGTCCGTCGCACGCGTGTTGATCGCGCCGCGCGTCTGGAACTCGAACAGCAATTGCACCGGCTTTGCGTTGACCGGTTTCTTGTAATCCGCGACCGGGACTTCCTTCGTATTGCTGTCGACGTAGTGCGTCGCGCATCCGCTGAGCGCCAAGGTCGCCAACAGGAGCACTTGCCGCGCCCAGTGACGTGGGTTGAAACGGGATGCCGCCAGACCATTGACCATATCGATTCGTCGCCTTTTTGTGGGTCGTCGTGAGGAGCGCCGGGCGTCAGGCCATGCTCATAGGAGCGTGATCCTTACGATGCCGAGCTCCGAGCTCGTGTGAATGTTTCCGTTTGCATCGACGGCGAGCGTATTGGTCGGCGCCAAGTGACCGTCGTGCCGCGAGACGTTTGCGGCGAACGTCGATCCGCTGGGCGACGGCGTTCGAATAGCGCGAGGCAGTTGCGCCCGCGATCGGGCTGCCGTTGCGCGTCCATTGGTAAGTCAGAGGCGCCGTGCCACTGGCAGAAATGGAAAAGGCTGCTGGCTGACCGTCGGCGACCGTCACTGAAAGCGGTTGCGAGGTAATGGTCGGAGCAGACGCCGTCGGGCCGCTGCCGCCGTCTCCGCCGCCTCCACACGCCGCCAGACGCGTCACTGCCAACGCGGCCATCGACTGACGGGCGCGCGCGAAGAAACGCGACTCCCTAATTGGGTCGCGTAGTACCAAGTGAAACATTACCGCTCCCTGAGTCTGCGCCGCGACGTGCGGCGCATCACTGCAGGGTCATGCCGCCCTGCTTCAACACATCTTATGAAGGCTCGAGACATGCTGTGAAGACATGCAAGAGGTGGGCCTAAGCGCCGATGCAACACTCGCGTTAGTCCCAATTGCCACTTCGGCTGCTGGCAACCCGCCAGTAGTGACTTGCCTTGAGGAGCATCGTTGACCGGGAGGACTCGGTTCGCGCGTTCATTTAACGACAGCGACTCGGGCACCGTCGCACAACGAACTGGCAATCGCCCCGTGTTGAGTCGACGCTTTCTTCGCAGATTGGTGATGTCCGGCTCGGCCCGTGGACCAATGCTGGTCATCCCGCCGAGATCACGCAGGACATACGCGACGCTCCACGACGCCGCCGAAACCTTCAAGGGCCTGATCGGCCCGGGCGGCCGCATCGCGCGCGGCGAAGGCGACAAGCAACGCACGCACGCGGTCAACGACTTCAAGGACGCGGTGCGCTGGCTGATCGAGGACGCGGAACGCAACCTGACGAAGCAGCGCTACAAGGGGCTGGGCGAGATGAACCCGGACCAGTTGTGGGAGACGACGATGGATGTCACTGCGCGGAGGCTGCTACGCGTGCAGATCGAGGATGCGATCGCCGCGGATGGAATCTTTGCGACGTTGATGGGGATGACGTCGAGCCGCGGCGGGCGTTCATCGAGGGGAATGCAATTTATGCGGGGAATATTGATGTTTGATCTCTAAGTTAGATCGAAGAGAGGGCCGCGTGAGCGGCCTTTTTTGCGATGTCTGCTTTCGACCCGAAGCAGACACTAATTTCATTTCGACCTTCAATGTACTGAGACTAGATCGTGAGACGAAGTCGCTTCGCGCGCTCGCGAAATGCATCAGCACCACCTTCAAGGATGTCGCAGACCTCGGCCTGAATTTCCGCGTTTTCCAGCCCGCCTGAAAAGTAAGTAATCGTAGGTAGCTCGCCTTTCAAATGCGGACCGCATTTCGCAACGATTACCTGGTCAGCATCCGTATTAACGACCAAGTTGGCATTGTGCGTGACAATCAAGATCTGTCGCCGAGTCTTAGTATCGCGAAATCTGGCTACCAACTCGTCGAAGATCGATTTGGGGTCTAAATTCTCTTCTGGTTGATCGATGATCAATGGGCGATCGTCTTCCAGGTCCAGAGCAAGGTATAAGAGCAGTAGAACAATGCCGCGCGTGCCTTGGGAAAGACTCTCAATATCAAGTTGGTCATACTGAAGACTATAAGAGACCTTTATGTGCTCAGTACTATGAAGCCACTGTGCAACGTCGCGGGCCCAGTCACTGGCTGATAGATTCTCTGGCTTATGCTCACGAATCCCCTTCTCGTTGGCCGCTAAGAAAGCGGTCATTGCCTCAGCGACGTCTTCGGAGGCACCGGACTCCCAGGCTCTCTGCAGAACGGCACGAGCCGTTTTTTCTAAAGCCCCTTGCCCCTTAAACGGACCTGCCTTTCGAAGATCAAGGAGCGCCTCGCCCCGGGTTGCCCAAGACTTAGTATCAACCGCACGCTTCACAGAGAACGACAACTTCGCCAGCTGTCCGACCGCACTCGCGAGTCGCGCTTCGAGAGGCGCGTAGAGCGATTTCAGTTCATCTTCCAGTTCACCGACAGCAGCAAAGACGCCTCCGTACGCGTCGCTCCTCCGGGCTCGAAGTGTGTCAATCCGAGCGCCAGCTGTTTCGGCGCGCTTAATCTGATCATCAAGCCGGCCGAGCGCCGTCTCTTCTTTAGTAATTTTTGCGGACAACTCCGCGTATCGCTTCGCGTTCTGCGAGTCAATACCAATGAGCTTTGCCAACCTGGACAACTCTAGCTCTAGCAAGGAAAGTGTCTGCGTTGCGAGGGATGCGCCGGTCGGCAACACCGAAACCGCTGCGTCAGTAAAGCTAGTGGGTTCCCCCTCAGCCGTCCCTTCATTCTTTAGTAGGTCCGCCACAGCTTGTAAGCGCCGCCGGTCGAGCAAGCCATCGACATCGCCCTCAAATGCGACATTGAAGTTGGACCAGTCCTCATCCTGCAAGCCGGCGTCGCTCCGCGTGAGTCGCAAGTCTGCGAGCCAGTTCTTCACATTGTTTTCCCGGAACTCGCGCACGTCCTCCTTAATGCTTGTGAGTGCCATCACACGGCGTTTGAGGCGTTGCACCTCCTGTCGTTTAGCGTCGACGGCTATGCTGATCTCTTCGTGTTTCTTGGTGCGCTCTTCTTGCCCGCTACCCGCCAGTGCTTTGCGGTCCCTCTTGTCCTTCTCGATGAATTTCGCTTTCTCGTTTCTCTGCTTTGTGAGGGCGGGCAGGCTCGCTTTGAGGAGCCGCTCTTCCGTCAACTCGCGCGATGTCTGCGCTAACGTCAACTCGTGCCTCAAGCGCTTCTCGCGCGCTACCTGGGAGCGAAGATCGAGTAGCTCGTCGAAAGAGCTTGTTCCCATGCGGTCCGTCAACGCGTGCGCGTTGAAGATAACCCGTTTGATTTCCCCTACCAATTGGTCGCCTAAGCCTTCGGAAGAGCAGAGCTCGTTGACGAATTCTTGGGAAAGATATTGAACGCGGGGAGAGTCCAGCAGATCGCTAAGCTCTGCGTGACGTAGCTCATTCTGTGTCTCATCCCCCTGTTCCCACGTCAGGCAAACGTGTCCATCTCCTAATAGCTCTCGAGCGCGGTAGATAAACGACTTCTCACTGAGGGGGCCGGTGAATGCATAGGCACCGGTTGCTATCAGGTCCGCCAATGCGGTCTTCCCAGACCCCCGCGCGCCGATGACCGCGATGAGGCCGGCGTTGAGGGGGATGGCTCCCGGCGTTACCCATGGCGCCGAAGTAAGGGTTATGGATTGGATTGTCTGCCCTGCTAGTGCGCCCCGGCCGGGTTCGGCCCCGAGCCAGACACGATCGCGTGGCTCCATGCAGACCTGGCGAAGTGTTTCGAATGTCAGGTCACCCTTAATCCAGCAGAGACGCTCTTTCGCTGGTCGCCCAACGCGGTCGGCGGCATGCGCATCAGAGCCATGTAGGCAAGGTTTTACCCCGCCCCAGGTCTTATTTAGTGATGCCACCGATTCGACGCCATCTCCGAGCCAAAAGTCCCGTTGCTGAGGAGTGGCTGAGAAGACGATCTGTGCAAAGGCTTCAATTCCCTTCCGAGTGGCGTCCCATGAACCGGTGGCATCGCGAAGGCCAGAAGTTCCATCCGTTTCGCCACCAGCTACCGCGACCAAACAGTTGTTCCTGACCCAGTCATTCTTCTGCCATCTGGCCCGGAGGTCATTGAAGTCGACCTTGAATTGATTCGCGCCGTTCCGAAGAGCCGACGCATCGTCGTTGATCGACGCGTCATGGGCTCTGCCGAGCTTAATAAGCTCGCTCTCCTCGCACCTATATTCGACACCAAGAAAAGAGAAGGTAAGCTCGGACAGAAAGCGTCTAATCTTGGTAGGGTGATCAGAATCTTCTGGTGAGAATAATAGGTGGATATTCAGTGCGTTCGACCGAGAAGTGGCATAACCAAGACGCATCTCGACGTTTGGAAAAACCAGCGCGACCTTCGGGATGCGACCAGACTCCTTGGCGGTTACAACGCGGAGATAGTTGTCGATCGAAAAATAATCAGTGACGCCGATTGCCGAGATGGTCGGCGAAGACGTCTCGACCGCAGAAAGAAACGAATCCCAGGGATCGGTGCCTTTGTACTGATCATTGAAGGCGGTGCCGGGCGTATGAACGTGGGGATCCCATCGTTGCCACACCGAGCCTCGCGGATTTCTCGCGCCGCGACTCATGAGCAGACGAAGTCGAGCAGGTCGTCTCCCGTCAGCGCATTCTTGTGGTCGAACTTGCCCTCCCCGATCTGAGGCGGCGCCCACGTTTCCCAGCGAAACTCTTCGCCAAGAATGAACGTGTTTTCCCTGCCCTCAAGGTCCAGCTTCCGACGACTTGTCCTGCTCAAGAGCGTCAGGTATTTCAGAGATAGGAGCCAGGACGACTGCTCGGTGTAGTCCAGCTCGCTCGTGCACCCCGCATCCTTGTGAAGGATGTCGTCCAGGTTCTTGAAGGGCTGCTCAAACATTCTTCTTCTAGTCCCTTGGTCAATTCTTAGGCGCTTGGCTCGTGCTACCCGCGGAAGATAGCAACTTGATCGGTCTGCGTGGCGTAGAAATCGGGCGACGTCGCATCAATCAGACATGCCGCGCTAGGCTAATGCGTTGATGGTCGACCCGTGCCTCGGTTACGACGTCTCGCGATGTCTGCTTTTGGCCGAAAGCAGACAACGCGATCAAAGCGGCTCTCGAGCTTTGACACTTTATTCTCGTTCGCCGCTCCGAATCATCCGAGAAAGATGAAACGCCGCAAGCTTTACGTCGCTCGGTTCGATGCACAGTGGTTCTTTCTCGAGGAAGCCGGGTAGCGCCTTCGGCTCGAGTACCCAGAGGTTCGAGAAGCGTTGCGCGGAAGGGTCGATGAACCAGCCGGGGAAGACGATCACCGGCTTTACGGTGAACGACCTTCCAGTGCTTTCCTTGATCTGATGATGAATCCAGCTTGCTTGCGATCGCGCCTGAACGAGGAGATCCCGTTCCGGACGGTGTCCAGCGACGAGTAGGCCCCGATCGTCCGCAGTGACTCGCGAATCGCCTTTGGATGGCTTGCTCCACGTCTTTGTCTCGATCGTGAATACGCCGGCAGGCCCGACCAGCACATGGTCAACGTTGAAAGTCGGTCCTAGTACATCATGGAAGACGTGATAACCAGCCTCGCGCGGGCGTTCGAGGAACTGACCGACCGCCTTCTCACCGTCAATGCCTTGGCGAATGGCGCGCATGCGCGGGCGTCGACGCCACACGCGCCAAGCGGTGAGCAGCACCATCAACAGTGCGCAGCCGGTTAAGGGCCAAGGAACCGGAGGAAGCGACGTCCATAGTCGCCACCATTCGATCGCGGCGAAGGCAACGAAGAAGAGTGCGATCAGCGCGTACGGTTCGATCTTGTCTTCCCAGATCGCGTTGCGCTCTTCTTCCAAAGATTGTCCGGGAAGACGAAGCGGTCTGTCTTTGATGGGCGAGCGCGTTTGCGTGATCGACATGTTCTCGAATGCAGTCGGTTGACGTGCACCGACTGTCGCGTGCGTTGCTCGTGGAGTCAACGACACTGGGTTCCCGCCTTCGCGGGAACGACGGCGACGAGGGCACGATGACAAGCGGCATGCCGTCTGCGCAAGATATTCTGCGCGGCGAGGCGGTAGCGCTAAGGCGCGATCAAGTAAGCGGCGACACCAAGCTTTCCGAGGTGGCGTTGACCGAGCCGCGACACGACTTTTCGGAGGGCTGCATGAGTTCAACCATCACGAGGCTCGTCATCGTGTTCATGCTCGCGACGACTGCTTCGCAAGGCCTTGCCCAAGACACGTCGCCACCGAAAGGCCGAGTCACCGGCATCGGCGGCATTTTCGTCAAAAGCCCCGACCCAAAAGCCCTCGCCGCCTGGTACCGCGACACGCTCGGCATCACCCTCGAAGCCTGGGGCGGCGCAGCCCTCCGCTACGACGCGCCCAACCATCCTCCCGTCGCGGTGTGGAGTGCCTTCCCGAACACCACGAAGATGATGTCCCCGTCGACGCGCGAGTTCATGATCAACTTCGCCGTCGACGACCTCGATGCGTTGCTCGATCGCCTGAAGGACAAGGACGTCCCGATCCTCAAGCGCGACGACAGCGATCCGAGCGGGCGCTTCGCGTGGATCGTCGATCCCGACGGGACGAAGATCGAGTTGTGGCAGCCGACGACGAAATGACGGAGCGCACGTGCTGATCGCGAGTCGGCCGTGCGATCGTGGCCGGGCGCTGGCGCGTGGGTCGCAGTCGTCCGATCAACGACGCTGGGTTCCCGCCTTCGCGGGAACGACGGTGGTGGCATAGGGGCGCAGCGATGAACGGACGCCTGCTCGATCGCCTGGTGCTGTTCTTCCTCTGGGGCGCATTGATCGAGGACAGCGCGCTCGTCGTCATCGCCTGGGTCGCCCCGGCCGCGTGGTTCCATCTCTTCCATCACGCCGAGCCGGCGAGTCTCGATGTGCCCTTGCTCCGTCGCTCCGCCGGTCAATGGCTCGCGTTCTCCGTCGTCCAGGCCATCGCGCTGTGGCGCTTCCGCAGGCAACCGATCTGGCTGCCGATCGTGGCCGGCCTGCGGCTGTCGGACGTCTTCACGGATCTGTCCTATCTGATCGCGGTCCCGTCGACGACGACGGTCGGATGGGTGCTGCTCGTTCCGCCGCCCTTCCTCAACCTCGTGGTGGTCTTCGTCGTGTTGGCGGCTTATCGACGCGTCGAGGGATCTCGCGCGGCCAAGCGCTGAGTGTGCGACGCGTTCCTACTTCGCGAGCTTCCAGGTCCCCTGCTCGATGCGCACCATGTAGCGCGCGCGCTTGTCGAGCCCGACGTGGTCGGTCGGCGACAGGTTGTAGATCCCCTGCGTGCCGACGACTTCGCGCAGGTTCTCGAGCGCATCGCGGAGCGCGACGCGAAACTCCTTCGTCCCCGGCGCGCCGGACTTCAATGCGACCGGCACCGCCTGCGCGAGCAGCAGCACCGGGTCGTACGCGTTCGAGATGAACGTGTTGCGCGTGCCCGGTCCCATCAGTTGCTCGTAGCGGTTCGCGACCTCGAGACCGAGCTTGCCGACGGCGTTGCCCGGCGGCAGCTGGTCCGCGATCAGCAGCGGGCCGACCGGCAGCCACGTGCCTTCGGCGCTCTTGCCCGCGACGCGCAGGAAGTCGTTGTTCGCGACGCCGTGCGTCTGGTAGAGCCGCCCCTTGTAGCCGCGCTCGGTCAGCGCGATCTGCGGCAACGCCGCCGGCGAGCCGAAGGCCGCGATGAGGATCGCGTCGGGCTTCGCGGGGATGAGGCGCAGTGCCTGTCCCGCGACGCTCGTGTCGGTGCGCGCGTAGCGCTCGTCCGCGACGACCTTGATGCCGGCCTTCTCGGCCAGCGGGTTCAGCGTCTTCCAGTAGCCGTCGCCGGTCGCGTCGTTGAAGCCGAGGTAGGCGACGGTCTTCACGCCGGCCGCCTTCATGTCGTCGACGATCGCGTCGACCATCATCCCGTCGTTCTGCACGGGCTTGAAGACCCAGCGGCGCTTCGCGTCCTGCGGCTCGACGATTGCCGCGCCCGCGCCCATCGCGAGCAGTGGCGTCTGGCTCTCGGCCGCGACCTCGGTGAGCGCGATGCAGTTCGGCGTCGTCGTCGAGCCGATGATCGCGTCGACGCGTTCGTCGTCGACGAAGCGACGCGCGTTGCGGACCGCGGCCGTCGGGTCCGATGCGTCGTCGAGCACGAGGTAGGTGACCTTCAGGCCGGCGATCGTGTCGGGGTAGAGGCGCGTGACGTTCTTCTCGACGATGCCGAGGGAGGCGGCGGGGCCGGTCTCGGAGACGGTCACGCCGATCTTGATCTGGGCGGAGGCGAGGGGCGAGAAGCAGGCGAGGGCGAGGGCTGCGATGTGCAGCAGGGTTTTGTTCATGAAGGGTCTCCCTGTTGGTCGCTCCTCCGTCGTTCCCGCGAAGGCGGGGACCCAGCGGCTTTCAACGACGCTGGATCCCCGCCTTCGCGGGGAGGACGGTGGTGGGGCGACGGTCTTCGTTGTTGTGGGTGTTCGT
>Ga0247783_1000280_pt1 | contig 15401 bp, 15 predicted proteins | sample UWRJL064202C5_FD_179911 | JGI IMG/M metagenome (GOLD analysis project Ga0247783, IMG submission 179911) | Plant litter microbial communities from Arlington Agricultural Research Station in Wisconsin, United States - UWRJ-L064-202C-5 | ecosystem: Environmental > Terrestrial > Plant litter >...
TCTGGATCTATCCCTTGAAAAGGACCTCTCACCGCGAAGACGCACCGAGCACCTTCTTGCAGCCTCCAGCATTGCCCGCAAGCGTATCGACACATGTGTGGCCGCCAACACGGCCAACGCTACGGCCATTCCGCCGGAGTTGATTGCTCTAAAGAACTCATGGACAGAGTCTTCTCCACAGATCCTGCGCAAGAGACTAGAAGAAGATGAGACGGCGCAGGATCGATTAACTCAACTTATCGACGATACAGAGATCCAAACCGCAAGCATCTGCGGTCTGCCAACAGGGGACGATGCGTTGCTTCTCCTTCTCGCTAACCGCCGCCACACCGCCGCTCAATAACTGCATTGGAGTCTAGTTGATGGAAAGCCCTCCGAAGATGACGATCTCCGGCAAAGATCCGCAAGAGAGCGGCGAAGTCGTCCAACCGGCGATGCGTGAAGAACGCCTGTTTTTATTGCTCTCTATCTTTATCGGGATTATCTCCGGCCTTCTGGTCGTCTCCTTCCGCATGGCCATCGAGTGGCTCAGCGTTCTTCTGCTCGGTTCAGCTCCGGCCCCGCATCAACTACGGCTGCTGATCGCGCCTACTGTTGCGGGTATCGTAATCGCTTTGCTCACGCGCTTCGTCTTTCCGCAGGTTCGTGGAAGTGGAGTAAACCAGACGAAGGCCGCTCTCTACATTCACAACGGCTACATCTCCATCAAGACGATGATCGGAAAGTTCCTGCTTTCGGCTCTTGCCATCGGCAGTGGACACTCCCTGGGGCCAGAAGATCCTTCTCTGCAGATTGGAGCGGGCGTTGCTTCCAAGATCGGACGCAGTGTAGGTCTTTCGCGTGAACGCCTGCGCATGCTCGCCCCAATCGGAGCCGCCGCGGGACTGGCCGCCGCCTTCAATGCTCCGATCTCCGCGATCCTATTCGTGATTGAAGAAGTCATCGGTCAATGGACAGCCGGTGTCCTCGGATCGATCGTCCTTTCCGCTGTCTCTGCCGTTATTGTTGCGCGCTGGTTCTGGGGTGCGCAACCGATGTTCCGCATCCCGTCTGTAACTTTGCGCGATCCGCGCGAACTTCTTGCCTATGCGGTTCTCGGCGTCGTCGGCGGGGTGGCTTCGCTCTTCTTCGCCAAGGCACTCGGCTACCTCCGTCCTAAACTGCGAAGCCAGCCCCAATGGTTCCAGATGATGCAACCAGCGCTTGCCGGTCTGCTCGTCGGAGGCATCGGCTACTTCGGCTTGCCCTATGTCATGGGCGCTGGGTACGGCGCCATCGACCAGGCCATGCACGGTCAGTTTGCTTTCAAAATGCTGTTGCTCCTGGCGGTCTTCAAGATCATCGCAACAACCCTCTCCTTCTCCAGCGGCACGCCCGGCGGCATGTTCGCTCCGACACTCTTTACTGGAGCGATGCTTGGAGCCGCTGTAGGTTCTTTCGAGAACCACATCTTTCCTCATCTCACGGGTTCCGTGGGGTCGTATGCGCTTGTGGGTATGGGCGTCCTGTTTGCGGCATTCCTTCGAGCTCCGTTGACATCCGTCTTTATGGTGCTGGAGGTCAGCGGGAACTATTCCATTATTCTTCCGGTGATCCTGGCCAACACCATCGCGTACCTTATCTCGCGCAGCCTCCAGCCCGTACCGATCTTCGAGGTCTTCACGCACCAGGACGGTCTCTATCTGCCATCAATGGAAGAGGAGAGGGAAGATAGTCATCTCCGCTTTGAAGATGCTCTTCTACCTGTCTCGGCACCTATCTTGCAGGGCTCGGAGACGATTTGGAACTCCATGAAGATCGTCGGTCAGCATAAGGAGATTTCTCAAGCGCCCGCCGTCCTGGTGCAATGCAAAGATGGCGCGTGGTACGCCGCCAAGCAGCAGGAACTCCAGACGATCTTTGCGGGGATCGGAGACGATTCCAATCATCCCGACGCTCAACTCACGCTCGAGGAGCGACTGGGGACGGAACGTACGCCGCTGATGTTCCCGGACCAGATGCTCTCAAGCGCTTTACCGTACTTCCGCCGCTGGCCGCTGATTCCGATCTCCAACCGGGCCATGCGCGGAGCACTCGAAGGCGTCCTCTCACTTGAGGACGTACTGAATCGTTACCAGCGCCAAAACGCCTGAACCCGCTCCCGGTTCGGAAGCGGGTCCAAACCGCAAGATGGGTGGGGATTTAGCCGACTTCGCTGACGCCGAAGAGAACTGCCATTTCGTCGTGGAGGAAGCCCTGACCCGGACGGTAGGGCTGGACCCATTTTCCGTCAATCACGAACTGGGGGATAGCCTTCTTGCCGACATTGGCCATCAGTTCGTCGGATGCTCCAGGAACGCGCTCGATATCGATTTCGGTGTAGGCAATGGAGTGTTTTTGGAGGAACCGCTTTGCCTCGCGGCAATCGCGGCACCAGACTGCGGAATAAACCTTGAGATCCATAGCCATGATTTTACCTTTTACTGCTCTTTGTAGTTCCGCATAAGTCCGCCATCGACCACGTACGTTGATCCCGTCACATATCCCGCTTCGTCGCTGGCAAGGAACGCTGCAACCGCTGAAACGTCGTCCACAGAGCCCATGCGACCGAGCGGAATGTTGCGGAGGAGGGGATCCAGTTTGCTGGGATCTTCGAGAAGCGACTTGTTGATGGGGGTAACAATCGCTCCAGGTGCAATGTTGTTGACCGTAATACCGTAAGGCCCAAGCTCGACGGCGAGATCGCGCATCAGCATCATTATGCCGCCTTTGCTGGCGCAGTAGCTGGCGAAGTGTGGGAAGGCGATCTCTTCGTGAACGGACGAGATATTGATCACGCGGCCCGGCCTCTTTGTTTCAAGCAGCTTTTTCACAAAAGCCTGCGTAGTGAAGTAGGGGCCTTTTAGATTGACCTGGAGAACAAGGTCGTAATCTTCCTCGGTCGCTTCCCAGAAGTTCGCGCCCTTCTCAACCCCTGCGTTATTGACCAGGATGTCACCGCGTCCAAAATTCGACCATGCGGCATCGATCAGTGTCTTAATCTCATCCAGCTTGGAGACATTTGCGCCGATGACGACTGCTTTGCGGCCCAGGGCTTCGATCTGGGCCTTCGTGGCCTCGCCTCCAGCCTCATCGGAGTTGTAGTTCACAACGACATCTGCTCCGTCTTTCGCCAAACGAATTGCGATTCCCTGACCGATTCCCGAGGAAGATCCTGTGACGATGGCTACTTTTCCTGCAAGACGCTGATCCGACATGATGCCCTCCGGTAAATGAGATGCAAAAAATGCTCCCTTCACCGAACTCACCCAAAGGAGTTTTTCGGCAGGTCTATTTCTCCTCGTTTGTCTTAGATGCGTCTGTTTCTTCAAGCGAAGAAGGTGCGCCCGCGGAGCGGCGAGACCGAAAGAATGTTTGCAGGAGCGTCGAGCACTCTTCTGCAAGGACTCCCGCAGCGACTTCGCAGCGATGGTTGAGTTTCGGATGATTCATGACTTCAAGTGCGCTGCCACATGCCCCGGCTTTAGGGTCGTGGGCTGCATAGACAAGCCGGGCGATGCGCGCGTGCAGAATAGCCCCAGCGCACATGGCGCAGGGTTCCAGGGTGACATAGAGGCTGCAACCGGTGAGGCGATAGTTTTGGAGGGAGATGCCCGCCGCCCGCAACGCAATCATTTCAGCATGGCCCGAGGGATCGTGGTCGCGGATGACGCGATTCTGTCCACGAGCGAGAATTTGTCCGTCTGTCGAAACGATGACAGCACCGACGGGGACTTCTCCCGCAGCCTCGGCGGCACGGGCTTCCGTAATCGCGGCCTGCATAAAGGCGATGTCCTGTTCGGTCGTCATTGGGCGGGCTCGTTGTCCGGACGGGACCAGAGGCGGTCGAAGTCCTGCGTGAAGTGGGCAGCAGCCTCGGCGTTATGAAAAAGAATGAGGTCGTTATCCTGACGCTTTTCCCCGGTAGGAGAAAAGTTGGCGGATCCGGTGCGGAGAAAGGCTCCGTCGACGGCGTAAGCCTTGAGGTGCATCAGTGTGTGGGAGTGCTTGATGCGGACAGCGATGTTCGGCGTGGAGGAGAGGCGCCGAAGGATGTCCGCGCTGTCAGCATCGTTGGGGACGTCGTCTTCGGGATCGCGGCTTGCCCGCTTCTTAGGATTGGCCGCACTCTTCTCGGCGTGGGCCGTTTCCCCCGCCGCCTGGGTCGCGTCGCGATAGATGCGGATGCGGACCCCACGCTGTGCCGCACCGATGAGGGCCTGTGCGACGGCGTAGTCGGTCAGCGAGTAAGCCGCCAGATCGATGGTGGAGTGAGCTTGCGAGAGAAGATCCGTGTCGATGCGTTCGAGATTTTCGAACGGCGCATAGTGAACCTGAACGGAGTTCGCCGGAACCGGTTCCATCGGTGTGACATCGTGGTCTTGATCACGCTCGACGGACGGTCGTGGAGCGCGAGAGCGCTCTTCTCGCGGACGGCGGTTGCGCTGCGCGGAACGTTCCTGATCCAGCTGAGGCTGGTCGGGCTGTTTGCAGCCGGAGACGGAGAGCGTGAGGAGCAGGGCGATGGCGGCCACGCGGGCCGCCCTTTTCAAATCGTTGGAAGTCACTTACCAAGTTTAGTTTGTCTCTTACTTGGTTTTGTAGAGGGGTGTCTTTCCGGTGTCCGCCGGTGGAGACGTTGTGCCTTCCTGCAGATACTTTGCGCTGAGCGTCTTTTTCTCGCGCGCGATGGGGAGCAGCGTGGGGTAAAACTGCACAAAGGTGGTGTCTACCGCAGCGTGGGCTTCGTGGCAGGTCGTGCAGCTTGCGGTCTTCGGAAAGGGCTTGGCGGTGCCGTCGGCCTGCGCAGCGTAGAAGGCCCATTGGCCTTTGTCTTTTACGTGCATCTCCAGGCCCGTGATGTTTTCGCCCTGCGTCTGGCCGCCCTTGTTGATCGAGACGTTGGCCACGGCGCCACGGTTTTCCAAAGCAAAGACGGTGCCATCAGGCCATGTCCCGGTGGCAACGAAGGCGCGATAGGACTCCGGGTTGACGAAGACATTGTCGAAGACCGAGTGATCCGGCGGGGGAGCATTCGCGGCACGCGCTGCGTAGTTCATGTCCAGCCCGGAGGTGAGATAAACCCACTCCCGATATTGCACGGGCGTTTTGAGCGCGCCTGATTCTGTATAGGCAGGTCTGTACGGAGCTTCGGGCGCGGGGTGGGATGCGCCGAGAAGAGGAAGAGCAAGAATTGCTGACGCGAGAAGCTGAAGCCTGGGCATACGTTCGCCTCGAAAAGATTTTTGAAGGAAGGTGAGTCAACAGCTTATACGTCTGACTCTTTGATTTGTTCCCCCTTCCTGCAAAACCGCGCTACGCTCCCCGCACCTGTGGCTGAGCTTCCGGACCGAAGAAGCGGGCAATCTGATCGGCGAGGCCTTGAAGCGCGGGACCGCGGGTGGCGATTTCCTCTTCCTTGAGTTCGAAGCTTTTGGCCCAGATCGATTCCAGGATGGGCAGGATATGTTGCGGAATGAGATCGTTCGTGGGGAAGTTCTCGACCGCATTGAAGATGAGTTCAGCTTCCGTCTCGTACTCGTCTGTAGGAGAGCCGTCCGCGATGAAACCTTCGACATCAGCGGTTGCGACGAGCTCCTGGATGGAGTCGATATCGGGCGGCGGCGGCCAGGGAGTGGTGGTGGCGGACATCAGGCGGGCTCCTGTTGGGTCATGCAGTGAAGTGCGCCGAGGCCCCAGATAAAGTCGCCGCAATGGATGCCGACGGTCTTCCGTGTAGGGAACTGGTCGGCGATGAGGTTGAGGGCGACACGATCGTTTGCGTCGTTGAACGTGGGCACGAGAACGAGATCGTTCGCGATGTAAAAGTTCGCGTAGGAAGCAGGCAGGCGTTCGCCGTCAAAGATAACCGGAGAAGGCATCGGCAGTTCGACGACGTTGAACTGTTCGAGAGACCGGAGGCGATCCAGGTTTTCTGCCAGGGGAAGATGGTTTTCGTCAGCGGTGTTGTGTTCGACGGCAGCCATGATCGTGGTCTCGTTGACGAAGCGTGCGATGTCGTCAACGTGGCCGTGCGTGTCGTCCCCGGCACAACCCCGGTTGAGCCAAATGGTCTGCGTGACGCCGAGGTATTCCGCGAAGCAAGCTTCGAGCTGCTCGCGGCTGATGCCGGGGTTGCGCTGCTGCACCTCGGAGAGGAGGCATTCTTCGGTGGTAAGAAGGGCTCCGGCACCGTTCACATCGATGGAACCGCCTTCGAGGACGACACGATGGTTGCCGATCATCGGCTGAAGCGCCTGTACGGCCTGTGCCTTGGAGACGTGTTGCGGGATACGGTCGTCGTTTAGGTGGTTGGGGTACTTCGCCCAGGCATTGAACTTCCAGTCGGTGATGACGTTCTCATTCGCTGCGTTCTTCACGAAGATAGGGCCGGAGTCGCGCAGCCAGATGCGGTCCGTCCGCCAGAGATGGAAGTGCAGGCGTGCCATATTCGCACCGGCGCGAAGCAGAATGCGCGTCACGCGCTTTTCCGCAGCCTCATCGTTGACGAGGATGTTTACATCTTCTACCAGGGCGAGATTCCGGACGATCTCCGCGTAGACCCAGGGGATGGGCTGGAAGCGGCCGGGCCAGTCTTCTGCGTTATGGGGCCAGGCGATCCAGGTGGCTGCGTGCGGGGCCCACTCGGCGGGCATGCGATAAGGGGTCGGATCTGTCGTCTTCATCTTTTGATTCATTCTCGTTAGGACTTGGTTTCGAAGCGTCCGGCACTAATCCAGAAACCGCTTGGTGATGCCTTCATAGGCGTCGATACGACGATCACGGAGGAAGGGCCAGTGCTGCCGGGTGATTTCGACCAGCTTGCTGTCGAGGTCGGCCAGGAGGATCTCTTCCTTGTCGTGCGAGGCCTGGGCGACGATGCGTCCGAAGGGATCAGCGATGAAGCTTCCACCCCAGAACTCGATGCCTGCTCCCTCCGGGCCCTTCATCATGACGCCGTTGTGGAGGACGTCGCCATGCTCATGGCCGACCCTGTTGACGGCGCAGACCCAGACGCCGTTGCTGATGGCGTGCGCGCGCTGCGTAGTCTGCCAGGCGTCATACTGCGCGGTCCCGAACTCTTCCTTTTCGCTGGGGTGCCAGCCGATCGCAGTAGGAAAGAAGAGAGTCTCCGCTCCCTTGAGGGCGGTGACGCGCGCGCCCTCTGGGTACCATTGGTCCCAGCAGACGAGCGTGCCAATTTTTCCAGCGGAGGTCTGCGTGGCTTTGAAGCCGAGATCGCCGGGGGTGAAGTAAAACTTCTCGTAGTAGAGAGGGTCGTCGGGGATGTGCATCTTGCGATACTTATCCGTGATCGATCCGTCTTTTTCAATGGTTACGGCCGTGTTGTGATACAGTCCCGGGGCGCGTCGTTCAAAGAGTGAGGCGACGATGACGGTGCCTGTCTCCAAAGCCACCTTTGTGAGAACGTCCGTCGACGGGCCGGGAATGGACTCGGTGATATCGAAGAGGGAATGGTCTTCGCGCTGACAAAAGTACTGGGCACGGAAGAGCTCCGGCAGGCAGACGATCTGCGCGCCCTGGGCGGCGGCTTCGTAGATGCGCTCGGCAGCCTTGTCGAGGTTCAGCTTTGTGTCGGGGTCGCAGGACATCTGGATCAGCGCGACGCGGGTTTTACCTTCATTCATTGGATCTACCTCCATGCAAGGAAAGAGGCGCTGACTAAGCCAGCGCCTCTCCGATGATTGCTGGTTTCGGTCTACTTGTCGTCGTCGTCGAAGATGAGAATGGCAGCGGCGATGGTGGTGGTCCACTTGCCGTTCTTATCGCCGATGGCGGACTGGGTGACGTTCGCCGTGCGGACGATCTTGTTGGAGATGCGATAGATCTCCTTCTTTTCGTCCCAGCTCTTGTCTGGGTCAAAGTCTACGTCGAGAGTCGTGGCAAGCATCTCGGCAGCGAGTTCCTCGGCGTAATCACCGGCCTGCTCTTCGGTCTCGCCGAAGCTGTGATGCTCCGACAGGTAGCCGTAGGTGTTGCGATCCGTCGGGATGGCGACGCCAATCGAGGAGACGACGAGGCGATGTGCTTCGCGGGTGGAGTTTTCTGCGACGACGGCGAAGACAACTTCGCCGGGGTTCAGAAACTTCAGACCCTCTTTGCGCGTGATCATCTTGCACTGTGGCGGAAAGATGGAGGAGACGCGTACGAGGTTCTGCGCGGCGATACCAGCGTCGCGAAGTGCCATCTCAAACGACGTCAAACGTTCTTTGTGCTTGCCCACGCCCTTGGTGAAAAAAAGGCGTTTGGGAACCATGTTCATACCCAACTCGAAGACCCTCCAGAGTCTATAAAGCGCGACGCGGCGCGCGATCAGTAGCCTGCAAACCGCACAAAGCCCCGATAGAAGTATCACACGTTTTGGCGGCGAGGGGAGCGACCCAGGCAACGTCCGAGAAATCGGGCTGAATGGTGTGAATTTTCTGCTATTTTTGAAGAGTAGCGAACTTCGGCTTTTGAGTTCTCCACACCTCTCAGTTTTTTCCGATTCACCTCGAACACCCACTTTGATCATCCGCATTCCCCGGAATTCTGCTCTGGAGACGCGCCTCAACAAAGGAGAAGTATGTCAGGCCAATATCGTGATTTCCTCGAACTGCCCTATGAAGAGCTGGAAGAGCTCAACCTTGCGGCGAAAGAACAGCGCAAGAACCGTGTCGCACCCGACAAGATCCAGGAAGAACGCCTGAAATATCTGACGGACACGAAGGGCATCAAGGCTGTAACGGTCGTCTTCAGCGATCTTGAAGGCCGTCTGCACATGCTCGACTACGACAAGAAGTTCCTCATTGGCAGCTTTGACAACCTCACCTTTGATGGATCTTCGATCCGTGGCTTTACCGCGCAGCGCGAGAGCGATCTCCGCCTGGCGATTGACTGGTCGGCCTTCTACTGGACCCCTGCAGACGTCTTTGGCGCAGGCAAAGTGCTCGTCTTCGGCGAGGTGATCGACAAGAATGGCGGACACTATGCCGCCGATCTCCGTGGCGTTCTGAAGGCTTATGCCAAGGAGCAGTTTGAGGCGAACGGATATACCTTGAATGCCGCGAACGAAGTGGAAGGTTTCCTCTTCGAAGGCGTTGAGGCAGAGCGGAACTACCACCTCACCGGAACCTTTGAGTACGCCAACTCTGGCGGCTACTACCACTCGCTGCCAGGCGATCCTCTCCGCGAGTTTATCGACACCACTGCAGAAGTGCAGCGCGCGATGGGCTTTGAGAACGAGAAGGACCATCCCGAAGTCGCACCGTCTCAGTTCGAGATCAACTACACCTATGGTGAAGTGGTGGCGGCAGGCGATCAGATCCAGCTCTACAAACTGATCTGCCGCCAGGTGGCCACGCAGATGGGCATGACGGCGAGCTTCCTTCCGAAGCCTGTTGTCGGCGTCAACGGCAGCGGTATGCACACCAATGTTTCCATCACCAAGGACAAGAAGAACCTCTTCTGGGACGCGAATGGCCAGGAGAAGATCTCTCCGATGGCGTGGGAGTTTGTGGACCGCATTCTGACTCACGGCAAAGATATCTGCCTTCTGATGAACGCCAGCGTAAACGCCTTCCGCCGCCTGGATCCGCACTTCGAGGCTCCGAACCAGATCAAGGCGTCGGCCACGGACCGTGGCTCGATGATCCGCATTCCGATCGGCAACGAGAAGAGTGCGCGCGTCGAGGTTCGTTCCGTTGGACCGGATGCGAACCCCTATGCTGTGCTGTACGCAGTCTTCAAGAGCGGTCTGGACGGCGAGACTTCCAAGATCGATAACCTGCGTCAGGCTGAACGTTACTTGCCGGACAACATCTATACGGCGATTGAAGACTTCCGCTCGTCTGAGTGGACGACAAAGATCTTCGGCGACGATGTGAAGGGCCGTTATGCGGACCTGAAGCAGGCCTCTGCAGATCGCTGCGCACGTCTGCTCGGAACGATTGTGAAGCCGAGCGAAGTGCAGTTCCACCACGACGTTTATAACCAGCTGCTCTGGGGACAGTTCTAAGCAGAACAAGTGGAACAATGGGCACCCGCTTCGGGTGCCCATTGTTCTTGAAAGGTACGCCGTGGATCTGGGGTTGAAGGACAAGGTGATTGTGGTAACGGGTGGCGCTTCGGGAATCGGCGAGGCGATTACGCGAGCATCGTTGGCGGAGGGAGCTTCTGTCGTCGTTCTGACGAGGATGACGCCTAGAGCTGAGGCTGTCGCTTCTGAGATGAGGTCCTCCGGAGCAAAGTTTCGGCTGATCGAGGTTGAACTCGCAGAGCCAGGCCAGTGTCGCGCGGCGGTTCAGAATGTTGTGGCCGTTGAGGGTGGTGTCGACGTCCTGGTGAATAATGCAGGAACGAATGACGGCATCGGGTTGGCGAACGGTGATCCCGAGAGATTCATGGAAAGTCTGCGCTACAACCTTCTGCATAGCTATGCACTGGCGCAGGCTGCTTTGCCAGCGTTGAGGATCTCCAAGGGAAACATCTTGAACATTGCGTCGAAAGTTGCGATGACCGGACAGGGTGGTACGTCGGCATACGCAGCGGCGAAGGGTGCGCTTCTGGCGCTCACGCGGGAGTGGGCTGCGGAGCTGTTGCATGATGGAATTCGTGTGAACTCGGTGGTGCCTGCGGAGGTGATGACGCCGCAGTATGAGAGCTGGGTGAAGACGCTGGGCGATGGACAGGCCAAGGTGCGGGAGATCGAGTCGCGTATTCCTCTCGGCCACCGTATGACGACCCCCGCCGAGATTGCCGCGATGGCAGTCTTCCTGATGTCGAATAAACAGTCGGGGCATACGACGGGGCAGAACATTCTGGTGGACGGTGGGTACGTGCATCTCGACAGGGCACTTGCGTAGTTGGGGAGTAGGAATGAAGAAGCGGTATCTGGCTGGTATTTTGTCTCTGTTTTTTTGCCTTGGAGCGTTTGCGCAAAGCGCGGATCAGAATAAGCCTGAGCGATTGGAGTGGTTCCGCGACCAGGGTCTGGGAATGTTCGTTCACTGGAGCATCGACAGTCAGTTGGGCGTGATCATCAGTCACTCCTTGGCTGGTGCTTCTGACGATTACGTCGACCGCTTCTACCATGAGCTGCCGAAGACCTTCGATCCGACGCACTTCGATCCGGATGCGATGGCGCGCCTGGCGAAGGTAGCCGGTATCCGTTACATGGTCTTCACGACCAAGCATCACAACGGCTTCTGCATGTGGGATACGAAATCGACCGACTTCAACATCATGAAGACGCCCTACGGAAAAGACATCACTCAGGAGATCTTCACGTCGTTTCGCAAGCAGGGAATCGCAACGGGCGTTTATTTCTCTCCCGATGATTTTCTATGGCTGCACGAAAACGGCAAGCAGATCCAGAGGCTTGTGCCAGAGGTCCAACCGGGCGTGAATCCGGGTCTGCTGACCCGCGATCAGAAGCAGATGACCGAGCTCATGACGAAGTATGGAACGGTCTCGATGGCGTTCTTCGATGGTGAAGCGAAAGGTCTTCGGGACATCGTATGGAAAGAGCAGCCCGACGCCGTCGTGACGCGCGGAGCGATTGAGACACCCGAGCAAAACGTTCCCGGTGCTCCTCTAAAGGGCGCGTGGGAAGCGAACATGACGATGGGTACGTCCTGGGGATATCAGCCGACCAGCGATGTCTACAAAAGCGACCACGACCTCTTGGAGATCCTCATCCACACGCGTTCGCGCGGAGGGAATCTTCTGTTGAACGTGAGCCCAAAGCCGGACGGATCTTTGCCGGTAGAACAGGAAGATCGCCTGCGAACACTTGGCCTCTGGATGTTCATTAATGGTGAGGCTATCTACGGAACGCGTCCGTGGGTGGTGACGAACGAGGGCGATTACTGGTTCACACGAAGCAAGGATAAGAAGGCGCTCTACGTGATCGTCGATACGCCAGAGACCTGGCGACGTGGACGCGCGCGTGACTTTGTTCTGAAGACTGTCCGCGCCACTGCGAACACGAAGGCAAGCTTCCTCGGACAGAACGATCAGGTCGTGGAGTACGCCCCAAAGGCGCATCCACAGACGACCTTCGAGCAGAAGGAGGACGGTCTGCATGTGCATGCCGTGCGTGCTCAGAGGCTGCAGGACAGCGATGTCTGGCCGTATCCCTCGGTCATCAAGCTGACAGATGTGGAAGAGGCGTTCGTGCCTCCGGTGGTGCATACGCTTCCCGCGGTCGCAAGCGCGGACGGATCGTTCACGCTGAGCGGAAGCTGGTCTGGCGATGCCTCCGCACCGGGAGCAAAGGTTGCGTTTCAGTACCGCATCATTACAGGGGAGGACACGAAGTCCCGCTTGCACGGATGGCTGGGCATTTCCTCACAGGATGCAGAGGCTCCGGGAACATACCGCACCGTGCTGACAAAGGTAGAACCGGGTGAGGTCTATGAGTATCGAATGGTTCTGCAGCATCCCTTATTGACGCTCTATGGAGAAGAAGTCACACTCCCTTCACGATAGCGAGAGTGTGAGGCATTTAGACTAAGCTTCAAATTTGTTTCTGGCCGTTGACGATGAGCTTTGCAGGCCGTTTTACAAGTACGTTGATCGCCTCGCTGTGCGCCCTGGTGTGTGGGCTTGCGATGGCGCAGGCACCTGACCTGGTGATTACGCCGGGCGCGATGCTCGCGCCAGTTGCGTCGTCGGATGTTTTGAAGCCAGCTGGTATGGCCTACGATTCCGCAAGTAACTTATATGTCGCCGACGCACGCGGCCACGTGATTCGGCGGCTGTCCACGAATGGAACGTGGACGACCGTCGCGGGGGACGGACGTCAGGGCTATGCGGGAGATGGTGGGCCTGCAGTCGCTGCGGAACTCGACACACCGATGGGTGTCGCCGTCGCTGTGGATGGAACGCTCTATATCGCCGATACGCACAATCACAGGGTGCGTTTGGTTTCGCCGAACGGAATCATCTCGACAGTTGCTGGATCGAGTGGCAACTCTCTGCGCCAACCGGTTGCGGTGGCTCTGAATCCCGATGGTTCGCTCTACATCGCGGATGCAGCCGACCATCGCATTCGACGTCTCGATACGAATGCGAACCTCTCGACCGTTGCTGGAGATGGTGAACAGGGATACTCGGGCGATGAAGGCCCTGCGACGTTGGCACGAATTGATTCGCCAAGTTCGTTGGCCTTCGACGCGACGGGACGTCTGCTCTTTGCGGATCGAAGAAATCACCGCATCCGCCGTATCGATGCGGACGGAACCATCCATACCGTGGCAGGGAATGGATCGGCAGTTGGTAGTGGCGATGGGACGGCGGTCCATACGCCCCTGGCGATGCCGCGTGGTGTGAGCGTCGATACAGATGGAAATCTTTTCGTTGCGGATACCGCGTCGCAGCGAGTTCTCGTCGTGGGAGATAACGGTTTCGTTGGAACAGCGGTGGGCAATGCCGAACAGGCTGCAAACATTGCACGTGGCGTTGTCCGGGACGCCGCTCTGAATGGACCTCGGAGCGTTGCGTTGAATCAGGCTGGAACCATGGCCATCGGTGGAGACGGTTCAACTGACGTCCTACTAACCTCTGCAGCTTCCATAGACTTCGGCACCACGGCCGTGGGTCTTTCAAGCCCATCACAGACTCTTACTGTCGCTAATCGCGGAGACGCTTCGTTGCGGCTTGATGCAGTGACGGTCCCCAATGGATTCACCGTGAAGGACGTGACTTGCGGAAACTTTCCTGTAGTGTTGGCGACGGGTGCAGGATGCGCAATGGCCATCACGTTTCAACCTGGCAACGCTGGTGGATACCAGGGAAGAGTTCGTGTAACGGGGAATGTACCTGCCCAAACCATCGCCGTTAAGGGAGTGGGATCTGCGACGCAGAGCTCGTTGGTTCCTACGACCACCACGCTCGATGCTGGTGGCACCGTTGTCTATACAAACGCGCCAATCTCTCTGACCGCTCAGGTGCTGGCTGCGAAGGCCGGTGCTCCCACAGGCACCGTGGCCTTCTTTGATGGCCAGACGCAACTGGGTGTTGTGAAGCTTCTCAACGGATCGGCTGTTTATCGCGGAGCCGCGCTGAATACTGGCATGCACCTGGTCTCCGCCGTGTATAGCGGAGACGGTGTGTATGCGGGGAGTGCCTCGACCCCGGTCAACATCACATCGAGTATTGCTGCTGATTTCAATCTCGCGCTTGCAGCGGGATCGACTGGCGGCTCTTCGCAGACGATCGCGGCTGGACAGAGCGCGCTGTATCAATTGACGCTCACGCCTCTGAACGGTGCCTTTACAAAGCTGGTAACGCTCTCAGCGACCGGGCTTCCGGAGGGAGCGGTTGCCAACTTCGATCCTCCGGCCCTCGTCCCCGGTTTCGCGCCCGCCACGATTCTGCTGACGGTGAGGACAGCGGCGCATACCGCGCGCTTTGCGGAAGGCGGAGCGATTCTTGCGTTGTGTCTTGGCCTTGCGTTTCCGCGTTGGCGTCGGAAGAGGAGACTTGTTCCTCTCGTGTTTGCAGCGTTGCTCTTTGTCGTGGGATGCGGTGGTGGATACAGGAGTGGAACGGGGAGCACCACGGCTCCTTCGGCTGGGACTTCCTCTACCGTGACCGTTACCGCAACTGCTTCTGGTGTGAATGGAGCATCAGTTGTTCATTCCATTGTTGTCACCCTGATTGTTCGGTGAGGTGTATGCGTTTTAGCTGGTGTTTGTTGGGTCTTCTTGTATTCACGATGAGAGTTGCAGCACAGGCTGTGTCCACGCAGGAACGGACACTGGACGTTGGTCTTGGCTATGCCGGAACCCTCTCCAATGCACCTCCGGGGACGTGTGGTTGTTTTGTTCTCAGCGGCGGCTTTGCAGATGTCGCAGTGCCGCTGCCGCATCGGTGGAGCGCGGTGATGGAGTTGGCCGGTGGCCACACGGGTACAGTCGCTGGAACCTCCCGTGGGCTTTCAGTCGTCACGCTGCTTGCAGGGCCTCGCTGGACGCAGCCCTTAGGTGCACGTTGGTCTCTCTATGGAGAAGGGCTCTTAGGCGCGGCGCGAGGCTTCGATGCTGTCTTCCAGAGTGGACCGGCCTTCAACGACACGGCTAGTGCATTCGCCTTCGAGGCGGGTGGTGGCTTGGAGGTGCACCTACGGAAGAAACTGAGCGTGCGCGTCGTGCGTTTTGATTATCTGCAGAGCGCGCTGCCCAACGGTGCGGATGACCGGCAGAAGAATCTACGCTTCGGCAGTGGTGTCGTCTTTCACTTCGACACTTCACGGCTGCATCGGTGAAGTGCCGGGTGCGGAGTTTGTGACAGCGACACTGGCTCTAAGCGAAGAGGAACTCCTTTGTCCGAAGTTCTTTGACGGTGTCCCGTAGCTTGGCCGCTTTTTCGAACTCGAA
>Ga0247783_1000281_pt1 | contig 15397 bp, 10 predicted proteins | sample UWRJL064202C5_FD_179911 | JGI IMG/M metagenome (GOLD analysis project Ga0247783, IMG submission 179911) | Plant litter microbial communities from Arlington Agricultural Research Station in Wisconsin, United States - UWRJ-L064-202C-5 | ecosystem: Environmental > Terrestrial > Plant litter >...
CCACGCTGATCGTGGGAAACTGTTGCGAGCGCGTGATCTGAACCTGTGCCTGCTGTTCCAGAACGCGCTGTGCTGCGATCCGCAGATCGTAGTTATTGGCGAGTGCTCTGGTAATGAGCGCCTGAAGCTCAGGCTCCTTGAAGATCTGCGTCCACTGCTGATCGGCGATGGAGTTCTTTGCCTCTCCGGCAACGGCCTCTTCGTCCGCGCCACGGAAAGCTGGGGGTGCGGGATACACAGGACGCTTGTACTTCGGGCCCACGTTGCAACCAGCCAGTACAAGCACCATCGAGCTACCAAGTGCAGCCATGCTGCCAAGTTTCAGAAGGGTTTTCATGCGTGACCTCCTGGGGTCAGAGTTTTGCCTTCTGTCTGCGGGCCGCCACCCGCCGCTTTACCAAGAGCGACGGGATCGAAGTCAGGCTTGGAATCCATCGTCGTTCCCTTGCCGCCGCGGCTGTAGCGATGCGAGACGTATTCCACGAACGAGAAGGTGACCGGGATAAAGAGAATGCCGATCACAGTGGACAGCGCCATACCGCCGACGACCACGGTGCCGAGAATGCGTCGAGACACAGAGCCCGCACCTTCTGCAGTCCATAGCGGCAAGCAACCACAGATAAAGGCAAGCGCGGTCATCACGATAGGACGGAAGCGAAGACGTGCGGCGTTGAGTGCCGCTTCCGAGATGCTCTGGCCGGATTCGTAGTTTGTCTTTGCGAACTCCACGATAAGGATGGCGTTCTTGGCAGACAGACCGATGAGCATAACCAGGCCGATGGTCGCGAAGACGTCGTTTTCAAGTGACCGGACATTCAATGCAAGGTATGCGCCCAGAATTGCGACCGGCGTACTGAGAAGAACGCTGAATGGCAGCGTCCAACTTTCGTAGAGTGCCGCGAGAATCAGGAAGACGAAGAGCAACGAGAGGCCGAAGACCACCCAGGATGGCAGACCCTGTGCCGCCTTGTGCTCCTGATAGGACATACCGGCATAGTCGAAGCCCATTCCTGGTGGCATACTCTGCGCGAAGGTCTCTTCGAGCGCCTTCATCACCTGCCCCGAACTGAAGCCTGGCGCACCTACAATGCTGATCTGGGTGGCGTTGTATTCGTTGAACCGGTAGATAAACTCGGGCCCATTGATCTTCTTGATGTTCACCAACGCAGAGAGAGGCACCTGGCTTCCATTCGCGCTTCGAACATAGAACTGGTTGATGTTGTCGATCTTACTTCGGGTTTCCCCTTCCGCCTCGACATAGGTCTGCCATTGTCGACCGAAGCGGTTGAAGTAGTTGGTGAGGTAACCGCCCATGAAGGTCTGCATGGTGGTGTAGACATCACTAAGCGCAACCTGCTGCTGGATGACCTTTTCCTTATCCACGGCAGCGTAGAGTTGCGGCACCGCAGGAAGGTAAGCAGGAATCGCAGCGACGATTTCAGGTCTCTTCTTCAAAGCGCCGAGGAACGCACCGAGATTCTTGGTGAGGAACATCGGATCATCATTACCGGAGCGGTCCTGAAGGACGAAGGTGACACCGCCAGAGGTTCCGACGCCGGGGATGGAAGGTGGCGGAAAACTAAAGGCAATACCGTCAGGATTTCCGGCGAGTTGTTTTGCCATGCTTGCCTGAATCGCAGTGAACTGCTCTTCCTTCGACTTGCGCAGGTCCCAGTCCTTCAACGAGACGAAAAAGAAGGCCGTGTTGGTGCTCTGTGTCTGCGTGAGGAGACTGAAGCCGTTGACCTGAATGACGCCGCGAACACCGGAGGTCTTCAGAAGCGCATCCGAGATCCTCAAAGCAGCTTCATCCGTACGCTGCAGAGACGAAGCATCCGGCAGTTGCAGCGCGACGAACGCGTAGCCCTGATCTTCCGTAGGAATGAAGCCCGTTGGCAGCTTCGAACCGAAGAGAACGGCCAGCACTCCCACACCGACAAGAACCAGCATGGAGAGACCGGATTTGTGCAGGAGAACGCTCGAAGTCGAAACGTAGCTCTCTGTGGTTCTTCCAAAGAAGCGGTTGAACCAGCCGAAGAAGCGACCAAGCAGACCCGGCTTCCTCTCCTTGTCTCTGGGCTTCAAGAGCAGCGAGGCGAGGGCGGGGCTGAGTGTGAGCGCGTTGAAGGCCGAGATTAGAACCGAAATCGCGATGGTGATCGCAAACTGTTGATAAAGGCGACCGGTGATTCCTGGAATCGCCGCAGTGGGGATGAATACTGCGGCAAGAATCAGGGCGATACCGATAACAGGACCGGATACTTCCTCCATGGCCTTGTAGGTAGCGTCCTGCGGCGTCATGCCCTCGTCGATATGATGCTCTACGGCTTCCACCACAATGATGGCATCGTCAACGACGAGGCCGATGGCCAGCACAAGCCCGAAGAGCGAGAGCGTATTGATCGAGAAACCGAGTGCAGGAAAGATGATGAACGTACCGATGAGTGACACCGGAACGGCAAGGAGAGGGATGAGAGTTGCGCGCCATCCCTGCAGGAAGATGAACACCACGACGACTACGAGAGCAAGGGCCTCGCACAGCGTAATGATGATTTCGTGAATGCCCGCGGTGACAGCCTTGGTCGTGTCGAGCGGCACGTCAAACTTCAGACCCGCCGGGAAGCTGGTAGAAAGTTCAGCGAGACGCTTGTTGACGAGCTTGGAAACTTCAACAGCGTTCGAACCAGGAAGCTGGTAGACGCCGAGGACTCCGGCCGGAGCTTTGTTGTAACGACCGTTCAGCGTATAGAACTGCTGACCGAGTTCAATACGTGCAACATCCGAGAGGTGCACGATGGAACCATCCGGGTTGGCCCGAAGAACGATCTTCTCAAACTCTTCCGGCGTAACAAGACGACCTTCGGTACGAACCGTATAGGTAAACTGCTGGCCTACCGGTGCAGGATCGCCACCGATCTGACCTGCGGGGTTCACATTGTTCTGCGTCTGCAAAGCGGCAATCACTTCCGGCGCAGTGATACCGAGCTTCGCGAGTTTGTCGGGCTGCACCCAGATACGGAGCGCGTACTGTCCACTGAAGACCTGAACGCGGGCGACACCTGGAACACGCGTGATCTCATCCTGCAGCTTGATGATGGCGTAGTTGGTAAGGAACTTGGCGTCGTACTTATTGTCTGGCGAAGAGAGCGCGACGAGCAACAGAGGCGACGTCAGCGACTTCTGCACCGTGATACCCGCGACCGTGGCCTGCACTGGAAGCTGAGACTGTGCCTGCGAGACGCGGAGCTGGGTAAGAATCTGATCGGTGTCGGGATTCGTCTTGACGTCGAAGTCCACAAAGATCTGCGACTGCCCGTTGTTGGCATTCACCGAGTACATGTAGAGCATGTTGTCTACACCGGTGATCTGCTGCTCCAGAGGTGTAGAGACTGCCTGCAGCAGCGTCTTGGCATCGGCACCGGCGTAGTTCGCCTGCACCTGAATCTCAGGCGGAGCGATGTCCGGGAACTGCGCCGTCGGCAACGTCAGCATGGATACTGTGCCGAGAATGACAGTCAGGATCGCGATAACGATGGCCACAATGGGCCGTCGGATAAAGAATTTCGACATCGATTACCTCCCCGCCGGACTGGACGTCTGCGGTGTAATGGCGGCGGCATGGGGAGCCACGGGCACGCCTTCCTGGAGCTTTTGAGCGTTGTCTATGATGACGCGCGATCCTGCGGGAAGACCTCCGGTCACGATCCAGTTTTCACCGGACTCCGATCCCAGCGTCACGTTGAGAACGTGAACCTTATTGTCGTCACCCGCGACGAACACCTGCTTCACGCCCTGCAGATCCTGCACGCCAACCTGTGGAACCAGCAGAACATTGTGGCGCATCTCCGTATCCGCAGAGACGCGGCCAAACTGGCCGGGACGCAGCACATTGCCAGGATTCGGGAACGTCGCAGCGATACGAATGGCTCCCGTTTGCTGATTCATCTGGCGATCGATAAAGGCGATATGCCCTTTTTGAGGGAAGATCTCACCGTTTGCAAGCTTGAGCGAGAGCGGGATAGAAGACGCATCTTTTAGAAGATCTCCCTTACCCTTACGTGCGCGATTGATCAGCGCAAGGTACTCGCTATCACTGAGGGAGAAGTACACCTTGATCGGATCCATCTGTGAGACCGAGGTCAATACCGACTGCGGACTGACAAGATTACCTACCTGCGTAGTGGCCTGCCCGGCGATACCGGAGATGAGCGATCGAACTTGTGTAAAGCCGAGATTCAGACGTGCACTTTCAACGTTCGCCTGGGCCGATGCGATCGCCGCTTCCGCGGCTTTTACGCTCGCTTCCGCCTGCATGGCCGTTTGCTTGTCATTGTCCAGCTGGCTCTGTGCAATCGCACGTTGTTCCGCGAGGGGCGTGTCGCGATTCAGGTTAATCTTCGCAAGGCCCAACTGCGCCTGCGCCTGCCCCAATTGGCCTTTTGCCTGGCCGACCTGCCCAAGAGCCTGATCCAACGTCGCCTGGAAGGGGCGAGGATCGATCTGGAAGAGCACTGAGCCCTTGCTGACGACGGAACCTTCGCGATAGTTCTGGCGGATGAGGTAACCACTGACCTGAGGCTGAATCTGCGCATTCACAAAACCATCGAGCGTTCCGACCCATTCGCTGGTGACCGCAACATCTTGCGCCTTCACCGTCACCACAGAGACCGGAAGAGGTGCAGGAGGAGGCGCTGCAGGGGCTTTGTGATCACACCCGGTTAGACCGAGAACGCCAAACACGAGGGAAATCACCGCACTCTGGAGGACCGTGCCTGCCCCGATCTTTGACTGCTTATTCTCGACTGTAGTTGACGTCATGCAACACCCTCCGACTTATCAAAAAGTCATTCATACATGTATGTATCTTCCATGAGATTCTAAGAGGGTGAAGCAGGATTCAGAAATTCCGCATGTGGATTTTTCAGACCATGGTGCCAGACGCCAGGAACGTTCGCTGTTGACAAGGCAAACCCTCATCACTGCAGCGCGTGTGATCTTTGCGCGAGACGGTTTTGAAATGGCACGACTGGAAGATATTGCAGCGGAAGCCGGTAAAACGCGCGGCGCATTCTATGCACACTTTGAAAATAAAGAAGACGTCTTCTTCGCCATCTTTGAAGAGGATATCGATAACGATCAGTTACATATTGCCGACCAGCTGAGCAGAGCCTCTAACTTCGATGAACGGCTTGAGGTCTTCATCAACAAGCTGATGAGCGTGGTTAAGGATAAACGCCGCATGCTTCTAGACATCGAGTTCAAACTCTACGCGGTTCGTCACCCGCAAAAGCAGAAGCGACTGGCCGACCTGCATGCAGCGATGTGCTATCGATGCGCTGGTGCGGAAGTTGACTCCCTTTTTTCTGAGGTCACGGGTGTAAAGGGTGGAAACAAAAGAAGAGAGTCGAATCAATTTGGGGCGCTGTTAAATGGTATTGCTTTGAATGAGCTGTTTGATCCCATGGGAATGAACGATGATCAACTGCGCCAGCACATTCGCGCCGCTCTGCTCGCCATGATCGATCTTGAAATTGCAGAACGCGATGATTCACTCCCTTCCTCCCTCGGCTTACAGCCAAGCTAAGATCGGGGCGCTTGCTTCACATCATGTCGATCTCTGCTGTAGCTGCCGGTACAGCAAACGCAATGACGGCCGCGAAGCCTGGACGGACTGAACCAGGAAGCCTCTGGACAAGCGGCATGAGACGCAGACGATCCGATGACTCCAGACCGCGTGTGAGCCTGACCAATCCAAGGTAAATGGGAATGGCAGTGACTACAGCCACAATCAAACCCGGCAAGCCCGGGATGATGCGTCCCACTCCATAGGCGATGATTGCCATAACGGTTCCTGCTACACCCAGACGGATGGCAGACTGCATAGGCAGGCTGAAGCGATAGGCGCGTTGTGCCTGCTTCCACATCGCAACAATCCCAAATGCTTGTGAAATGCCATTGCCCCACGCCGCTCCTACTGCTCCGTAGTGCGGCACGAGTGCGGCGTCCAGTGCGATATTCAGGACGCCCGTGACGACGAGCCAAAGGAAGAGCTGTTTCTGCCTATCTGCCGCTTTGAGCAGAATGTCGGGCATCTCCTGAAATGCTCTAGGGATGGAAAGGATGGATGCAATGATCAGAACTGGAATCGCTCCAACATACTTCGTACCGTATACGAATCGAATCGCCTCGCTAGTGATCGCAGCACATCCGAGGTGTACGGGAAAGACCACCAGCAACAGATAACGGCAGGAGTTCTTCACGATGCTGTCGATACGGTCAGGGTCGCGTGCGGCTTCCACCATCAGGGAGATTCCCGTGGCGGAACCGAAGGTTCGAGGAACGATAAGGAGATTCGCTGCAAGACTGAAACTTATGGAGTAAAAAGCGATCTGCTCCAGACTGGAAAAGGCGCGAAGGAAGACCATCTCGGAGCGATCCCAGACAACCGACATCAGCAGTTGAATCCCGATGGCCTGCAGGCAAAATGTTCTTATCCGGTCGACAACTTCGCTCTCCAGCTTTTCCAGTGGAAGCGTGCGAAGCTTCGCGTTCAGAGGAATCGTGCGAAGGATTACCTCGACGGTCCGCGAGATGAGAGCCGCAGAGGCAACGCCCACAAGGTCCCAATGAAAATGAATCGTAAGAGTGATGATGATTGCGTATGCGATCAGATATCCAAAAGCGCTGAGCGTATTTTTGGAGACATCCTCAAACGCACTGTTCGCCTGTGCAGGCACCCACGACATGACGCCGGGAATGATGGAAAGGATAAGAAGATAGGACATCAACTTGTAAGACGGATCACCCCATATGGCAACGAATGCCAAGCCTAGAACGGTAATCAACACTGCTCCCAGGAGTTGATATCGATACGCCAGGTTGTAAACAGCGCGAGCTGCGCCCATCTGATCCAGCGCGATAAACTCGGACATGTACTTCCGAGTTGCTCCAGCCAGGCCGGAGCCGCTGGTCCGAGTCACAATCATGACGAAAAAATTGATGTAGCTGAAGTAGCCAAGTTTTTGCGGACCCAGATAGCGTGCAACAGCAACGGACGCCGTGAGAAAGACGATCGTCTCGATCACGGTTTCAAGACCGAACCAGATCGAGTTGTGGAGAATCTTTCCTGCGGTGGTTGCCGGCTTCGAACTCATCCCTCCAGCATAACTGTTGGCGTTCGCAGGTGGTGAAGCATCTCGTCAGCCAAAGACCAACATTGGCCGTCTACCGGATAGGTACAATAGATGGATCACAGTCGACAGGAAGATGATGTCTGGAATAGCGTATCTGGGGCCACCCATTCAACATCGCGATAGCCTGTGCCTTGCTTTTCGCGAGATCGGCATCGAACTGACCCCGGTCTACGACTACCTTTCGTGGCCAGGGCGCGACGAATCGCAATCGCAAACCTCCCTGGCCGCCCGCAGTGCAAGAATCAGGGCCCAATTCTTCGGAACAGATGACGAGCAGTACCTCGAAGAAACGCTTCGTATTCTTGATGAGGCCAACGTCACCCACGTGCTTGCCTTCTGGGGAACCAGGCCGCTCGCGGACATTAAGGCCCTGAAGCGACGACGCCCGCATCTGAAATTCGTACTGAATGTGCTTTGCCATCCCATTGGGCTTACACCTCTAACGATCAGGCTGCAGAACTTTTTGATGGGCAGCGTGATGAAGAGCCTCGATGGCATCGTCTTTTCAAGTCTGCACATGCAAAAGTACTTTGAGCGGAACGTACCTGGAAGCACGAAGGTGCCTCCTCTCGTGCTGCCTCCCTGCTGGTCTGAGAAGTATGCACGCAAGGTTTCTCTGGACCCGGCCGATGCGCGCCCCAATGTGGTCTTTCTTGGACGGACGGACTGGAGTTCCGGTCAGGCATCGGACAATGTGTCCGGATCTCTGCGTACCCTCATGCAGGAGGGCATTGACGTTCACTACAACCGGTCGCCCGAAAGCGTGACGAACGAAGAGCATGCATGCCCCTTCGATGGAATGGATATCGACCAACTCACCAACTTCGCCGCTCGCTTCGATGCTTCTCTCATTGTGTATGAACTTGCGAACGTGCAGAAGAGCGACCGTTTCGATGTGACGGTTCCGGATCGCCTGATCACAAGCGTTGCAGCCGGAATTCCCATCGCACTTCCAGCCGATGGATATACCGCCTGTAAGGAGTATCTAAAGGAGTATGGCGCCGTCATCGAATATCGATCAATGGCTCACCTCGCAGAGCAGCTGCGTGATCGGGCTTCCGTGGAGCGTTTGCGTAGGACTGCATTTGAAAAGGCCAGAGAATATCGTGCGGAGAAGCTGTTACCACGCCTGGTGACTTTCCTTGATGAACTTCATTAGTGCTGTGTCGCACGTCGCGTGATATCACCAGTCGGTGAGCGTACCGTCCAGCTTGCGTGCGATGGGCAGATAGGCACGTTGATAGGGATACTTTGCCGCCAGCTTTTCGTCGATATCGACACCCAGGCCGGGCGCATCGGTAACATGCATATAACCAGCGTCAAATGAGTAGGAGTGCGGAAAGACTTCATCCGTCAACGCGGTGTGCCGCATGTGCTCCTGAATCCCAAAGTTGTGAATAGCCAGGTTGAAGTGTAACGCCGCCGCCATGGTGATGGGCGAAAGGTCGGTCGCACCATGGAAGCCCGTGCGCACCTGGTAAACCGCCGCGAAGTCCGCAGCTTTCTTGAGCGCAGTAATACCGCCTCCATGAACGATGGTCATGCGAAGATAGTCGATCCATTGGTTGCGGATTAGATCATGAGCATCCCAAAAGCTATTGAAGACCTCGCCCGTTGCGATGGGAGTAACCGTATGCTCTCGAATCAAGCGGAAAGCATCTTGGTTTTCAGCGGGTGTGGGATCTTCAAGCCAGAAGAGGTGGTAGGGCTCCAGCGCTTTGCCCAGGCGTGCCGCCTCAATAGGAGTCAAACGATGATGGACATCGTGCAAAAGGTGCAGGTCTTCCCCCACCTCTACACGCAGCCGCTCAAATAACTTTGGCGCGAAGTTGAGATAACGCTCGGTGGACCATAGACTTTCGCTCGGCAGACCTCGCTCCGCAGGCTCGTACGCCTTCCCCGCTTTGGGGACACCATAGCTGGATGCGACATTCGGGACACCCGATTGTGCGCGCACGGCGAGATATCCCATCTCAACGTGCTTCTGCACCGAATCGACGGCCTCCTCAATATCGCTACCATTCGCATGCGCATAGACCAGAACTCCGTCACGGCTCTTCCCTCCCAGCAGGTTATAGAGCGGCGTTCCCAGCGCTTTGGCCTTAAGGTCCCACAGCGCAACGTCTACTGCGGCGATCGCGCACATGGTGACCGGGCCGCGACGCCAGTAGGCACCTCGATAGAGGTACTGCCAGGTATCTTCGATGCGTGAAGGATCGCGACCGATCAGACAGGGTATGACGTGCTCTTCCAGGTAAGCAGCGACCGCGAGCTCACGCCCGTTCAGAGTGGCGTCCCCCAGGCCGTAGATCCCCTCATCCGTCTCAATCTTCAGCGTTACAAAATTACGGTCTGGCGAGCATACGATGAGGCGCGCGGCAGTGATTTTCATCAGCCTGGTTCTCCCTTTTCAAAGCTCTTACGTGGTGGATCGGTGATATCCGGCGTGGCGTTGCAGAACAAGAGCTGCGGCACCGCGTAGACGGGCCGTCTCTCCATCTCCTATGGGAAGTAACAGTGGAGCACTCCCCGCAAGCATGCCGTCTTCTACTTCCGCTCGAATGGCAGATTCGACTCGAGGCCAGCACGCGGTAATGTCTCCTGCCAACACAATTGCGTCGGGGCTCAATGCTGCGGTAATCATGCCCAACCCAAGCCCGATATATTTCGCCTGACGTGCAATGGTTTGCAGTGCGGCGGACTCTCCTTCGTCCGCGCGGTTCATGAGGTCCATGACGTCGACCGCAGGATTCTTCGGAAGCAACTCCGCATGATGACGGAGGGCTGCGCGAGAAGAGGCAAAGGTCTCCCAGCAGCCATGTTTGCCACAGCTACACAACGCCCCGTTGGGATCGATCTGAATATGGCCGAACTCTCCTGCGAGTCCCCTGCGACCCGTGATGAGTTGGCCGTTCGTAAGAACCCCGGTTCCGACACCTTCGCTGATCGTAACTACGACGATATTCCTCACGTTCTGCATACCGCCAAACCACAACTCGCTCAGGAGACACGCGTTTGCTGCATTGTCCATCTCAACCTGCAAGCCCAGCTCATGCTCCAGGGCTGCTTTAATGTCGAAGTCGATCCACTTACGATTTAAATTGGGCGCAAGAATCAACTGATGCGTCTCTGGGTCGACACGCCCGGGAAGACTGACTCCGGCTCCTTCGAAGGTTCCCTGCTTGTGCTGACTGCGAAGACGCAGCATGCCTTCCGCAATCCTGGCAACACCGATCTTCGGATCGCTCGCCAATCGAACCACCTCCCTCAAAAGAAAGTGTCCGTTGAGGTCGATGACTGCGAGCGTCGCCTGGCTGGGTCTCACATCGGCCACAAGGATTGCCAGATCGCGATTGAGCGACAGCATAGTAGGAGGGCGGCCGCGCGGCGTGCGTACCATCGCACCTTCAACCACCCACTTCTCTTCGATCAGCTGCTCCACGATCAACGAGACAGTAGAACGTTGCATTCCGGACAGCTCCGCCAGTTCGACCCGCGCAATCGGCTGACGCAATCGCAATAGTTCAAGGATGATGTCGCGATTAATATCGCGCGCAAGGATGCTTGAGGCACGATCCTCCTGCAGAAGATCGAAGCGACGCTTCGGCGGTCGGACCATCTTCTTCATTGGTTGACGCCACTTGCCAGAAAGCCGCCGTCCACTACAAGAATCTGCCCCGTAGTAAAGGTGCTTGCATCACTGGCAAGATAGAGTGCTGCGGAGACCAACTCATCCGCGTCGCCGAACCGCGACATCGGTGTTCTCAGTTTCAGTTCCTGCCCGCGAGGACTGTCGATGATCTTGCTGTTCAGCGCGGTCGGGAAAACGCCGGGGGCGATTGCGTTGACGAGCACACCGTATGGCGCCCACTCCACCGCAAGCGATCGTGTCAGAGCTCCTACTGCTGCCTTGCTGCAGCAGTAGGCAGTCACTTCCGTAAACGCCACAAAGGTTGAAAGCGACGCAAGGTTGATAATCCGCCCTTTGCCTCGGTCGATCATGTGCTTGCCAAATACCTGGCACGCCCGCAAGGTTCCCGTCACATTAACATCCAGAATGTGATCCCAGGTCTCTTCGGAGACATCGAGCGTCGGCTCTCGCTTAGTAATCCCAGCGGCGTTCACCAGGATATCGACACCTCCAAACCGCGCAACGCTTGCGTCCAACAAGCGCACGAGGGAATCGCGATCGGTGACATCGCTCGTCTGAGATATTGTGGAGCCTCCAAGCGCTTCGATGGCCGATGCCGTCTCCGCAACGCCCTCCGCAGAACGTGACGATGCAATTACGTGCGCACCCTCCCGGGCGAACCCCAGAGCAATGGCGCGTCCGATCCCCGAAGTGCCGCCGACCACAACCGCGCAGAGTCCATCTAAATTCAATTTGCGACCTCAGTCCCGATATCAAGCTGCGGTGGTACAAAGAATATGTCTTTCAGCAAAACAAAACGTCTGCAAGAGCATAAAAAAGGCAATATAGCTGATTGTGTTTCTGCAAAGAGAACGAATCTTTGCGAGACATTCTCAACTCCATTTTTTGCCTGAAACAATTTTTTCTGGCTCCAGTGTTGAATTTGCCAGACCTTCATGCTGCGGTTTATATTTCTGATTCACTAAGATTAGACGCTTCGGTAGGCTCTGAAAAGAGCAAAACCGCATTAAGTTTGATCTTCCAACCAAAAGACTTCGAACCGTGGCTCGGAAGGATGGCAATGGCAAGAAACGATCAGAGTAGACGTCTCTTCTTACAGGGGATGGGTGTAACTGGCCTGGCGGGTGCCTTTCCTCTTATGGCGACGGAAGGTAGTCTTGGCGGCGGAGCATTTAGCGGAAGCATACTTCATGAAGTCATTCCGCCTGATCCAGTGGAAGCGCCGAAACATACCATCCGCTTTGCCGTATGCGGCATGAGCCACGATCACATCTACCTGATGGTAGAAGCTATAAGACGCGGCGGTGGAGAGCTCGTACTTGCTTACGCGACAGAGCCTGACAAGATCGCAGGATTCAAGAAACGCTATCCCGCCGTGAAATGGGCGTCCACGGTCGATGAGATCCTCAACGACAAGTCGATCCATCTCGTTCTCAGCTCCCAGATCGCCAGTGAACGCGCTCCTCTTGGAGTGCGCGTCATGAAGAGCGGAAAAGATTTTCTTTCGGACAAACCAGGGATCACAACTCTGGAACAACTCGCAGCGGTCCGCAAAACCATTGCCGAGACCGGGCGGATCTATGCCGTGGAGTACTCCGAGCGCTTTGACGTGAAAGCGGCGGTAAAGGCTGGAGAGTTGGTGAAGCAGGGGGCGATTGGGCGCGTCATTCAAACAATCAACATTGCACCGCATCAGATCTCACAGCGCGCAGGCGACGCTGGCGGATCCGGTGGACGTCCCGATTGGTTCTGGAACGATGCGCAGTTCGGCGGTATCCTGTGCGATATCGGATCCCACCAGATCGACCAGTTCCTCTATTACACCGGGTCGACGAAGGCTGAAGTCGTAGCTTCGCAGATCGCGAATCTGCAGCATCCGGAGCACCCCCACTTTCAAGACTTCGGCGACATGATGCTGCATGGAAATAATGGATGCGGATACGTGCGCCTGGACTGGTTTACCCCCTATGGCCTGGGTACGTGGGGAGATGGTCGACTCTTCATCCTGGGTACCGAAGGATATATCGAAGCACGCAAGTACACGAATGTTGCAGTGAATACGCAGGGGAATAATCTGTTCGTCGTAGACGGCAAAAGTTCACGCTACATTGACTGCAATAATCTCACTCTTCCCTTTGGCCCCCAATTTGTTGCGGACGTGGTTAATCGTACTCACACAGCTCAAGACCAGGACCAGTGCTTGCTGGCCGCTGAACTGAGCATCAAGGCACAGAGCGGCGCTAAGCGAGTTCATCTGGATTGGGAGAAGAAGTCTTAGTTCTCCGGACAGTTTTACAAAAGGAAACGCGTATGCACAGTAGTCGTCGCACCTTCCTCAAGACTTCCGCAGCACTTGCTGCGTCCGGCTTCCCCATGATCGTCCCCTCCAGTGTCTTCGGTCAGAATGCACCGTCGAACCGCATCCAGATTGGAGCCATCGGTGTAGGCCGCATCTCTCGCGGTCACGATATGCCGGGCGTAATGCAGTTTACCGGCGTGTCTGGAAGGGACAATCGCATTATTGCGGTCTGCGATCTCGATAACAAGCGGATGGAACTCGGCAAGAAGTTCGTGGACGAAACCTATACCAAAAAACTGGGCCGAGAGCATCGTGGAACCCTTGGGTACGCCAACTACAAAGAATTGTTGGCCAACAAAGAAATTGATGCCGTTCTTATTTCGACCCCTGACCACCAGCATGCTCGGCTGGCCATTGAATCCGTACGTGCCGGAAAGGATGTCTATCTGCAGAAGCCCGCTTCGCTCACGATTAGTGAAGGACGCGCGATGGTTAAGGGTGTGGAAGCTACAGACCGGATCCTGCAGATCGGTTCACAGCAGAGAAGTTGGAAGCAGTTTCACCGTGCGTGTGAGTTAGTCCGGAACGGCCGCATCGGAACCCTCAAACGCGTGGAGGTTGGCCTTCCCGGAGATCCTGCGGGAGGAAACCCAACTCCGATGCCAGTTTCTGCGGGGTTCAATTACGACGCCTGGCTTGGTTCCACGCCATCGGTTCCCTACACCGTCGATCGCGTCATGCCGCTGGGTGATTTCGATCGTCCTGGCTGGCTCCGGTGCGAACAGTTTGGTGCGGGCATGATTACCGGATGGGGTGCGCATCATGTCGACACTGCACATTGGGGCATGGATACAGAGCACACGGGACCCGTCGCGATCTGGGGAAGCGCCGAGTTCCCTCACTACACCGCAGAAAATCCGGGTCTATGGAATGTCCATGGCAGCTTCAAAACCTATGCGCGCTATGCCAACGGTGTGGAGATGACGATCTCCGGTGACTTTGAAAATGGCATCAAGTTTTATGGTGACAAAGGATGGATCTTCGTCTGCCGCGACGGTATGAGCACTCCAACTGCCTCAGCGAACGATAAGCCCGTAAAGATAGATCCCCTTCGCGCAAACGACCCCAAAATTCTCACCAGCGTGATTGGACCGAATGAAGTTCATCTCTATACGAGCGATGAACAGCATGGTAACTGGCTGGACTGCATTCATAGTCGCAAGGCACCGACCGCGCCTGCCGAGATCGGTCACAGAGCCTGCTCGACCTGCCTGCTCCATCACATCGCAATGAAGACCAAGCGCCGTCTGCACTGGGATCCTAAAGCAGAACACTTTCTCAATGATGAAGAAGCGAATCGTATGTTAAGCCGACCGCAGCGGCATCCTTACGAACTTAGCTAAGACAAAAGGAAAAGGGAGATACGGACGGCATCGTATCTCCCTTTCCGCATAACCTCAGAACTGAATGCGCCCGCTGAAGCGAATTGTGCGGTTCCTGTGCTCTTATGGTTGATGCGATAGTTCACTCCCAGGCGCGGCACGATCTGGCCATGCCACCATCCTCACACGTATCTGTGGGGTGTTACCACGTCCACCAATCAGTACATTCCGGCTCGTGGGATCGAAGCGACTCATACCGGACGCCCCTCCGCTGCGCTCCGGGATGACAAATGGCAAATGAGAAAGAACGGGGCTTCTAAACCGTAGTCGTTTCCACATCCATCGGCTCGATTCTCCCCAGCAGGAAGAGATACGCCGCAATCCCAATCAATAGATACACCGCCGACACACCAAATGCCCAGGCGAAGTTATGCCGCGCCGCCACAAGATACCCCGTGATGATCGGCGCGGAGATCCCCGAGATCTGGTTCGAGAGATTCACAATCCCGCCCACCGTGCCAACGCTTCCCTTGGGAGCAATCAAGGATGGCATCGACCAACCCACGGGAGCCGCAGCGGCCAGCCCACCAATGGAGATACTGATCCAGATCAGCGCTCGCATCGGCGTATGCGCGTAGGCTGCGCCCAGAATACCCAGACCGCACGCCGTGCCGCCGATCAGAATCACCTTGCGCACGCGGTTAGCATCCCACCCGCGGCGAATCAAGGCATCCACCAGCCATCCACCAACGATCAAATCCGTCACCGTGGCGAAGAGCCAAGGCACACCCGTGTACAAAAACGAGTGCATCAGATCGATGTGCAACGCTGTTGAGAGATACGTCGGCAGCCACGTCAACAGGAGATAGAA
>Ga0247783_1000282_pt1 | contig 15364 bp, 13 predicted proteins | sample UWRJL064202C5_FD_179911 | JGI IMG/M metagenome (GOLD analysis project Ga0247783, IMG submission 179911) | Plant litter microbial communities from Arlington Agricultural Research Station in Wisconsin, United States - UWRJ-L064-202C-5 | ecosystem: Environmental > Terrestrial > Plant litter >...
GGCTGCACGCGCACGGTGCGGTACGTGCTGCCAGCGACCTGAACCATTCCCTTGATGACCGATTGCATCTCTTCGATCCTTTTCCAGGCGTACGCTCAATACCCTACATCGAGCCCGGGGGGAAGGGCCACTAGGCTCTTCCCTCGGTGCTTCTGTCGCCTTGGTGCCTCGCAGTCTCGGGCGGCGCTGTTTCCGTTCTCGTCGATCCAGCAGACTAGCCGGGTAGCTGGTCGAGGAGGCGGCGAAGTTGTTGGGGGGTTCTCGCCCCAAGCAGCGCCACTGAAATTCCGTCGCTGCGACTCGCGAATTCCAGCGCCATTTGCGGGAGCGTGAGGCTCCGAGCAGCAGCTCGGCCCTGTAGCTCGAGCAGCTGCTTTTTTCTGAGCTCCGCTTGTTCGGGCGAGCTGCAATAAGAGCTGAGATCAAGGCTGTGAGCGTCCTCTTTCACCAGCAGTCCATTGCCCAGGCATTCGCGCGCGATACAAGCGACCTGCTTTTCACGCGCGGTCGGTAAGATGGTCTCGAGCGCGGTGGGCTCGAGCAGACTGAACGCGAACTGCAAAGACGACACGTTCGGGAAGCGCAAGGCTGCGCGCGCGGCCTCCGGTGTATCGCAGGAAATGCCATAATATCTGAGCTTGCCCGCGCGCTTCAGATCCTCCAAGGCGGGCTCCCATTCGCCGCGTTCCACCACCTCGACCGGCGGGCTGTGCAGCTGAAAGAGATCGACGTAGTCCGTGCGTAGCCGGCGCAGGCTCGCTTCGAGCGCGCGCGTCAGGTACGCGGGCGAGAAGTCTTGCCCGATCACACCGCGTGCCATCGTCGGCAGACGATCGCGGCGGATGCCCAAAGCCTTGATCACTGGCCGAAGCAGTGGTTTGAGCCGGCCTGCCAGCTTGCGACGGCCGGGCAAGCAATAGCCCGCCTTGGTCGTGATGATCACTTCGCTGCGGCGCTTGCCAAAAACGCGACCGAGCAGCGCTTCGCTTTCCCCCTGGCTGTACATGTCGGCGGTGTCGAAGAAGTTGATCCCACCATCGCGCGCAACTGCCAGGAGACGCACGAAGCTCTGTGGATCGGCCTGGAAAACGCCGCCAATTCGCGCACAACCGAAGCCAAATTCGGCCACCTTTAGATCCGTCTTGCCGAACGCGTTGAGCCGCATACGGCGGAGTATCACTCGCGGGCGCGTTTCGGGCAAAGGGGGAAGCACGATCCGGAGCGCGCGAGGCAGGTCGTGCACCGCAAGAACTTTGCCGTGGTATACGCTGGACGCGTGGAAGACAACCGTGTCGTCGTGATAGGTAGCGGTCCGCCCGCAGCGGCTGCTGCAGTGTTCCTCCGTCGGGCCGGAATCGAGGTGCTGGTTCTCGAAGCGGGTTCGGAGCGCGCCGCTCGCGGACTCACCCTTCGCCTTCGCGGCTTGACCGTGGCCAAGCGTCGCGGCCCGCTCGTGCAGCGCGCGGGCGTCAGCAAGACGGGCGATCCGGACGCACAGCTGTTCGAAGATCTCTCGCCGGGAGGACTCAGCAATCATTGGAGCTGCGCTGTTCCGCGTTTTTCGCCCGACGACTTTGCGGACGCCGAGCGCGCGGGCGCCGAGTCCACGTGGCCCATCGGCTATGACGACCTCGAGCCCTGGTATACGCAGGTCGAACCGCTGCTACACATCGCCGGCTCGAGTCTGAGTAAGCCGCAGCTTCCGGCCGGCAACGTGCGCCACGCCTGGGAGCTCAGTCGAGAGTGGGCCGCTCTCGAGGAAGATGCGCCTCGTCAGGGGCGCTCGGTCGTAGCGATGCCGTACGCGTACGGTGCCGATACCTCGCTCACCTGGAGCGGGACGGCCTTCAATTCGTTCGTGCGCTTGATTCGCCCCGAGCAGCGTAAGGGTGGCCTCACGGTGCGCTTCGGCGCGCACGTGCAGCGCTTGGAGTGGGATGCCCAAAAGCGGCGCGTGGCTGCAGTCGTGTTCCGCGACGCGGAAAGTGGCCGCGAGGAACGCATCACCTGTCGCGCCGTGGTGCTCTCTGCTGGAACGTTCAACACCCCGCAAGTGTTGCTGCAGTCCAAGAGCGCAGATTTTCCGGACGGGCTCGGCAATACCCACGGCGTGCTCGGCCGCTATTTGAATGATCATCCGATCGCCAAAATCGTGCTCACGCTCGCCTCGCCGATCGGCATCTACCCGGCCGCGTACATCACGCGCGCCGCGCTCGATCGCTCGACGCCGTTGTACGCCGCAGCCGGCATGCAATGGAGTGGCGCGGCGATCGTCGCCAAGGGCATGTTGAAGGGCGGCCGCGTGGGTCAGTCGGTTTCGACCGGCTTCAGTGTGTTCGGCACGATGGCGCCCGATCGAGAAAACTTCATCGCACTCGACCCGAGCGTCAGCGGCCCGAATGGCACGGCCGGCCTCAGGCTACACATTCGCCACCCCCCAGAGGCCGCCAAGGCGCTGGAAGAAGCGCGCGACCAGATCGTCAGCTTGTTTGCCCGGGCTGGCTTCGAGCCGCGGGTCGATGTTTGGAGGATCGAACCGGTGGGAAATTCCAACCACTACGCCGGCGCCTGTCGCATGCACGCTTCGCCCGAATTCGGCATGCTGAACGCCTGGGGTCGCATGCATGTTGCCCCCAACCTGGTCGTGGCCGATTCGTCGGTCTTCACCACGAACCCCGAGAAAAACCCGGTCCTGACCTCGATGACGTTGGCCGCGCGCGCGAGTGACCGGCTCGCATCGGAGCTCAAGAGCGGTGATCTGTGACGTCTAACGACAAGGTCGGAGTTCTGTTCGTGTTTGCCCAGGACGGCTTTGGTGCCGACGCTGCCGTTCACTCCGACATCATCCGCAATCTGGATCGTGATCGCTTCGACGTGCACGTAGCCTGCACGGACGGCGGCGGGGATGGCGCGCGCGAACCCGATTCACTCATCAAGTTCCGCAGCATCCCGGAGATCAAGCTTCGTCCGACTCGCTTTGCGCCCACTCTGGGCCAGAGGAGCCCAGAAGCAGTGCTCCGTGCGCTCCGCTCGGCGGGCGCGTTCTCGGCAGATTTCCTGGCCCTCCGTCGCTACGTGGCGCGCGAACGCATCCGCATCGTACACAGCACCGAGCGGCCGCGCGACGCAGCCTACGGGGTCGGCTTGGCCAAGCTCGCGGGCGCGCGCTCGGTCGTGCATGTGCACGTCAAGTGGTCGAACGAATACAGCGCACTCGCCAGGTGGGGTGTGCAACGCGCGGACGCAGTGTTCAGCATCTCACGTTACGTCACGAGCACGTTGCTCGACATGGGCAGGCCGGGAGCGACCATCCACACGGTTTTGAACGGCATCGATCCGTCGCGATGGGATCCGACCGTCGACGGCTCCGAGCTGCGTCGCGAGCTCGGCATTGCCGAGGACGCGCTGGTCCTGGCTTCGGTCTCGCGGCTGTTTTCCTGGAAGGGCCAACGCGAGCTCTTACGCGCTTTCGCCCTGGTGCGAAGCGAACTGCCGAACACGCGGCTCTTGATCGTCGGTGCTGACGCGCAGGAAGTGGAAGGGAGCTCGTTCACGGTGGAGCTCAAGGCGCTCGCGCGAACCCTGGGCGTCGCGGAAGATGTGCTCTTCACCGGACCGCGCTCGGACGTGCCGCGGGTCATGGCCGCTTGTGATCTGTTCACCATGCCCAGCTTCGAAGAGCCCTTCGGCTTGGTCTTCTTGGAGGCGATGGCCATGAAAAAGCCGGTCGTCGCGCTGGACAACGGCGGCACGCCCGAAGTGGTCGAACACGGGCGCTCGGGGCTTTTGTCACCGCCGGAGGACATTCGAGGCTTGGCAGCGAACATCCTCGGCCTGCTTCGGGATCCGGCACGCCGCAGGCAGATGGGTGAGTACGGGCGGTCGCAGGTCCTTTCGCGCTTCAGTGCGCAACGCATGGCCGCCGATGCGGCGAGCGCGTACGAGCGCGTCTTGGCGCGCTCGTCGAGCTAGGCTGCGTAGCCCTTGTTTCCGACCAGCGAGCGCACGAAGCGATAAGCCGAGTAAGTGATGGGCGCGGCGATGAATGCCCGCTCGCGGAGCTGACCGACCAAGTTGGTCTTGTACCAGTTGGGCTCGAACGCGATTCGCCCCTCGTTGGTTTGGAACGGATCGCCGGTGGGCGCGCACTTCTCACCGAAGGTGAGGGCGAGCATCGGGCGGGCCGCTTGGCTGCGATTGGGCATGCCGCGATGCCAAAGCCGTGAGGTTCGGAGCAGCACGTCCCCCTGCTGCAAAGGCAGGCGCGTCGTGCCTCGATACTCGCGGCCCACAGCATACTGCCAAAACTTGTAGAAACGCTTGTGCGTTCCGGGCAAAACGTCGATCGCGCCGTTGACCAGATCCGTATCGACGACCGCGATATTGGCGATCATGAAGTCCTCCGCGAACACGCCATCCATGTGGTAGTGCTGCGCGACGCTGTTCGGCAGATTCAAGTTGAGGCCCATGCGCAGGGCCGCCGGTTGCGAGTACACGGCCTTCAGTAGATCCAGCACGCCGCGTTCGACGAGCGCCTCGTACGCAAAGCGTGACTCCACACCGGGGAAGCAGTTGAGGTGGCCGCTGAGCGTCCCGCCGCCCGAAAACAGGGCGCCGGAGCGCTTCGAAACCTCGAATTCCTCCATCAGCCGCGTGCGGAAGGCAGACAGCCGTTCCTTGGACACGACGTTGCGCAAGACGGCGTATCCGTCTCGTTCGAAGTCAAGCTTGGCCTGGTCGAGCTCTTTCTCGGAAATCTTCATGGTAGCGCGCGGTAATTTACTATGACTCTGGGACGATCGCTAACCGGCGTGGCTACAGAGACGTCGCGGCGTTCGCGTCGAACACCCGGCCTCCATTCTCACTGGAACAGAAACGCGCTTCAGCGGGCGCTGGCGGCTTGGCTGATCTGGTGAGGATGAAAGATCGCAGAACCCAGGAAGCGGCCATGACCGACCTGCTGCACCGTCTTTTTGCCCTGACCGAACGACATCTTGCCCATCAAGACGCAGAGCAGGGCGGCGTCCACCGTTTGGGCGATGGACGTGGTGATCGGGCTATTGTCGATCGGTGGCAGGGCAACCAAAAGCCGCTCGCCATCATTGGTGCAGCGCCGGACCTCACTCAAGAAACGTACGAGTTGATCCAGCGGAACTTGCGTGGCGTCCGCGACCTGAAGCGGCCGCCCCAGGTGAATCATGCCGGTGCGTGAAAGAGTCACCGCCACAATCAGTGAGAACTCCAACGCAGCGCCTTGGCTGGCCGGAACGAGCGCCAACGAACGCCACTGCTGACTCTCGATTGCCAGCCACAGGCGTTGCCACTCGGGATCCCGCCAGGGCTCGAGGCGAGCCTCGGGGGCGAGCGCGAGCGCTTGCTGCGGGTCACGGCGTTGGGTATCGATTCGCGCGTTGCTCAATTACTGCTCCATGATTGAACATAGGCTCGAATCGTTGCCGCGGCCAGCCGAACTGGCGGAAATGAGCTTGTTTTGAGCGCTTGCTTTGCTTCCCCGGCGTCGCTTTCCGGGCTCGGTGCGCGTGCTTCTGGGCACGCTACAACCCGCCGCCTCAGCCCCCCGGCTGTACAGCGCCGGGAAGCAGCTCGAGCTGTGTGGCCGGGATGCCGCCCACTCGGGTGTGCGGAAGCACGTCCTTGTTGACGACCGAGCCAGCATTGACGACCGCCCCGGCGCCCACGGTGACCCCAGGCAAGATCGTGGAGCGCGCTCCCAACCAGACGCCGTCCCCGATGCTCACCGGAGAACGCTGCACGGCACCCGCTCGGTGCTCACGGATGTCTAGCTCGTGAGTGCTGGTCAAAATCATCACCCCGGGGCCGATGGTCACCCGGTCGCCGACGGTCACGCGCTCCTCCAGGTCGAACACACAATCGACGTCGATCGAACAATCCTTGCCGATCACCAGGTTGGAAAAGAGCGCGTCCCCGCCGTTGAGCTTGGGCGCTGAAGCGATCCGTGTGCCATCACCAATGCGAAAGCCCGCGAGCGCAAACAGCCTCGACCGCGCGTGCTCCGCTTGGTGGCGCGGCAGGAAGCCGACGACGGTGTTCAGTGCCAGCAAGCGCGGATGAAAGCCGAACGTTTCTTCGTGAAACAAGACCTTGATCCGCTGCCACCCCGTCGCCTTGACTTCGGTCCTATCCATCTGAGTTCCTCGAAGGCATCAACGCCACTTGGCGATTGAGATGTTCCGGGTGCCCATCACGAGCATGTTCGCGGGAACGTCCTTGCTGACGACCACGGACGCGCCGATCACCGAGCCGGGCCCGATTTTCACGCCCGGCATGACGGTCACTCGGGCGCCCAACCAGGCGCCGTTGCCGATTTCGATTGGCGCCGAAAGCGGGGTGCCGCCACGCTGCGCTGGGTTGGAACTGTCGTGTGCGCGCGTCAGAAACATCACGTCTTGCCCGACGGCTACGTGGTCGCCGATCGCGATCTCGTCGGTGAGATCGAAATAGGTGCGTACGTTGAACCCGCAGTACGTGCCGATGCTCAGTTTCGAACATACGTCGCCCGGACCAGACAACTCGGGCATGCCCCAGAATACCGAGGCGCGCCCAATGCGCACGCCGAGCAAGCGCAAGGTGTTGGTCGTGAGCCGCGCGGCCGTGAAGGGCGGACAGCGCCCGAGAACCTGCCGCGCCAGCAGGACGCCCCAGGCGCTGCTCCTGGCTTTGGTGATGGCGGCAAGCGTCGGTATCACGGGGTATTTCCACCGATAGCTCGTCGCCTCAGCAACGTCCAGACCCCAGTGGCCGCCTACACGGCATTTAGCGGGTTCTGTCCGAAGCCGCCGTGCAGATCAAGCTGAGCGCACGGGCTATTCTGAGCGCACGGGCTATTCGATTGAGATCACGTCCCCGGTCTGCATCGGAAACGTCGCTGCGCCGCCCTCGTTGTGCAGGATGGCGTCGTAGGTGAAACGAATGCGCTGAAACGTCGGAAACTGCCGCAGCACGAAAATTCGCGACTTGTCGGCGTAGTCAGTCGGACCGCCGCCTTGGGCCAGCGCCTGAATCAGTTGTGCCGGAGGATCCAGGGTGATCGTGCCGATGTGACCAATTTCACCGACCGCGGTCACGGTGACCGGCTGCGAAGATTCGATGTTGACCGTGGTCTTCGGGCTGACGATGAATTGCTTCAAGAGCCCTTCGATCTCGCGTGCCAGCTGTGACGGATGCTTACCGGCAACCATCATTTCCCCGGCTAGGGGTAACGAGATGCGACCGTCCCGGCGGATCTTGTAGCTGCCCGAGACGCCTTCCTGTTCATAGACCCGAATGCTGATCGTGTCGCCGATGGCGATCACGTACTCGCCGCGGATGGATGCCCACTCGGACTTGGGCAACTCGCTGTACCAGGTGAACTTGCCGGGACTGGCGCAGCCAGTGCTGGCCGCGGCGAGCAATACCGCGCCACACACGAAGCCGGTAGAACGAGCAGGGGTCGATGAAAGTTGCCGGAACCAACGAGTCAACACTGAAGTATGGTAGCTCGGCGTTCGCATCTCCATCAAGCTCACAACGCCCGAAACACAAACTACTGCGACGGACCGTGAAGAACCCCGCTCAAAGGCCACCAGTTCGGCGCAAACCCGGCCGCTCATGGCGCAAGCTGTTGGTCCTGATCGCCTACGCATACCCGGCAAGTCTGAGTGCCCTCCTGCTGCTCCTGTACTTCGTGGGCGAGCGCTGGTGGGTGACGACCGCGCTACTATACATGCCTCGGGTACTTCTACTCGTCCCGCTGCCGTTCGTGCTTCTCGGCTTGCTCCTGGCACGCCAACGTCAGCTGCTCTGGACCCAGCTGCTGGCCCTCGCCTTGAGCTTGTTTCCCCTGATGGGGCTGGTGTTGCCCGGGTCGAATTCCAAGAACCCCGAGGCGCCTTCGTTGCGCTTGCTCAGCTTCAACACCAACTCGGGCTATTCCGGCGCAACCGAGATCGTCGCGCAAGTGCTCGCGAACCATCCGGACATCGTACTCATCCAGGAAGGGCAATTCGGGGGCGGGCAGATTGCCGAGGACTTACGGGCGCGTTATCCGCACGTCCACGCGACCAATCAGTTTACGGTCGCGAGTCGTTTTCCGATCCTGGACGCAACCGAGCCGGAACGGCTGCCTTACTACGGGCGCGTGCGCTCCCCGCGCTTCATGCGCTACTTGATCCAGACTCCACTCGGAGTGATCGCGTTCTACAGCGTCCACCCGATCTCGCCGCGCGGCGCATTGAATGTGCATCGATTTCGCGACGTCCTGCACCAGCTTCGGACCGGTGCGTTCCTGAAGGGCGACCCTGAGGCCGATCTGGGTGCCAACACCGGGCTGCGCGCGCTGCAGATCGCCGCGGTCGCTGACCTGGCCACGCACGAACGAGTCTCCGTGATCATTGCGGGAGACACCAACTTGCCCGGCTTGAGCAGTATCTTGCGCGATAATTTGGGGAATTATCAAGACGCGTTCCGCGCGACGGCGTCGGGTTTCGGCTACACATTTCCGGCTAAACACCCATTCTTGCGGCTGGATCGCATCATGTCCGGCCCCGGTTTCCGCTTCACTTCGTTCGCTGTTGGCTGTGGCGGCGTTTCCGATCACCTGTGTGTGGTGGCGGATATCGAACGCGGCCAGTGAAGCCGTGAATCAGTCCACGAATTTAGAGAGCAGCCGCACGTACGACGCCTGATAGTAGATCCCGGCCTCGGTCAGCTCCCACGACTTGTCGTAAGGATTGTTCGGCTCCCAACCGGTGTTCGAGTCGAGGTAGGCTTTCTCCGGCGGTTGATCACGGATCGGAGATTTGGCGCACGCAAACTGATTCGCGTCTTGGCCCTCGCAGTATTGTTTGTTTGGGCCACCCGTGACGTAACCCGGTGCCGGGCCGAGCACCGAAGTGCGAGCGTTGTCGAAGCGCGGATCGTGGTCGCGAAACCAGGCGTGGAACGTCTCGTCGGCGCAGGCGTCTCCGCCGTCGGCGTACATGTTCGTCAGATACACGAGCTGCATCGGATTTACGCCATGGAAGGAGTGCAACACGCCGGCTGCGCGTTCGATGAAATTGCTGCGCTGCTCCGGTGAAGCGAGGCCGTACGCCACCAAATCGTAGCTGGTGTTGCCGTAGCCCGCGCGAGCGAAGTTACTACCCCAATGGTAGGAGTCGGCGCGCATGTAGGCCCGATACAGGTCGAGCTCGGGGCGAAATCGATAGCAATCGGCGCTCTCCGCCAAGGTTTTTTTTCGGGCGATAATCGCGTTTTTCGTGGCCGGGTCGGCGTTTGGCAGCCCAGCATAGCGGAGCAGCGCGTCGCCTTGTGTCGGGTCATATACGGACCAGCGGTCGTCCTCGAATGGCCGCAGCGAGCCGTAGTTTTTCTTCAGATAATCGTCGTATTGCGCTTCGCCGGTCAGCGCGAAGAGGTACGCTGCGGCCACGACTGCGCCTCGACTCTGATCGGAGATCGGTGCATCGGCGTCGCCTGATTTGATCGTGCCGTCATCGCAGGCGTCGCTCTTGGGATTTGCATGGTAGAAATCCCAGGCGATAGTCGCGCGTTTGGTCAGGCGAGCCGCGTCTGCTGCGCGCCCGGTTAGGCCGCGAAGTACGAGCGCGGCATGCGCGAACTCACCGGCGACCACGATCGTGGCCGACGAGCAGGCACCGGGATAATAGTAGCGCTTGAGCTTGCTCTGGTCGGGCCGCGGCTCTCCGTAGTCGACGATCCCGACTTTGAGCAAGGCGCCGCCCTTGAGATCCGCGGCCTGCATCTTTTCCAGCCAATTGATCTCGACCATCACTTCGTCGATCAGATCCGGCGTACCGTTGCCAGACTCTGGAATGCCGTAGTCATCGCCAAAGGCGGACGAATGCTCTTCGTAGGCGGTGAGCAGCGGGTGCACGGCATTGACCGAGAACGTCACGTACTTGTTGGTGTCGCCTGCATCCCACCAACCTCCGCTCAAATCGCGTGCGGTTTTCGGGTTTTCGCGTTCGCGCACGCTGCGCGCTTCGCGATCTTGGCCAGGGCCAAGGTAGTCGACGGAGAGCGACCAGCAGCGCTTGCCGACGCAAGCATATGGCGGCACTTTGGCGAAGTTTGCGCGATTGAAGTAGTACATGCGCACAGCCGTCTTCAACACTCGGCGATAGACGTCCGCCCCGATTTCGAACGGGTAGGAGCGCACGCCGTTTTGGCCGTCGAAGACGTAGTACAAGCCGGCTTCGCGCACGCTCGAAAAGTCGAACCAGGCGCCGCGGTCGCCAGCGCGCTCATCGAGCGCTCCGTCCTTCCACGGTACGGTGGGCCCCTTGAAGACAGTGCTCCCGTCCGCCCATTTCTTCAGCTCCAGGACCTTTCCCGGTTCGTAGGGCTCGCCCGTGTTCCAACCCAGCTCACGACGCGCGAGCACCGCCACCTTGCTCATGGCGGGTTGGTAACCGAACTGATCGATCACGATCTGCTTTTGGAGCCGGACCGCGTTGCCTTGCCCTTCGGGGGGGGGCACCGGAGCCGGCGCGCTGGTTTCCGCGGGATAGTGAACGCCCGAGCTGCCGTGTGATTGTGGGGCGAGCTCGAGGGCGCTCGCTGTCGGCGGCGGCACGAATTGCGTCGTGCCGAAAAAATCTGCCCCCGCCCGCGGCGGCGGCCTTTCGGCGCAATACAGCGCGAGTGCAGCGCCGATCGGCACGAGCGAAAGCGCCGCCGCGCGGCGGGCATTCATGACGCTGCCGGCGCTGCGGGTTCGGGTTTGGCTGCGGCTCCGCCCGCGGCCTTTGGCGCGCGCATGAAGGGTGCCTCGAACAAGCGAAAGAACCCATACGAGACCAGGCTCACGGCCGCAAAACCCACGGTCAGCAAACTGAGCAGCATGGCTTCGCGGCTCAAGTGCAAGGGCACGAGCACGTATTGCCAGATCAGTTGCAGCAACGGCGCGTGGATCAAGTAAAAACTATAGGAAAACGTGCCTATCGCGACCAACGGTGGCCAGGAAAAGACGCGCGCCAATACGTTCGAACCAGATCGAGCGGCGGCGGCCAGCGCCGCAGTCGTCATGATACCCACTGGCACGTCCAACCAATGAAATCGGGTTTCTGCCAGGGGGCCGCCCCAGTACAGAGTCAGCCCGACCGCGGCCATGAACGCTGCGGCGGCGAGAGCGGACCAGGGTACGACCGCGCGCAGACGCACGAAGCGAGCATCGCTCGAGCGTGCGACGTGCGCCGCGAGCATGCCGAGCGCGAACATTCCCAGAAACTGCGGATGCGCACGTGTCAGCCGCGTGTCGGAAAAGACAAACCGGAGGCCATAGCCGAGCGAAAGCGAACCGAGCACGACAGCGGTCGCTCCGTAGCGTCGCCAGCACCAGACGAGCAGCGGCACGATGAAGTAGATGTGCCACTCGACCGCGATCGACCAGAAGACGTAGTTGATCAGGCTGGTCGCAAAAAGATCCTGAATCAGCACTAGATGGCAGAAGATCGCAGCCGGAGTCACCCGGATGGGATAGTCCCAGAGTGAGCCGGTGGGCTTGCCGATGACCGTCCAGATCAGCAACAGACACAGCGCGACTGCCGCATAATAGGGCGGCAAAATTCGGCGCGCGCGCCGCTTCAAGAAGCCCGTGACGCCGCCACGGAGCTGCCCGCCCTGCGAAATCACCGGTAATGTCAGGCAAAAGCCGGAAATCACGATGAAGACCGTGACCGAGAGGTGCCCCGCCACCATCGAATAACTCGCCAGGGACCACGGGCTCTTCAGCTTGAACAGGTCACCCGCCGTGATTTGAGCGTAGGCGTGGTTCAAGTACACGATCAGCGCAGCCAGGGCGCGGATCCCGTCCACATACTCCAAGCGCATGGGTGACGCTTGGGCTGCACCGGGAGTCGTGCTGGAAGTCGTGCCTGAAGTCGTCATAGCCGAGCAGACGATTCTTACGCACCTGGCGCACGCGGTCCACTGGTTGATTCTTGTGCAAACCAGGGATTCCGGGTGCTGCCAGGGCCCGCGAGGGGTTGTCCTGGTTCTAGGGCAATGTTAGGCAAAAGTGTCGAATGTCTCGCGCTGAACGGATCACAGTCGTTCTGCCCACGTTTAATCGTCGGCGACGCTTAGAGCGCGTGCTGGCTGGCCTTGATCGGCAGTCGGTTGCTCCCGAATCTTTCGAAGTCGTGATCGTCGACGATGGCTCGACTGACGACACGCAGGAATGGCTGAGTCGGAACTCCGGGCGCCGCTACGGGGTGAACTCGATTCGTCAAGCCAACGCCGGACCGGCTACTGCTCGGAATACGGGCATCGAAGCCGCGCGCGGTGAGTTCCTGTTGTTTCTCGACGACGACGTGGAGCCGACCGAGGATTTGGTGGCCGAACACCTGCGTTGGCACGACGCTGAAAGCCGTGTCGTCGTGATCGGGCCGTTGGCATCGCTGCCGCACTACGCCCAGCCCTGGGTAGCATGGGAGCAAGCCAAGCTCGAAGCCCAGTATGCGGCCATGTTGCGCGGCGATTGGGCGCCGAGCTTTCGCCAGTTCTGGACGGGCAATGCCTCCGTCGCGAAGGCCGACGTGTTGGCGGTGGGCGGCTTCGATCCCTCTTTCCTGCGCGGTGAGGACGTCGAGCTCGGTCGGCGTCTGCACGAGCACGGGCTCGGCTTTCGCTTCAACCCGAAGGCCCGTGGTTTACATCACGCTGAGCGCTCGCTCGCCGCGTGGGAAAAGATGCACGCGAGCTACGGCGCGCTCGAAGTGCAGATCTTCGGCGGCTTGGGCGAGGGCGAGATGCTCGAGACGTTGGCGCAGAACTGGAGCCGCGTTCACTCGGCGACGCATTGGCTGGTGAGTCAGTGTGTCGGTAATCCGAAGCGCTACGCGGCCGCCAGCGCCGCGCTGCGCGGCTGGCTCGAGCTCGGGGCCGCAGTCGACATGCCGATTGCGGCGGGCCAAGTATGCGGTGCGCTGGCGAACCTCATTTACTGGGATGCATCGGCTCGAACTTTGGGCGAGGCCCGCGCGCGCCAGGTCTTTCAGCGCGGGAACGCACTGCGCGGGCTCGTGAAGTAACGGCAGCGGCTGGCGCGCCCTAACGGGTCGCTTCGGCCGCCTGCGCAGGCGGCGCGCTGACGTGAGTGAGCCGCTTGCGAAGGGTCGCGAAGGGTCGTTCGATTGTGAACCAAATCGCGCTCGAGATCGCGATCGCGACGAACAACGCGAGCGGCCCCGTGATGTCGGGACGCAGCGCATACCGCTCCACCACGATCAGTACCATGTGGTGGACCAGATACAGCGAGTACGAGATCGAGCCCAGGTACTTCATGAAGCGGAGATTGAGTAGTCGGTTCGGACCCCACTTCGGGAAGCGCACGGTGGTCACGAATATCGGGTACAGCGCGAGCCCTTGAACCGTGTAGCGGAAGGTCTCTCGAAACACCTCGCCTCGGTACATGAACGAGCCGAGCAACGCCGCGATCCCAGCCACGAAAAAGGCGATATCCGCGAGGCCAGGGCGATCTTTCTTGGGCAAGTCTAGCGCCGGGTTACCGCACACCGCCAGGCTGCAACCGAACAACATGGAGTCGAAGCGAGTATCGGATGCCAGGTAGGTGCGCTCGAAGCTCGCGCCGAGGAAATAGATCAACACCAAGCGCCAAGCGAGTACCGCGGCACACAGCGCGAGGAAGACCGTTCGCTGTTGGCGACCAGTGAGACGCGCACGCACCAGGAATGCGTAGAGTGCTGGAAATACCAGATAGAAATGTTCTTCGACTGCCAGCGACCAATACACGACCGTGCCCGGCGGCATGCCCTTCGCGGTGTGCTCGATCAGCCAGTAGTTGCAGTAGTGCAGAGCCTGCGCGGCCACGCTGGGCAGCTCGAATTCCCCGCCCAGCACGCCACTTAGCGCAAGCGCGCAGGCGACGGCGAGCACGAGGTAAAACGGAGGCCAAATTCTGAGCAGGCGACGCAGGTAGAAGTGTTTGAAATTGATCCGGCCGTGCTGCTCGACTTCGAGTCGCAAGAGCGTCGTGATCAAATACCCGCTCAGAAAGAAGAATACGGTCACGCCGAAGCCTGCCGGGATGGCAATCGGCAGGAAAGGCATCGCGGCATGCCCCAAGAAGACCAAGAAGAAGGAAGCGGCGCGCAAGCCGTCGAGAGATGGGATCGCCAGCGGTTCGCGACCTTGGTTGCCGACGGGGCGAGGTGTCATTGGTGCTCGAGCATAAGATCTTCGAACCGCGAAGCGTTCCTAAAACGCGCCCGGAACCTTTGAATTAGCTCGTTGCCCCGTTGGTTTGGCGGCAAACTTCGCCGCTCCCGAGCGTTCGTTCGCGGTCCAAGCCCCCGTCGTGACTGCGAGCTTGCCAGCCATTGCCAGCGAGGGCGCGACCATGAACACACCGGTCCAGCTGCCGAGCCCCATATCGCCGTAGCACTGCAAGTAGTGGATCAATAGGCCGCCGAAGCAAACCAAAGCCGCGGACTTGTCTCGTGGTGAAGTCGCAGCGTGATACGCGCGGATGCCGAAGTAGACGCCCGAACCCCAGAGCAGCGTGATGGCCGTGAAACCGACGAACCCGCAGTAGGTCCACAGGCCCAAAATGCTGTTGTGAGGGACGAACCTCTCCAGCTGATAGTCGACCGCTGGTAGCGGCATGATCTCCCAAAATCCGTGGCCGTAGCCCGTACCGAAGATGGGGAATTGTCGATACGTATAGAGCAGGTCGAAATTCTCGATGTCTCGCCAGGCAGTCGAAGCATCTGCTTTCGAGTCGATTGCCGAGCGGATGATGCGCACCGGTTTGAATACGCCGGCGTTGGAGCCCCAGCCGACGGCGATGTAACCAATCAAGACCGGTGAGGCGAGCCGCAGTACGCGCCGAATCATCTTTTTTACCGGAGTCATCCCGGTGACGAAATAGAGCGTAACCAGCACGATGATGATCTGCACCCAGACCAGACGCCGGTTGTTGGCGAGCATGCCGGAGACCAAGATTGGCAGCACGACCAAGGCCAGCTTACCCGAGCCGTTCCGATACCGATGCACCAGAAGCGCCAAGACCAAGACCGTCGTCCACGCGAACAACATCGAGTCGTGGTGAGTCGTCGCGTAGGCCACGGCTGGCTCGCCGGTCAGCGGGTCTGGTGGCAAATGCAGGGTCGCAATCACGTAGCGCGCCTGGAGCGCACGCCAGGTGCCTGAAAGCAGAATGACCTTGGCCACCGCTGGCGCGTCCTGCGGCCCGCGTAGCCCCGTTGAAAACAGCAGGAATATCAGCGGCACGTACATCACTCGGTCGAGCTGCCACATCGCCATCGAGTTGTCCGCGCCGCCGCGGATCTTGCCCACC
>Ga0247783_1000283_pt1 | contig 15329 bp, 10 predicted proteins | sample UWRJL064202C5_FD_179911 | JGI IMG/M metagenome (GOLD analysis project Ga0247783, IMG submission 179911) | Plant litter microbial communities from Arlington Agricultural Research Station in Wisconsin, United States - UWRJ-L064-202C-5 | ecosystem: Environmental > Terrestrial > Plant litter >...
AAAGCCTCGGTTTGCAAATGGCGTGAATGATTTTTGGCTCGGCCCGCCCCTTTCTCCTTTGTGCAATCAGTTGTCAGAAGGCGCGTCGGCCGCTGTCGTCGCTGTCAAATGTCGAGCGTCCGAAGCAACCGCAATGACTAGACAATTTCAGCCAATTTTCCGCCGTGATCTGTCACTAATCGCATTTTTGGGTGCCCTTCTCGGCGCAGGCTGCAGCGGCAACGGTGACCCGGGCGTAGTGCCGGGCTCCACGCCTGGGGCGGGCAACGGTTCAGGTGCGAGCTCCAACCCAACAGCCGGTTCCGGTGGGGCCAACGGGACGGTTCCCGGGGCCGGTGCTCCTTCTTCGGGCGGGGGCTCTTCCCAACAATCCGCGTGCACGAGCGAAACCGATCAGCCCGGAAGCGCGCCGATCCGTCGCCTCACGCGCAACGAATTCAACAACACCGTCGCCGATTTACTGGGTGATACGACCTCACCGGCGGTCAATTTGCCGCCTGAGGTGCTCGGCAATGGTTTCAGCAACGATGCCTCGCAGCAAACGGTCTCGGCCGATCTCGTTTCAGGGTACAACGATGTTGCTGCCGATATCGCGAGTCGCGCCGTGCAGGCAAGCTCGCTGGCGAAGCTCGCTCCCTGTGCCGCGAGTGCGACTAGCTCCGCTAGCCAGGACAGTTGCGCACAAACGTTCATCAATGCCTGGGTGCCCAAAGCATACCGTCGCGCACTGGCCGCCGGCGAGGCCGACGCTCTCTTGGCGCTCGAGAAGAGCGTAACGAGCGGGGATACGTTTACCTCTGGGATTGCTGCGGTGATCGAAGCGGTCTTGCAGTCTCCTGACTTCTTGTATCGTCCGGAGTTCGGCGTCGCGGACACCAGCCAACCGTCTCGTCGCCGGCCTACCAACGATGAAATGGCCAGCCGTTTGTCGTATCTGTTTTGGGGCGCCCCCCCTGACGATGCGCTGCGCACGTCGGCCACGAGCGGCGAGCTGGTCACGTCCGAGGGCATTCTAAAGAGCGCCAAGCGCTTGCTAGACAGTGACAAGGCGCACGGCGTCGTCAAATTCTTCTTCGACAGCCTGTTGCCGATTACCACTTTGACCGACCAAGCTCGGGACACCGCCCAGTTCCCGAAGTTCTCGCCGCAGATGGGCTCATACATGAGGACCGAGACGGAGAAGTTCCTCGATAATCAGATTTTCGTCGAGAACGGCTCGTGGCCCTCGGTATTCACGGCAAACTACACGTTCGTGAACGAGCCCTTGGCGAAGTTCTACGGGATCAGCGGCGTCACTGGCACCGCGTTTCAAAAGGTAACACTCGATCCCACTCAGCGGCGCGGCCTACTGACCCAAGGCGCGATCATGACCGGGACCACTGTCACCAACGCTACCAACCCAGTCTTGCGCGGTTCGTTCATTCTCAACAAGCTGATGTGCATGAACATCAGCTTGCCTTCCGATCCTGCGGTGTTGGCGTTGGTCGCCGTGCCGGTGGATGTTACGGGGGCGACCGGCCGCGATCGATACACGGCGCACTCCAAGCAACAGTTGTGTCAAGGCTGCCATCGCCTGATCGACCCGGTTGGGTTTGCGCTCGAGAACTACGATGCGGTTGGTCAGTATCGCACCACTGAGAACAACGTGACCATCGATGCGAGCGGAAAGCTACCCGAGGCGGCCAATGTCGTCAGCGGCGCAGTCCAGCTGGCGCAGCAGCTCGCGGATTCCGAACGGGTCCAGCGGTGCTTCGCTCAACACTGGGTCGAGTACGGGTATGGGCGCACCTTGGGCGCCAGCCCTGAAGACAAGTGCCTGCAAGAGAAGGTCAACACCGCGTTCAAGGCGTCGGGGTACAACGTGAAGCAGCTGCTGCTCGACCTCACGCAGACCACCGCCTTTCAGTATTTGTCCACTCAGGAGTGATGGTTACATGCCGAACTTTCGTTTGAGTCGCCGCGCTGTTCTGCGCGGGGCAGGTAGCATCGCGATCGCGCTGCCTTGGCTCGAGATCATGCAGCCTGAGCGCCGTGCCGAGGCCGCACCGGTGGCCGGTAAGCCAGCCAACCATTTCTTGGCCGTGTTCCAACCTGGCGGCACCGTTCGAAATACCAACGGCGTCGATAAGTGGGCCCCCACCGGCACCGAAAGCAACTTCACGCTCAGCCCTATTTTGAAGCCGCTCGAGCCCATTCGGAACAAGCTGCTCTTGGTAGACGGGCCGGACATGAAGAGCGCCGTGGGGGAGCAACATCAGGCCGGCATCATTGCCTGGCTCACCGGCAGCGTTCAGGCCAACAATGGCACTGGTTATGCGACGGGACCGTCCATCGATCAAATCATCGCCAAGAAACTGTATTCGAACCAAAAGAAGAAGAGCATTCAGTTCGCAATTCGTTGGGCGACCGGGAAATCGCACGGCAGCCTGCACCCGATCAATTGTGCGAACTTCGACGCCGACAACAACAGCCCGATCGGTCCATTGGTCGACCCGCAGACGATTTGGAAGGATCTATTCGGCTCGCTGGCTACCGGCGGCGCGGCCGGGGACGCCAAGGCGGCAGCCGCGCTCAAGCGTCAACAGTCGATTCTCGACTTCGTCGACAAGCGTTACGATGCGCTGTCGCAGCGCCTAGGCGCCGCCGACAAGCAGCGTCTCCAGGAGCATCTGAGCAAAATTCGTGAGCTCGAAAAGGGCTTGATGGCCATTCCGAGCACTTCATCGGCCTGCACCCAGGTGCCGAATGTGAGCACGTCGGACTACAATCCGCATCCGGCCTACGCGGACGACGGCATGACGTTCGACACGGCCACGGATAAGGCCATCCCCAAAGTCGGGAAGTTCATGACGGACATGATGGTCATGGCGTTGGCTTGCGATATGGCCCCCGTGGGCACGCTGCAATGGACCGACACCGAGGCCAAGCACACGTTCCCTTGGCTTTCGTTGGTGGACAACAATCACCATCATTTCTACCAGCACGATGGCGGTTTTCGGCCGGTACAGTGCGAGCAAATCTGTACCTGGTACTCGCAGCAGCACCTGTATTTGCTGCAGCAGCTGGATGCGGTCGCCATCGGCGATCACACCTTGCTCGACGAGACGGTGGTCTTCTTCGGTTCGGAGCTGCAGGAACCACCGACGCACAAGAAGAACAACATGGGCTTCATGCTGGCCGGCGGCGGCGGGTTGAACACAGGCACCACCGGGCGCTGGCTCAAGAAACCCGGTGAATCCCACAATAACCTGCTGGTCTCGATCTTGAATATGTTCGGCGATACGCGAACCAGCTTCGGCACTGCCGGGTACTCCACGGGTCCCATGACCGGCCTCGTCTGATTGAGGGGCAACCCGCTACGGCTGGATGAGCGCCTCTGCCGTTACCCAAGTCGAGCTCGAGCGGTGCGGCTGTTCACGGGACCCGCGCAGGGTCTGCGATCTGTGCCGGACGCCTCAGCACGCATTCCTGGCTTGCTCGCTTAGCTGTCTGCGCGCCCATCAGCAGGCTGCGCATGGCTCGGTTTCGGCAGAGACGGCTCGCCGTATACACCAGGCGCAGTGTGCCATGAATCGGCGCGCACCCGACGCGTCCGATTGGTACACGCCCCATCGGCGTCGTTTGATGGATGAGCTCCCGCGGGCCTCGGGAGACTTATGCGTGTTCGGCGCGGGCAACTGCGCGGACATCGATCTCGAATATCTGGCCAACCGGTTCGACGAGATCCACCTCGTGGACCTCGATAGCGCGGCGATTGAGCGGTCTCGTGATCGTCAGCCCAAGGCGGTTCGCGAACGAATTCAGCTCCACGGCGATCGCGATCTTTCGGGAATTTGGCAGCACTTGGATGATTGGGCGGAGCGGTTCCCGAGCGACACCGAGCTAGAGCTGGAGTCGCTCCGCGCAGCACACGCGCTGCTTCAGAGCATCGGGCGACCGTTCGACGTGACGCTTTCGACCTGCGTTCTGAGTCAACTCGTGCTGCCGTTTCAGGATACGTGGGTCATGACCGAGGAGGAGTGGGACAAGCTGAGCGCCTGCACCACCGCGGTACATCTCGCGACGCTATTCGGGGCGACGCGCCAGGGGGGTAGCGGCTTCATGGCATTCGACGTCGTCTCTTCGGATCATCTTCCCAGCCTACTTGCTTACCGAGACAGCTCAGGGGCCGAGCTGCAGGCATTCATCGAGGCGCAGGTTGCGTCAGAGCAAGTGGTTTTGAACCCTGCGCCGAGTGAGTTGCTCGCTCACTTGACTGGCTCGGGGTTGGGCCAAGCGTTGGCCAATGTGCGGGTTACCCTGCCTTGGCTGTGGGACATCAAGAGCGGCCAGCAATTGGTGTATGGCCTAGGTTTTCAACGGCTGTAGCCTCCGCGCCGGTACCGCGTTCTTCGCCGACGCCGGCTGCCGCGTTCGTCGCGAAAAACCGAGGTTCGATCTTGAACTTTGCGCGAAGGCGCTCAGTGATCGAGCTGATGGCACGGGGCACGACCTCACGCTCCAGTACGCTGACCGTGCAGCCACCGAAGCCGCCGCCTGTCATGCGCGAGCCATAGACCCCAGGTACATCGGCAAGGGCAGCAACTGCCTCGTCGAGCTCGACACAGCTCACTTCGTAGTCGTCTCGCAGTGAAGCGTGTGAGTCCGACATCAGCCTGCCCAAACGAACGAGCTGGCCAGCCTCCAGCGCACGCGCGGCCGCCAAGGTGCGAGCATTCTCAGCGACCACGTGGCGACACCGCCGCGCGATCAGTGGCGGTAAGCGCGACGCCAGCGCCTCGAATTCGGCGCTGCTGATGTCACGGAGCGCTCGAACGGCCGAATGCCGACGGGCAATTTCCCGCACACCCTCTTCACATTGTTGGCGCCGCTCGTTGTAGGCAGAAGAAGATAGCTCGTGTTTGACCTGTGTATCGCAAATCAACACACTGGCGCTGCCCAAACGCAGAGGAATGGGCTCGTAGCTGAGCGCGCGACAATCGATCAGCAAGGCTTGGCCACTCACGGCCAGAGCGGAGATGTATTGGTCCATGATGCCGCACAGAGTGCCGACATAGGTGTGCTCGGCTGCTTGACCCGCGAGCGCGAGCTTCAGCCGATCCGGGTTGGGCGTCCCCCCGATTGCCGCCAGCGCGTAGGCCACGGACAACTCCAAAGCCGCTGATGCGGACAAGCCTGCCCCCGCTGGAACTTCGCTGTCGATCAGCAGATTGGCGCCGGTCAGCGCGAAGCCTCGTTCGAGTAGCGCGCGCGCAGTGCCTTCGACATAGTCCAGCCAAGAACCGCGCCGCACCGGGCCGGGCTGACACAGGTCGAACTCTACGGTCTCTGCCATCGCCAGGGAACGGATGATGACGCGAGTGTCCGGACGCGGCGCGCCGGCCACGAAGGTGCGACGTTCGATGGCAATCGGCAGCACGAAGCCGTCGTTGTAGTCGGTGTGCTCACCGATCAGGTTCACGCGACCCGGCGCGGAAAAGACCCGCGGCGATTGCTGGTAGAGTTGCTCGAACCGTTCCTTGAACGCGCGAAGATCGACCATGGTGTGTGGGCTGCGAGTGACGCTTGGGGGCCGCTCCGTCACCCGGGATACCAAACGACCCGGGGGTCGTCTGCTGCTCGTCGGTACTCCCAGGCCGAGTCAGCCATCTTTTTCAGATCGAAGGCAGGCCGCCAAGCGAGCACGAACTTGGCCTTGCTGTTGTCGAGCCAAGTAGAAAAATACGGTGTCTCGACGGGAACCCCCGCAATACCGCGGGTCTCCGCCAGGTAGCGCGCGAGCGCGCCGTAGTCGACCGGTTCATCCATACAGACGTTGAACGTTTGACCGCGAGCTCCGGCGTGATCGAGGGCACTCATCGTCGCCGAGACCAGATCCTCGACATGGACGAAATTGCGTTTCAATGGGACGCCATGGGCGTCCAGCATGATCGGGACTGCGCCACTCTCCCGGTACTGCGCCGCGCGCTCGGGGCCGACGAGATCGCACCAACGCGGGCCACCAAAGACGTCTGGGCCGAACGAGAGCTGATACTTGAAGTCGTCCTTGTCCATGATCCACGGCGCGCGCAGGCAACACGTCGAGAGGCCGTACTGCACGTGGTACTGCTCGAGCATGACCTCTTCGAGCACCTTCGACAGCGCATAACAGCCAGGATATGCGCTGTGTTTTTGGCTCTCGGTGATGGGCTCGGCTCGCGGATAAAAGAAGTGCCCCAAACTCGCGTCGCCGCCGATCAGGATGAACTGGCGAAAGTCCGGGCTCTGCCGGCAGGCTTCGAGCAGCCAAAACATGCCCTTGACCGCCACATCCATGATCGATTCGGGTGTCTCCTTGGGCGTCGCCAAATGCAGCACGTGGGAAACTCCGACCATGGCGCGCGTCACGCTCTCCTGCTGGTCGATCGAGCCGCGCACTACCTCCAGGCGATCACGCGTGGGCAAAACGCGATTGTGACACAGCGCACGAATGCGAAACCCGCGATACGCCGGGTCAGCGAGCAAGCGCTGGATGAACGCTTGTCCAACCTTTCCAGCGGCGCCGGTAACCAGGATCAGGCGCTGGTTGGTTTTAGCGTCGCCTTCGTGTGCCGGATCTGTTTTTGGGGAATGAATGGTCACGTGTTCCACTACCATCATTGGCAGGCTGTCAGTCAGAATTCAACCGGTTGTATTCACCGATTGTTGGGGTACTTCGTCAAGCGGAAACTATTGCTCGGTCTCAAATAATCATCGTTGCTGCCCTCGGATGAGAGTGCCACCAGCGAGTGACCGCGACGTCTCGGCTGCTCGCATGCGGGAACACTGCGGCGCAACGTGTCTGGCTTCATGATAAGGTTCGCGTAGGAATGGCGAGTCCGATCAAGAAATCCCGCGCTAGCGGGTCGCACTCGACAGCAGAGAGTAGCGCCGGTTCGTCTATCAGTAGCGCCATCCGCAGCGAACCACAAAAAAGACGGTTGACGATCGCCGATCTGGCGCGTGCACTGGGCATGGATAAGTCTAGCGTGTCATTGGCTTTGCGAGACAGTCCTCGCATCTCGCAGGCGACGCGCAGCCGCGTGCGTCAGGCCGCAACCGAGCAAAACTATTCGCCTAACTGGGCAGCCAAGCAACTCGCCGGCTCCACAGAACGTGCCATCGGACTGATCATGCCCGCCACTTTCGGGTGCCTGGTCCACCCACCCGTGGCAAGCACGACCCAAGCGCTGGCGCGACTCACGGCGCGGCGTGGCCTCACGCTCAACTTGATTTCCAGCGAGCAGCTGGAAACGGTGGACGGACCGAACTTGGCCTTGCACGCCGACGGATTGCTGGTGTGGGGTGATGTCCCAGCGGCAGCCATGTTGCGCTTTTCCGCTGCCTACGATCGGCCCGCAATCGTACTGGATCCTCACCACCCGACCTACGCAGGTTATACCGGGAACACGCTTCGCATCCAAAACCGTGAAGGGGCTAGTGTCATCGTGAGACACCTGCTCGAGCGCGGTGCGCAGCACTTGACCTTCGTCCAACAGGTGTCGGATCACCTGGGACACATCGAGCGCTGGCGCGGTGCGCGCGAGATGTGGGCGAAGCACCGTGCACCCGAGACACTCGAAAAATTAGCCTACCAAGAGTTGACGGACGCAGTCCTGCAGAGAATTGCGGCGCGTCCCCATGCGGCGATTTTTTGTTCCAATGATCGCGGCGCAATGCAGGTGTGGCACCGCGCACGAAGCTTGGGCGTTTCGATCCCCGGTGACTTGAAGCTGGCCGGTTTCGATGGCGACGAGTACGGCGCCCTGGTGGGGCTCACGACCGCCGAGTTCGACTCTGAGCGCCTCGCAGAAACGGCGTTCGATGCCATTTTGCAGCTCGTGGCTCAGGGGACGACGCAAGGCGTCGTCGAGACGGTGCCAGTCGTCTTGCGCACGGGCGCGACCAGTTAGCGAGGCATCCATCGGACGTCGCACGTTGAGTGGCGCCGGCGCACCGCTGCACCGCTGCACCGCTGCACCGCTGCACTCCGCGCGAATTTTGGCGAGCACACCGGAAGACGCGATTCGGGGGCAGTGTTCCTTGACACGAATTGGTTTCTTAGGCTTAATTCAACCGGTTGACTAGTGCAGGATGGACACCTCAGCTCAAGATTGTTTGCCGCCTGAAACCGAGAAAGGGCACCTGCTCAGACCCACGGTTTTGATCGGAGCTCTATTTTTGATCGCGGCCAACGCCAGTTGTGCGGTCGCACCCAGTAGCCATGCGCCTTCGACAGAAGGAAAGGTTCGTTTGGAATCGATTCAACAGCGAGTCTGGGGCGAAGTCGACGGCAAGCCCGTCACGCTCTTCACTTTGAGGAACAAGAACGGGCTGCTGGTGAAGATCGCTAGCTACGGAGGAATCATCACCGAGCTAGACGTCCCCGATCGCACCGGCGCGCTCGGGGATATCGTGCTGGGCTTCGATGACGTCACGAGCTACGTGAAGAGCAGCCCATATTTCGGCGCCATCATTGGTCGCATCGCGAACCGGATCAGCGGGGCGCAGTTTCAGCTGGATGGCGTGAGCTACCAGTTGGCGGCCAACAACGGAAAAAACTCTTTGCACGGTGGCCTGAAGGGTTGGGACAAGGTCATTTGGGACGCCAAAGCGTTCGACACCTCGGCTGGACCAAGCCTAGAGCTCAGCTACATTTCGAAAGACGGCGAAGAGGGCTTCCCGGGCACGGTCAAGGCCACGAATACCTACACCCTGACCAACGAAAACGAGCTCAAAGTGGAAATGCGGGCGGAAACGGACCGTCTCACCGTGGTCAATATGGCCCACCACTCTTACTTCAATCTGTCGGGACACGCCGCGGGCACCGTGCTCGAGCAAGTGCTAAAGCTCAACGCCAGTAGTTACACTCCCAACGACCCGGCGTTGAATACCGTCGGCGGTCAAGTGGCGCCCGTTACTGGCACTCCGTTCGACTTCACCAAACCCAAGCCGATCGGTCAGGATCTCAAGGCCGCTGGGGGCGATCCCATCGGCTTCGATTCCAATTGGATCGTCGATGGTCCGCCGCATGAGCTCCGTGATGTGGCGGAGGTGAAGGATCCGCATTCGGGTCGAGTCCTCAAGCTCAAGGCTGATCAGCCCGGTGTACAGTTTTACTCTGGCAACTATCTCGATGGCACGCTGCTCGGGAAGGGCGCGGCCAAATACCCGCAGTACGCGGGGTTCTGCCTCGAGACACAGCGGTTTCCCAACGCGATTAACGTTCCCGCTTGGCGCGATCAGGTGTTGCTCAAGCCCGGGAAGGCCTACACCAGCACCATGATTTTCTCCTTCACCACGGAATGACTGCGTGCCGGCGTACAGCGTGTCGATGGCCGCGAAGCAACGTTGAACGGTGAATTGGAAATCGCGCTGTGCTACATTTTTACGTTCGAGCTAATCCCTCCAGTGCGAGAATCTGCGAGTGGCGAAAAAGTGACTCTGTGCGTCGATCGATATCCCCCTCGAGCCGCGCTGCGTTCTTGACAGCAGGATGTTCCGGTGAATAATTCAACCGGTTGACTCAGCTAAATCAGCCAACAATGCTTACTATGATGGGCGTCTCCACGCCGTTTACGACTCGGCGCCTCCACAAGCACTCTCAGTGCTCCGCCTTGAAGCCCGCTCGCTGATCGCCTCGCTCCTCTCCCCTCGAAAGAGATTGAGCGCCGCACTTTTTCTGACCCAGAGCCGAGTTCTCTATCCCTTATCCCGGCGTGATCGAGCGCGCTGCCCGCATAACAAGGAACCACGAATGAAATCCCCGACTCTGCTGTCCACCGGAAGCGTCTGCTTTGCACTGCTCGCTTGTTCGACTGCGGCCGAGCCGCCGCACCCGATGAATGGCGGCGGCGCAGGTCCGACAGCTGGCTCGACTTCCACGGGCGGACAAGCGCCCACGGGCGGGGGAGCTCCTGAAGGCGGCGCGGCAGCTCAGGGCGGCGCGGCACCTCAGGGCGGCGCGGGCCCCACGGCGGGGTCAAACACGGGCGGGTCGTCGGTGGCTACCGGGGGCGCGAGCAGTGGCGGCGCACCGCCCGCAGCGGGCGCGGGTGGCGCCTCGACAGGAGGCGGCACGTCTGCAGGGGCCGGCGCAGGCGGCACGTCTGCAGGGGGTGCTGGTCCGCTCGACCCAACCACGTTCAGTGGCGGGCTGGATGGTGCGCTGCTTCAATATCCTTGCTCGTCGAAGGGCTCCTCGGTCGATTGCCCGAATGACACCACCTGCGTGAAGGTGCTGGGGCAGAACAAGCCGTCCTCCGTCATTCCAGCGAAGCTCAATGGCGCAACGACGCCCAGCACGTGGACGGTCGGTGGCGATGCAAGCAAGACCTACGATGTGCACGTGCTGATTCGCGGCGTGGTCGAGGCTTACAACTACGTCGGCGGAACGATCGACAAAACGTCGGGGACGCCGAGCAGCCGACAGGATTTGTTCGGCAAGGACGGCGCGCCACAGAACAACGCCGACACGACGAACGGGTCCGATTACAATAGCTACATTTTGACGGTCACGCCCGCGACCGGGACCGCCAAAAAGTACATGCTGAATGCCGTTCAGAACTCGGAGAACCCGCATACGAGCAACCTGACTCAGCATCGTTCGTTCGCGATCACTGAAGACAAGCACATCATTATGTCCGGCGGCAGCAAGGTGACCTTGGAGGTGGGTGACTCCAACTGCGTTCAGATCATGAACTGCGGCGATCAGGCAGGCGGCTCGTGTACCTCGCCGTGGAAAGTCTCGCTCGATAACTCGACTCCGCCGATCCCCAAGACGGGGACATTCACTCAACCGTTTTCAGCCAACGGCTCGTTCGGTCAGTGGGTTGCATTCGACGTGCTCGATGTGGTCGCGCAATGAGAATGAGCCGTTACCTCGTTGCCAGCGTTGGGTTTGCGTCACTCATTTTCGGTTCGGTAACCGCACACGCGGAAGTCGTCATCGCGACGCCGGCCGACGGCTTGGAAGTCTATACGGCGGGTCGGGTGGGCGCGTTTGCTGAGCTCGTCGACGGCGATGCCCAACCCCCCAAAATCGACGGTAAGCCTACGCCGACTGCCGACGGCATCGTGATTCAGTCGGGGCCTGGCCCCAATGGCGAAAACAACGGCGCGCACGCAACCGCTTTCCGCGTGCGCAGCGGTTTCATGGGCAATATCCTCACGCTTGGCGTGCGCTACAAACTGACCAACTACACCACGGTATCCGGTCAGATTTCGATTTGGGCGACCGCCGAAACGGATTCTCAGCGCACCTACTTGAGGAACTTCACCGACGAGCGCGAAGGGTACCTGAAGGTCGAAGGACCCTACGGCTCCCTGACCCTCGGTCGTCAGCTTTCGCTCTTCTCGCGAGGAGCGATTCAGATCAACTTTCTCTATGGTCACCAGTTTGGCGTGGGTGCGCCCGTTGGCTTCAACGACTTCGGACCGTCGGGCGGGCATATTGGTTACGGCGTATTGGCCCCCGTGTTCGCCGCCGGGATGGTGTACGCAACGCCTTCGTTCCAAGGCCTCAAGCTGACGGTCGGATATTTCGATCCCGGCACGCTCGTGGGCCAATACTGGGCGCGAACCAAGCTCGGTCGTGCGGAAACCGAGGCGACCTACGACCTCGACTTTGGGGCCTCGAACCGACTTCACGTGTTCGCCAATGGCGCCTATCAGAAGCTGTACGGCGCGCAAACGACCGACAGTACTGACATCTATGGCCTGGGGGCCGGGGCGCGGCTCGAGGTTGGGCCGTTCCACGTTGGCGTGGCTGGACACACGGGTAAGGGCCTCGGCATCAATTACTTCTTGAACGGCAGCGACAGTCTGTTCAACGCCAATACCTACGAGATGCGCCATTTCGATGGCGCGTACATCCAGACTCAACTTGCGCTCAAGAAGTTCGACTTCAATGTGGGTTGGGGCATCACTCGCCTTCACCAGCTGACCGCAGATATCGATCCGCTGTACTTCATCGAGGGCCAAAATTACCCGACGATCAGCTATCTGAAGTCACAAATGGGCATCTCCGCCGTCGTCGTCTATCACTTCTCGCCCAATTTCCACGCTTCGGTAGACTACTTCCGTTCCGATCAGCGCTGGTGGCAAGGCGAAAAGCAGATCCTCAGTGCTTACAACGCAGGCGGTACCCTCACCTGGTGAGGGTAATCGCTCGCTCGCCCGCCGCTGATCACCGCGAGCCTTGAGAGCTCGAGTTTGGCGCGCGCTACTGCCCGCGCGCGCCAGCAGTGCTCAGGGGCACTTGATTGGTGTTGGCGGAGTCGGCACCACGAACGTCGGCACCTGAGTGCTGGATGCGGCCTTCAGCGATCCGGCGTGCATGGTGTGCCCAGCACTGGTCACCTTGTCGGCCGTTGTAGTCCCAGTCGCCTCGTTGAACTGCCAGTAGCCGACCAAGCCGGCCTCGTTGCCTACGAGGGCTTTGTCTTTGGCAGCCAAGAGCTCTGCCGCTGAGCGAGCGACGCTCCAAACTCGAAACTCGTCGATGTAGTCCGCGAAGTAGGCGTTCTCACCTGGATAGCCGCCGATCGTGAGGATCGACGTGCCGGTCTTCAGCACTTTCTGCGTCGCGTTGTCGGAGGTCTTCGTCGACTTGAGCACGCCGTTCACGTAGGTCTGCACAGCTGTGCCGTTCCAAGTCATTGCGAAGTGGACCCACTGAGCAGTCGCCGCGGTGATGCCACTGGCCTGATTGTCGTTGTCGAAGTAGGCGTTCGTGAACGGATCGATGGTGCCGATGGAGTTGCTGGTGCTGCCGAAATCGAGGCCGAAACCGTCCGCGTTACGCGCAGAGGGGGAGGGCCCGTAAAAGAAAAGCGTATTTTGGTTGGCGGTCCAATCCGAGCTCTTCATGTACGCCCATAGCTCGAGGGTGCGATCGGCGCTGCCAATCGGCAAGTCGCTCATCAGGTCGATTTCGACTCGGGCCTTTGCTGCATCGGACGCCGTGCCTGAACCGTTGGCGCTCAGAGAAAGGGCGTGGCCTGCGCAATCGGTGCTTGGGCTGCCTGCCGAACCGCCGCCGCTACCGCCCGAGCCGCCGCTGCTGCCGCCCGAGCCGCCCGAGCTGGCAATTGCGCCCGCAGTTCCACCGCTGCCTCCCGTTGCAGCGCCGGCAGCGCTCGTCCCGCTCCCCGAAGCGCCGCCCGAGGCTGCTCCGCCTGCGCTGGTCGTGGCGCCCGACGTACCGGCGGAGGCTGCTCCGCCTGCGCTGGTCGTGGCGCCTGATGCCCCGCCGGAGGCCGCTCCGGCCGTAATTGCGCCGGTGGCACCGGCGGTCATTGTGGTCGGTGCCCCGTCACTCGAACAGGCGCAAAAGACGACTGCTCCACAGAGGCTCACGACGGTCGCGATGCAATGTTGAGCCCTGAGCGCATTCGTCCGAACGCGTACCCGTGCCAGATTGGAACGATGAATGATCACGTGTAACTCCCGGGCCTTCCGCAACGCAGTTCGAGCCGATTGCGTCCTTGCTAAGGAACGAGGCGCAGCTCAGTAAACCACGAATAAGCGCTTTTTTCAACCGGTTGCACGGGGCTCGGGCTTTCAGGTCGACTGCGCGAGTCGGCCTGCCGCAGCGCGTCGCGCTGGCTAGTCGCGGAGGCGCTTCATGAGTCGACGCTCGGCGGTACGTACACGCCGCTGAATCGTCGAGATCGAGAGCGCGGTTACTTTCGCGATCTCGTCGATGCGCCAACCTTCGCCGCGACGCAGCCAGAGGCAGCGTCGCTCTTCTTCGGACAAGTCTTCGAGCAGTGCCAGCAGGAGTCGAACGTCGACCTGAAAGTCCGGTAATGCTTCGAACGAAGGCAAAACGTCCGGGTCGTCGCCGCCCGACAAAAGAGGCCATTTGTGGCGCGCTCTGCGGGCGTCGTGAACCGCCGAACGCCAAACCAACACCTTCAGCCAATTGACGAGGAGCGACGGATCACGCAGGGTTGAAAAACTCTCGATGGCATGCAGTAGCGCTTCTTGACTCAAGTCATCCGCGTCCACGCCACTGACTGCGCAGCGACGAGCCACTTGCCTCGCTACTGCGCTGCAGCGTTCCCACAGCGCTTGCGACGCTCGCCGATCGCCTGACCGGGCCGCCTCGATCAATTCAGGCGCAAGGGGTGGGCTTGCTTGCTCTCTGAATCGAGCTGTAGCTCGCGCATGCCGCGGCGTCACTTCTTTAGAAAGCACCACAAAGTGCCGCAAGTCAATCGGTTGTATTGAAGGAGCTGCGGGGACCGCGTGACCGGCGGCGACCGCTCGGCTCACCCGCTCCAAGTACGCGTGACGCAACACAGATCGCGCGCAGAGCGTGTTTTTGTTTGAAAAAACTGGTGCCGAGCGGACAACAGAGATGTTCGGAGACAGGGCGCGTGCAAGAACGTAGCGTTTCTCCACGGCCTCGCTCGGCCACCCTCGGCGCATACCCGCTTTTGCCGAGCCTCCTTAACCTGGCATATACACCGCGCAGGTAATCAGCTAGCGCGGCGGCGTCAATTTCTGTCGGCACCAGCATAAACGAGCAGCCGGGATTGCCGCAGGCGGCGGGCAGCGTCCTGGCATCGGCTGCTACGTCGGAGGTTGAATGTGACAGCCCGCGCGAGCGACCGATCAGTGACCGCTAAGACGCCAGCTGGCGTTCTCTTTGTCGTCGGCCGTATCCGAGAAACGCGAGAGAGAGCCGCCTGTCAGCCGTCGAGCCCTAGGCTCGCTCCGAGGACTGCCTTCGCGGGCAGCACAAGCACGAGCGCGAAGGGGCGACGCCCGTCCTTTGCTTCGCCCACGAAGCGTACAACAGCGTCGCCCCCACGGCCGCGAAGGTTGGAGCGAACGATGTCGAGCCCTACGCCTCGTCCCGCGATCTGACCGACTTCCTCCGCGGTAGACAGCCCGGGTTCGAAGATGCGTTCCGCCAGCGTGTCGTCGTCGTCGCTGCCGCCTGGCTTCCGTTTTCGCAAGATGTCGAGAGCCAGCCCGGCACCGTCGTCGCAGACTTCGATCTCGATTGTCTCCCCACGGCGTTGCGCGCGGAGCTCGATCCGCCCTTGCGCATCCTTGCTCGACTTGCGCCGGACCTCGGGCATCTCGAGCCCGTGGAAGAGCGAGTTGCGGTAGCATTGGACGAGCAAGTCCCTGAGCATTGAGCTCCATTCGGGGACCAATCTGAGTTTGCCGGTGTTGGCGAGTACTTTGGGCGCGGGCTTGCCTAGCTCGGCCGCCAAGCTAGGCAAGAAGCAGCCGGTCTCCGCGGCGAGCTCCGCCAGGCTGATGCCTTGAAGGGCTGCCAGCGACGCGCGAAT
>Ga0247783_1000284_pt1 | contig 15319 bp, 16 predicted proteins | sample UWRJL064202C5_FD_179911 | JGI IMG/M metagenome (GOLD analysis project Ga0247783, IMG submission 179911) | Plant litter microbial communities from Arlington Agricultural Research Station in Wisconsin, United States - UWRJ-L064-202C-5 | ecosystem: Environmental > Terrestrial > Plant litter >...
GAAACCTCATCGTCCGAGAGATCCGAAACGTTGCGCCCGTTCAGAAAATACTCACCCTTCGTCGGCTGATCCAGGCACCCGAGGATGTGCATCAGAGTTGACTTACCCGATCCCGATGGTCCCACCACGGAAACAAACTCGCCCTGCTCGATCTCCAAACTCACCGAACGCAAAGCATGCACCGCGATGTCACCCATCTGGTACGTCTTGCCCAAATTACGTATCGATATCACTGATGCCATCTGCCCTCCTCGATCCTCGGAATACGGTGATCATTCGGTGTTGCAGTTCTGCTCAGGAGTACTTTTTGAAATCGAAGTTCTTAGCTCACCAGCTCAAACGCAGGGGTCCATTGCATGTCTTGAGAAAGTGCAACGGCCTCGCAGGTCAGCTCTCCGTCGTAGGTGTTCAATCCATTGGCAAGATGCGGATTGGCCTTCATGGCCTGCAGAGCGCCGTAGTTAGCAAGCTGCGCAACGAAGGGAAACGTCGCGTTCGTCAGTGCAAGTGTGGAGGTGTTTGGAACCGCCGCAGGCATGTTGGTGACGCAGTAGTGAATCACGCCATCGACAACGTACGAAGGGTCACTGTGGCTGGTGGGATGTGCCGTCTCGATGCAACCGCCCTGATCGATCGCTACATCAACGATCACCGAACCAGGCTGCATCGCACTGACCATCTCCGCAGTCAGAACCCTCGGTGCAGATTTGCCCGGAATCAAGACCCCACCAATAACCAGGTCAGAATGTTGCACCGCCCGCGCCACGTTGTAAGGGTTCGACGCGAGCGTCTTGACGCGTCCCCCAAAGATGTCATCCAGCTCCCGCAGGCGATCAAGATTCAGATCCACGATCGTGACGTCCGCACCCAGTCCAAGCGCCATCTTGCAGGCATTGGTACCCACGATTCCGCCACCGAGAATACACACACGTCCAGGCGGAACACCGGGAACACCACCCAGCAACATGCCGCGTCCACCATTGCCTTTTTGCAGGTACGTCGCGCCCACCTGTACCGCCAGACGGCCTGCCACCTCAGACATCGGCGTGAGCAGAGGAAGTGCGTTGCGCGGTCCAGTCACGGTTTCGTACGCGATCGCTGTGACCCTGTTCTGCCGCAGCCTTGCCGTCAACTCCGGAAGCGGTGCCAGGTGGAGATAGGTAAAGAGCGTGAGACCCGGACGAAAATTTTCGTACTCGCTCTCAACCGGCTCCTTCACCTTGAGAAGAATGTCGGCCCGCTCCCAGACCTCTTGCGCTGTGTCGAGAATGGTGGCGCCTGCGGCTACAAACTCCGCATCTGGAAAGGCGGAAAGCGCTCCCGCGTCCGTTTCCACGAACACGGTATGGCCCTGATCGGCGAGACTTCGCACACCGGAAGGAGTGAGCGCAACACGCGTCTCCTGATCCTTCAACTCCCTTGGAACACTCACAATCATCGGCAGACTCCTGCAACGGTGACGCTGTGTAAGTTCGCAAAAAGGTGCAGTTCTGCCATAGGCCTCTCAGATAGAGGCAGCTGCAAGGTTTATGAATTCGCCGAAGGAGACGCGTAGAAAACGCCCCTTACCACGAATAGCTTTGAATGCTCGATGAATAGAAGGTAAATCAGATGGATGACAAGTCTTGTGCAAAGTGTTTAGTAATATTCTATTCATGAACAAGAAAACGTCGTTTAAACCCTCCGAAACGCAAAATAATCGCACAGCAGGTTTCGATAGCGTTGAATTGGAGATTATTCGGGCGCTCCAACGCAAAGGACGAGCAACCAATGAGGAGATTGGAGACCTCGTAGGGCTGTCTCCCTCGGCCACCTCGCGCAGAATTCACTCGCTGGAAAGCCGCGGAGTCATCCTCGGCTACCAGGCCATGATCGACCACGGCGTCCTGGGCGCAAGCGTGACGGTCTTCGTTCGCGTAACCCTGGAGCGGCAGTCCGCGACGGCGTTGCAAAGCTTCGAATCGGCAATTCGCCGCTGCAATAGTGTGGCTTCCTGCCACCTTATGGCTGGCGACTACGATTACATGCTGCAGGTAAAGGTCGCCGACATGGGTGACTACGAGCGCGTGCACCAACAGGAACTGTCGCGCTTCCCCGGCGTAAGAAGACTGGAGTCGAACTTCGCGGTGAGAGAGGTCGTGGGGCGAGAGATCAAGATTTGATCCCAGTCTGCGGCGATACAGCGCGGATTACTTCCTTGTGATCAGCACTACTCCTCCCACAAGGAGGATCGCCCCAGCCACGCGAGTCAGGCTCACTGCCTGGACCTCCATACGGAACCAACCGAAGTGGTCAATTACAAGTGAGGCGATCAGAGCCGCAGAGACAGTGAGCGCCATGAAGTTGCCCGTGCCAACTTTGTGGACAAAGCTCAGCCCAGCGAAGACCTGAACGGCACCTACGATCCCCCCAAACACCGCCCACCATGGCATCTCCCGCAGATCCTGCATTGCAGGAAGCGGGTGGGGCATGGCAAAAAACAGGGCGATAAAGAAGAACGTGACGATAAGGAACGACACGGCTGAGGCGAGGAACGGATTGACCAGAGACTTATTTAGCTGCCCATTCATCGCAGCGCCGCAGGTCTGCAGCGCTCCGCCCAGAATGATGAAAGGAATGATCCATGAGGCGTTCATTTGTTCCCTCCGAAAAGACTAAGTAGTTGGAAAGACCGCGTGCATCAGAAGAGCTCCGGCCATGCTTGCAGCAAGTGCAACGGGCATGGCCATAGCCCCGACCTTCAGGAAATCCATGGCACTCACCTCGATCCCTTCTTTCCGCAACGCCAGTAGCCAAAGAATCGTCGCGAGCGAACCTGTAACCGAAAGATTGGGGCCAAGGTCCACACCGATCAGAACGGCGTTCGCCATAAGGCCATGCATGTGCATCGCCGTGAGAGTGCTTCCAGCAATCAGACCCAGGGGCAGATTGTTCAGAAGATTGTTGCCCACCGCAACAGTAAACGCCGTAACCAGCGAGGCGACATAAGGGCCAAGCGCCTCCGCGCGATGCAGGGCTGCTTCGGTCACTCGCAGCGCGCCGATGCTTTCCAATGCATCCACAATCACGAAGAGCGCGGCCACCAACCCCAGCGTGGCCCAACTGATCTCCTTCGCGAGCGGCAGCGGATTGCATCTGTTCCGCGCGCAGACAGCAAGGGTCACACAGAGCGCAACAAGGCACGTCGGCAGACCAAGATCTTTGTTGAGCGAAGAGACGACCAACAGAACGACCACCATCAAGCCGAGCCCATACAGGACCATCTTCCCGCCTGGCTTCAGCTCCACCGGTTCATGCGACTCCGGCAACTCTAAGCAGAGATCCTTGCGGAAGTACCACCGTAGAACCAGGAACGTGGCTCCTATCGAAAGCATCGAGGGCAGCAGGAAGGACGCGAGCCAGCGGCCAAGCGGCGGCATACCGTCGTGGAACACGACAAGATTGGCAGGGTTAGAGATCGGCAGAACGAAGGACGCGGCATTCGCGATCATCGCGCAAGCAAAGAGGAAGGGCAACGGCTGCGCCTTCGACTTCCGCACGGCCGCCAGGACGGCGGGCGTCAGCACAACCGCCGTCGCGTCGTTCGACATACAGATCGTGACGATCGTGCCGACTCCGTAGATGATCGCAAACAGTCTTCCCGGAGATCCCTTCGCAGCCTTGATCGAGGTCGCAGCGACCCAATCAAAGACGCCGTTGTCCCGCGCAAGCGCTGAGAGCAGCATCATGCCGATCAGAAAGAAGTAGACGTCGCTCCCTTCTGCAATCGCTCTGCCTGCAAGCCGAAGCGGGATAAGGCGCAAGAGCACCAGCAGAGCGGCGCCTGCCCCAACCCAATAAACCTCTGGAAGATTCCTGGGACGAATCAGCATCAGCAAAATACTGAGCGCTGAGAGAACAAGGATGAGAACGATCGTCAGAGGTTGGGACACGCTCACTAACTCTTTCCGTCTTGCCGAGATCTGTTGGACCACCCGTCGATGGCCACCCCCAACAGAATACGGCTTCGCCCATCACTCCCTACGAAACAACAAACCCCGCCCGGCACCTTAGATACTCATCATGTGCTCTGTGGTTCATCTGCCCGGTACTGCAGCCGACGGAAGCGCCAAACAATTGCTCTCTGCTGCCTTTTCTGCAAATCTTGCGTCCACCCATACTTTCATCTTGGCAGTGGAAGCGGTCAGCACAGTTTCGTGAGTAGCCCCGCGTTGAACTAAGTATTCGAGGGGCGTGCCATTCTTGCAAAGAGACCTCACGACATCATCGGTCCACGCCGGCATGACCGTGTCGTCCGCAGTGCCTTGCGCCACGAGGGTCGGGACAGCGATCTTCAATCTCTCTGGCTCGTTCTCAGCAGCCACACTCAGGAGAAGCGTAAGGTCTGCTGCCGGAAGAAACTGGCTCTTCGGAATCGCTGTGGCCCAGTATCCCTTGCTTACGGTCTCCGTGATGCACGCATGCATGGTCTCCGGGAGATGATGCAACGCTTGTTTCGTTAAGATCTTGTCTAACTCAATGTCGGGATGGTTAGAGGCGAAAGACTCCAACACGTACATCGAGTATCCAAGGGCATAGGACGGCGTAGATGCCTGCATCATGGCCTGCAGTGTAGCCGCAATGTGAGAAGCAGGTGCGAGGGCGACGTTGCCCAGCAGGTGCAGTTCGGGCACATAGGATGGCCCTATCGCCGCCGTGAAAAGATCGGCCTGTCCACCCTGCGAATGCCCGATGGCCACGTATCTGGAGCCGATGTGCGGATCCATCTCCCGTGCCGCGCGAAGGATGTCGAGTGCGCCGTGCGCCTCGGATGCGCCCTGTAGAAAGGGATGAAGCCCCCCGGGACCAAGTCCTTCGTAGTCGGTGGCGACCACGACATAACCGCGCTTTACATAGTCGTCCATCACCGTTTCGTGCATGCTGAGAAAGTGGTGTTCTGGACCGGTGGGAGTGTCGAGGGAGGGCGCGCAAAGAGAAGCAATTCCGGTCGTTCCATGTGTCCAAGTTGTGATTGGCCAACCACCCGCGGGTGCATCTCCGGCAGGAATGGCAATCGTGCCGGTGACTGCCACATCTTTTCCATCTTCGCTGGTGGAGTGATACATCACGAGCAAATTTCGCGCGGCACTGGGCAATGCGGCCGCATTCGTCAACGGACGCGACTGAATCACTTTGCCATGAGTTCCCGGCAGGAGCGGCGACGGCGGTTTGTAAAACTGATCGGCGTGCGCGGCTTGAGCAACGCTGTGCATCGAAACACCGATGCAGAACAAAAGCCCGGAAGCAACAAACGGCAGTCGATGCGAGATCAACAGAAGGCCTTTCACTGCAGATGCTGGAAAGTTGCTATGTAGAAGAACGTCTCACCATATCAAGAGAGTATCGAGGACACTATGACCCTTTCAGGTGAGGATCTTCTCTTCATAGATACACATTGTGTCGCCCTGCCAATCTGCATTGCGCGTACTAACAGACCAGATTCATATGCCGAGTCGGCTTCTCGTTATTCCCTGGCCAGTAGTGTCCCGGTCCTGAGAGACACAAATCAAAAGGCGCTCCCAATGGAGCGCCCTTCGTTTTGCATGTACTCTCTCGCCTCTAAAAGACCCGCCCTAGCAGCGAACGATCTTGTCCGAAATAATCCCGCGCGTCGCATTGCGTGTATCCACAACCAGCCTGGACTCTTCGACGATGCGTTCATAGTCGTACGCCGAATGATCCGTAGCAATCAGAACGCAGTCGTAGCTGGAAAGATTGTCTAGCGGAACGGAAGCTAGTTGCAGGTCATACTTGCGCCCGTGGCCGACCTCGGGGAAGAAAGGATCGTTGTAGCTGACCTCTACTTCAAGCGCCTGCAGCAGCTCAATGATCGTGAGCGAAGGAGACTCGCGCAGGTCGTCCACATCGCGCTTGTACGCAAGACCCAGAACGAGAACCTTCGCCCCCTTGGTCGCAATACCGCAGAAGTTCAGAGCGCCTGCCACCTCTCGCACCACAAAGGTCGGCATCTGCTCGTTGATCTCGCCCGCAAGCTGGATAAAGCGCGTAGGAAAGCCATACTCCTTCGCCTTCCACGTCAGATAGAAAGGATCCACCGGGATGCAGTGGCCGCCGATGCCAGGGCCGGGATAGAAGGCCTGGAAGCCGAAGGGCTTCGTCGCTGCAGCGTTGATGACCTCCCACACGTCGATGCCCATGCGCATGCAGAGCTGCTTCATCTCGTTGACCATCGCAATATTCACCGCGCGGTAGATATTCTCTAGCAGCTTCGTCATCTCCGCCGCCGCAGGCGAACTCACCGCCACCGTCTTCGTGAAGATCGATTGATACAGAGCCTCTGCAGCAGCCGTAGCGCGGACATCGCATCCACCGATGACCTTGGGAACCTCGCGGCGCGGCGTCTCCATGTTGCCCGGGTCCTCGCGCTCAGGCGAGAAAGCCACCATGATGCCGTTCAGCTCCTCTTCCAGATCCGTGCCCCGCAGAACACGTCGGCCCGCCTTCTCGATGGTGGTCACCACGATCTCTTCCGTCGTGCCCGGGTACGTCGTGCTCTCCAGCACAAGCAGCTGTCCGTCGCGAAGATGCGGCGCAATGGCGTTGATCGTGTCCTGTACATAACTCAGATCGGGAACGTGATGCTCCGTGAGCGGCGTCGGAACGCAGATCAGGATCGCGTCCATCTCGGCAATAGCAGCGAAGTTCCCCGTTGCCGTGAAACCGTTCGCGCGCGCGGAGGCGATATGCTCCGGCTCGATCCGCCAGATATAACTGTTGCCCGCATTCAGCGTTTCGACCTTGCTGCGGTCGATATCGAAACCCGTGACGCGCAGCTTCTCCGCGCTGAAGAGCAGGGTAAGGGGAAGCCCGACGTAACCCAGGCCCACAATCCCGACACGCGCTTCGCGCAAGGCGATGCGGTCGGTAAAACTCTGTAGCGTACTTAGCTGTACTGTTTCTGATACCACTCGACGGTCCTCCGCAGTCCCTCTTCGAAATCGACAGTAACTCCGTAGCCGAAGGCACTGCGTGCGGCCTCGATGCTTGCGAGTGAATCTTTCACGTCCCCAGGCCGTTCGGGGCCGTGTTCCGGTTTGGTCCTACTCTTCAACAGACGCGCCATAAGCGCATAGGTTTCGTTTAATGTGTGGCGCTCTCCACAGGCGATGTTGAAAACCCTTCCGGCAATGTCGTCTTTTGGCGCTTCTGCCGCCAGCAGGTTGGCATGCACCACGTTCGCGACATAGGTGAAGTCCCTTCCCTGCTCCCCATCGCCGTTGATGCGCGGCGTCCCACCCTCCAGAAGCGTCGTAATCCACTTCGCCATCACACCGGAGTAGGGAGAGTCCGCCGCCTGCCTCGGACCAAAGATATTGAAGTAGCGCAGGCAGACCGTCTCCATGCCATAGACGCGGAAGTAGCTCTGCAGATAAAGCTCCGCCGTGAGCTTCTGCACCGCATAGGGCGAAATGGGCTCCGGCCGCATCGTCTCAACGCGCGGAAACCCGGGCTGATCTCCATATGCGGAAGAAGATGCCGCATAGACAATGCGGCGAACGCCCGCGGCACGCGCGGCCTCCAGAAGATTAAACGTGCCTTCGATGTTGGCAATGTGCGAGGTGCGCGGGTCCTGCACCGAACGCGGAACGCTGGGAAGCGCCGCCTCATGAAAGACCGTGTCTACGCCAGCAACAGCCTGCCGCAAGCCTTCACTATCGTTGAGATCGATCTGGTAAAAATCGATCTCCTTCCAGCTTGCGTCGAGGTTCGAGCGCTGCCCCGTGACGAGGTTATCGAGCGCACGCACTTCAAGATTGCCGCGCTGCACCAGCGCGTCGACGAGATGAGAACCGATGAAGCCCGCCGCTCCGGTAACAAGAACTTTTTGCATACTTCCTCTTTAGATCACGCCAGACCAAATCCGGCTGCATTTTTAGAAAAGACACAAACCAGATCGATCTGGGAAAACAACAGATCTCTCCACTACGCGACGATAAAGCTGTCGCTCCGGTCGAGATGACGCGCTACCTCAACCGACCCACACCACGCAACCGTCATTTCGACCGAGCGCGAAGCGGGAGCGGAGAAATCTGCTTTTGTTATGCGCCAAAGGCGCATCCAATCGCGCTCCGCGCGATCCCAACAGATCTCTCCGCTTCACCACGGAATGACAAAGCAAGAAAACCGGGTGCCCCATGTCCCGCTCTTGGGACATGGGCATGCGCGAAGCGCATCCACCACAAACCTACAAAAGCCCAGCCCGCTCCCCATGCTCCGCAATCGCCGCATTGATCTCCAGCGCCAGCGCCAGCGCAGCGCGCGCCTGCAGACCGGTCACACGCGGAGCCTCTCTTCTCTCAACGGCATGGAGAAAAGCCTCCAGCTCCAGCTTCAGCGGCTCCCCCGGCTGCGTAGGAAGCTTGTTCAGCGAAAGCCCCGGCGTGGGATGCTGCAGATCCGACTTCTGCTGATGCGCCGCAAACACAGCCTCAAGCTGCGCAGGCGTCAGCGAAGCCGCCGCCGTCACATCGATCAGAAAAAGATCCTGCCGCGCGAAGTCCAGCGAAAGATACTGGTGCGGCTGAAAGAAACGCAGCTTACGCACACGTTCAGTAGAAACACGCGATGCCGTAAAGTTCGCCACGCAGCCGTTCTCAAACTCCAGCCGGACATTGGCAATATCCGTCTTACGCGAAAGAACCGGCAGACCCACGGCACGAACCTCGCGCACAGGCGAAGGCACCAGCGAAAGCACCACATCCAGATCGTGGATCATCAGGTCCAGCACGACATCCACATCCAGCGAACGCGGCGTAAAGATGCTCAGCCGGTGCGCCTCGAAGAACATTGGCCGATGCAGATGCGAAAGCGCCGCCGTCACCGCAGGATTGAAGCGTTCCAGGTGCCCCACCTGCAGAACGCGTCCCTTCTGCTCCGCAAGCGCAATCAGGGCGTCGGCCTCAGCCAGCGTAGAAGCAATGGGCTTCTCGATCAGCGTGTCGATCCCCGCAGAGAGCAGCTTCTCCGCCACCGCCGCATGATGCACGGTGGGCACGCAGACGCTGGCGGCATCGAGATTCAGGCCACTCGCAAGAAGCTCTTCCACCGTAGCGAAGGCGGGAAGATTGTACTCAGCGGAGAGCCGTGCGCGCACGGCCTCTTCCGCATCCACAAAAGCGACAAGGTCTGCCTGCGGCAGATCGCGATAGACACGCAGGTGATTGCGACCGAACGAACCAGCACCAACAACAGCGACGGAAACGGACACGCTCTTACTTGGCTTCTACAGCCTGCTTGCAGCGGGCATAGAGTTCGAGGAGATGAGCCACCTGATCTTCGGGCTTGGCAGACGTGGGCGCGGCAAACCCGGTCGAAAAGCTGGAAGCGCGCGTGACGTTTGCAGTGGAGGCGATGAACTTCAGAAGGTCAAGCGCGATATCTTCTGTGCGGCGCGCGGTGATGATAGGTTCCATAACTTCGATGGTAGCAAAGCGAAGGGATATGCCGGGTGCCCCATGTCCCGTTTTGGGGACATGGGTCTATGCGCCAAACGCCGGGGTGTCCCATACATCGCGCTCTTTGCGATGTGTGGGCCATGCGCAAAGCGCATCGTTCGCTCGAAGAGCGACCCTTCAAAGCTCCGCCAGCACAAAACAAACCCGCCCCACAATGTAATCCGCAGGCGCCTCTGTCTGCAGCAGACGCACCAATTGCACCGGAAACTCCCGCGCATACGGTCGCAGCACCAGCCTGGACTCCTCCAGCGTCACGTACCGCAACGAAAGCGCCGATCCATGCCGCACCGCAAATACCGACGCCTGATGCGCGCTGTAGGGCGCTACGGAGTTGTAGTGCCGGTCCAGAATCACAACCGCACCCGACGGTAGAACCGGATCCATCGGCGCGGCCTGCTGCGCATCGATCCGCAAAGCCACAAAGCGCTGCCACTGTCCGCGATGCAGCGCCATGCGCGGCCTGTTCCCATGCAGCCGCGCCGCAGAGACATACACCGCCTCCTGCGTGGTGGCGGGCGCTATGCGCGGGTCGCCCATCGCCGCCGCAGCAGAGACCACCGGAACCGACTCCAGAGGATCCGCCTGGTCCGGCGGAAGCGTCGCCGCGGCCGCCAGATCGATCGGCAGAATCTGCTCCACCGTCAGCCCCTGCGACTCCATCACACGGTCCAGCCCCTCCAGCGAAAGCGCCCTCTTCTTATTGAGAAAGTTAGAGATATGGGCCTGCTGGAAGCCCGCCATCCGGGCAAGCACAGACCCCGTAAGTCGACCGGCGGCGATGCGGCGTTCCAGCTCCGCACGGAGGAGTTCATGAAGGCTTTGAAAGTTCATATTGGGGGGCTCCATAGCATTTCGCAAGACGAAGATAAAGCGAATATATATCTGACTGCAACGATATATTGAGGCTTTTATTGATTTGTAAGACTTTATTCCTCTTGCCCTCATGAGGAAATCTTTAAGTTGACACGCTATTTGTCGCTAGTTATAACCGTGGAACTTCATCTGAACCGATGAGGGCAATCGCGCAGGCGATTGCCAAGGCAGCCGGACTCGGTCGCGCGCCTCACCGCGCCTTTTCCCAAGACTGAGACCCTGCCGCAACACGAATGTAGGCCCGGAGGAGGGGTGAACAGGAGCCAGAAGAGCTCCGCCCCCCTTTCTACGGGCTGAAACCGAACGACCCGGAGAGCCACTCCGACCACTGATCACGAAGGCTCGCCGGGGGACCAAAACTGGAGAAAAACGATGAACCACTTGCGCTTGGACTTGAAAGTATGTGAAGGGTGCGGAGGTCTTTGGATCCGCGCCGGTGTAGCCCAGGGGGTGTACTGCTGGCGGTGCGCGGCGTGCCTTGCGGAGTTCCCTCCGCCCGGACGCCGCAACAAGCGAAGCTGCCGCCAACGCAGAGCAACCTCGGGATCTGGGCCGGAAGTAGGAGCAGGTGTAGGGCCGCGTGTGGCCCGGAGAGAAGGTGTGCGATGAGTACAGCCGTAATTCTGCCCATGGTCTGGGCAACGGCACAGGCGCAGAAGCCCGTGCAGACCGAGATGCCCAGAAAAGAACGCGTGCAGGCGACGCCCGAGATGGCGTTCTACCGCAAGTACACGGAGGGTATGCTGCGGAGGTACATGAAGCTCTCCATGGAGTCGGGCCGCGTTCCGTCCATGCTGGGACGGGAGATGTTTCGCGGCAAGGTCACAAACTACCGCGTGAACAGCTTCGAAGACGTCGTCATCTTCGTGACGGACGTAGAGCGTGCCATGGCCGAACTGGATAAGACGGCCCAGACGCTCCTGAAACGGATCGCCATCCAGGAGTACACCCACGGCGAAGTCGCGGGCATGCTGGGCATGAGCGTCCGCTCCGTCAGCCGCCGCTACAACGAATCCGCCGACGAGCTCACCGCAATCTTTCTGCGCAAAGGCTTACTGATCCCGCATGTGGAAAGCTACGCATGAAAAACCTGTCAAGGGGTCGCCTGTCGCCCATCGGCCTCAAGCAGCTCATTGCAGAGCAGATAGAGGCGCTCCAAAGTTGGCCGAGTTACCCCACACGAATTGTTATTCTAGAAAGGTAGACAAAACAATCTGAGCCGCACCAGAGGGGAACGCCAAAAGCGTTCCCCTCTTCGCGTCTCAACCGGGTGCCCCATGTCCCGCCTTTGGGACATGGGGCACGCACAAAACCGGGTGCCCCATACATCGCAGCTCCATCGCGATGTGTGGGTAATGCGCGAAGCGCATCCCGTAGGTCTGTGTTTCAAGAAGGAAAATATGCAATCAAGCGAGCTAGGGGTGGCTGCGGCGGACGGGGAAGAAACCCCTGCTCCGCCGCCAACAGAGTCCAGAATCGAACAAGCAGAACGTTTCCTCAAGATCCGGAGCAAATCCGGAATACTCGTCCCACTCACAGCCAACACGGCACAGTGGCACTACGAGCAACAACGCGGCGAAAAAAATATCATCCTCAAAGCCCGACAGATGGGCATGAGCACATGGATCGCGGGACAGTTCTTCCTGAAGACGATCCAGACACCGGGAACCATGACCGTGCTCGTCGCCCACACACGCGAAGCAACGGAACAGATGTTCCGCATCGTGCAGCGCATGTGGGAGAACCTTCCCGACGACTGGCGCGAGGGCAAAGCGAAACGCTCGCGTGCCAACGTCGGACAGATGGTCTTCCCCGCCCTCGACTCCGAGTTCCGCGTCGTCAGCGCGGGCGAACAGAACGCTGGCCGCAGTATGAGCATTCAGAACCTGCACTGCTCCGAGCTTTCGCGCTGGCCGGGCGACGCAGCAGCCACGCTCGCGGGACTCAAAGCCGCCCTCGCTCCAGGCGGAGAGATGGTTCTTGAGTCCACTCCTAACGGAGCCTACGGCTGCTTCTACCAGGAGTGGATGGAGGCCGAAGCCCAGGGCATGGTGCGCCACTTCCTCCCCTGGTGGATGGAGCCGACGTACCTTGGCCCATCTGTGGAAGCAAGCGAGTGGACGGAAGAAGAACGCGCTCTGGTCGCTCGCGAAGGTCTGCTCCCGCAGCAGATCGGCTATCGCCGCGAGCTGCAGAGAACCTATCGCGGCATGGCCCGGCAGGAGTTCGCGGAAGACGCCGTAAGCTGCTTTCGCGCCAGCGGCGAGTGCTTCTTCGAGCTGGACGCCGTGGAAGCCCGTCTGACCGAGTTGACACCTCCACTCACCAGCCGCCGCGGCGGAAGTCTCCTGACCTGGATGCCCGCCGTGCAAGGACGGCGCTACCTCGTCGCCGCCGATCCCGCAGGCGGAGGAAACGAAGGCGACTTCGCCGCCGTCCAGGTCCTCGATGTGGACCTGGGCATCCAGTGCGCGGAGCTGCGGCAACGCCTCAACCCGCGCGAACTCGCCGAGGTCATCATCGATCTGGCGCGCGAGTACAACCAGGCCCTGATCGTGGTGGAGAGAAACAACCACGGCGCAGGCGTCCTCGCCTACCTGGAAAAGCGCGGCGTTGCGGTCTATGAAGAGGAAGGACAGGCTGGCTGGCTGACCCACTCCGTGACGCGTCCGAGGATGCTGGCGAAGTTGAGTGTTCTGCTCAACGAGCAGCCCTGGCTCTTCAAGAGCGAACGCCTGCTCACAGAGTGCCGAAGCTTCGTACGCGGCATGGGCGGACGCCCCGAAGCCGCCGTCGGAGCCCACGATGACTGCGTGATGTCGATGGCCATGGCCCTCGCAGTACGAGAGGAAGTAGCAAGTCAGAGCACCAGCAGATCGGCAAGTAAATGATCATTTATGCACGGCACCACAATCTGTTTTTCATCCGGTAGCGAGGTGGGGATCTACTTTTCAATCCGGAGAAAGCCTCCATCGCTGACGCATTCACCGCAATGCGCGAACGCTTCTTCTACTTGTTATGCTGCTGCGAGAGGACCGAAACACGTGGCTATTCTGGCAGTACAGGCAATTCGCAGAATGCGCGGTGGAGCACAGAGTCAGCTTATGCTGGGAGCAGACGGCAAGCTCTGGGTAGTGAAGTTTCAGAACAACCCGCAGCATCTGCGTGTCCTCGCAAATGAACTCATCGCGACTCGCCTCGCCCAGGCGGTAGGTCTCACCGTACCCGCAACGGACGTAGTCGAAGTCACCGAGTGGCTCATCGCAAACTCGCCCGAGATGGTCATGGACGTGGCGCGCGGTGCGCGGGAGCGTTGCTCCCCCGGCCTGCAGTTCGGTTCGCAGTTTGTCGGCGGCGGCCCCGGCCGCGTGCTGGACTACCTTCCTGAGGAACAACTCAGAGAGGTGCGCAACGTAGCCGAGTTTGCCGGAATGCTTTTGATCGATAAGTGGACCGGCAACGCCAACGGCCGGCAGGCTGTCTTCTCGCGCAAGGTACGCGAACGGAAGTACAAGGCTACGTTCATCGATCAGGGATACTGCTTCCACGCCGGAGAATGGAAGTTTGCCGACTCTCCCCTGCGCGGCATCTATAGCCGCAACGCGGTCTACGCAGGCATAACCGGATGGGAGAGCTTCGATCCCTGGTTGACACGCGTAGAAGAGATGGCCGAGGAGACGCTGTGGTCCATCGCAGAAGTTGTACCTCCAGTTTGGTATGGCGGCAACACGGCAGATCTGGAAAAATTAGTCCAGCAGATGCACAGGCGGCGGTCGCGTGTGAGAGATCTGGTGCTTTCGTTCCGGGATTCGGATCGTTCTCCCTTTCCCAATTGGGGTCGGAAGGTAATGGTACCTGTGGTCATGGATGTATCGAATCTTGTGATGTAACGTCTCTTGTAGAAGCGGTGTCCTTTTGCGGGACGAAGTTGAGGGAATTCTGTTGGCTGAACGTTTAAAGTGCGAGTTTTTCCTCATCCGTTATGTACCGGATACGGTGAAGAACGAATTTGTAAACATCGGCGTCCTTCTTCGTGAGGCCGGGCGGGCAGAGAGTGCGCAAGTGCGCTTCACGCGCGACTGGAGCCGCGTACGCTGCATCGATCCCGACGCCGACACAGCCATGCTCGAAGCCATGGAGGCCGAGATCTCCAAGCGTTTAAAGCTGGGCGAGAATGACTTCAAACCGATAGTGCAGATCATGGAAGAAACGCTCTCGAACTCGCTGCAGATCACGGAGGCCCGTGGCTGCCTGGCAGAAAGCCTCTCCGCCGAGATGGAACAACTCATGCGCCTCTATGTGGAGTCGGTGCGCGAGAGGGTCATTCGACCCAGAACCGGGCGCGCCGCCATCGCGGCAACGATGCGCGCAGAGTTCGAACGCGCCGCCGTCTGGGACCTGATGCGGAAGAAAATCTCCGCTTCCCAGTACACACGCCCAGGCGATCCGCTGAAGATCGACTGCGGCTACCGCCCCAACGGCGTCATCCGCATGTTCCAGGCGATCTCCCTTGCCGGAGACGTAGAGGCGGCGGAGGTACTGGCCTTCTCCTCCACCGGCCTGCGCGAAGGTGTGCAGAGACTGGAGGGCGCATCGCTGGAGCTGACCGCCATCGTGGAACCGCTCCGCGAGATGGAGGACGAGTCCACAGCGGTGGACCGCTACCGCTTCGGCGTGGAAACCATGGAACGCGAATCCATCCGCGTCCTAACCGTGAACGACCTGGAACGCGTAGCCCAGACCGCACGCCGCGAACTCCGCCTCTGACCCATAACCGGGTGCCCCATGTCCCGCTTTTGGGACATGGGTTATGCACAAAGCCGGGTGCCCCATACATCGCAGCTTCATCGCGATGTGTGGGCAATGCGCGAAGCGCATCCATAGAAATCTGTTTGCAACCTTAAAGTTAAAAACAGTGAAGCCGAAAAAGA